>Ga0209751_10000331_pt1 | contig 50122 bp, 42 predicted proteins | sample RifCSP13_1_FD_184019 | JGI IMG/M metagenome (GOLD analysis project Ga0209751, IMG submission 184019) | Soil microbial communities from Rifle, Colorado - Rifle CSP2_sed 13_1 (SPAdes) (version 2) | ecosystem: Environmental > Terrestrial > Deep subsurface > Rock core/Sediment | place: Rifle...
CTTCCTTCCTTTCCAGTAGCCTGCCTTGCCCCCTTCCTTACCTGAAGAGATTCCCAGCCTAATGCCCCTTCCTTAGAGGCTTTCCTTCCTCACCCGAGAGGTTTGCCATTTCCAGTCAGGGGCGCGACCGGGTTATTAGCGTGATCACAGCGACAAAAAGTGCCGACCCAATGATGGACCAGATGATGGGAAAACTTGTGGTGCCGATTTGCACAGAAAAGAGTTCAGGCAAACCCATCTTCCGCGCCAACCACATTCCAAACACCGCGCCCACAAACCCAAGTGCAATCGAAACCAGGCAACCCCCGCGAGAATAGCCGCTAATTGCCTGCCCCAGCGAACCGCAAATGCCCGCCACCAAAAGTAGCAGTAGTATGTCGAGTAGTGTCATTTCCTCTCCCAGCAAGTCCCGGGTTCAGATTCTCTATCTTCCAATCTCATTGCGGTATACCTCACCACTTTTCATTACAAACTTGACTCGCTCCAGTTCAGTAATGTCGGTTAGGGGGTTTCCCGTAACAGCAATAATGTCGGCATACTTGCCCGCCTCCACGGCGCCGAAGTCGTTTGCACGCTCGAGCAAATCTGCGGCCACAGTTGTCGCCGACTGAAGCGCCTGCATTGGCGTCATGCCATAACGAACCATATAGGCAAACTCCTTCGCCTGGTTAACTGTCCAGGCATAACCACCGGCGTCTGTCCCGTAGGCAATCTTCACGCCTTTGCGCACCGCGATGCCAAAAGCTTTTGCTTCAAGATCGCGCATCGTTAGCCAGATCGGCGCGCCCGCCGCCGCTCGTCCTTCAGCGACGTAAACACCAACGTAAATCGTTGGGCACCAGTAAGTGCCTTGTCGCACCATGCGATCCATCAAGCCTTCATCAAGACCGTAACCGTGCTCGATTGAATCTACGCCTGCACGCAGCGAAGCATCGATACCTTCCCAACCCATCGCATGGGCCGCCACGCGACGGCCAAGGCGGTGAGACTCGTCGACCATTGCCTTCATCTCCTCATCAGTGAAGTTGGTCCACGAGTGGAGCGCGCCATCCTTTAAGTAATAGCGGCGATCGGCGTAGAACTTGATCCAGTCGGCGCCATATTTCACCTGCTCGCGTACGGCGCGCCGGATATTATCTGCGCCGTCGACGATCTGTACGCCCTCGGGCACCTTCAGCTCCCACGAATAACCAAGCAATGGATACATTCCTGTGGCCGAGAAAGCACGCGTTGAAACAAACAGCCGCGGCCCGGCAATCACGCTGCGATTAATGGCCGTCTTAACGTCAACGTCGGCATACATTGCCCCTTCGGTCTCCAGATCGCGCATAACTGTAAAACCGTTCAACAAGCCGGTGCGGACAGCCACAGTCGCCCGAATTGCACGATACGGTATCGACTCCTTCAGTAACTGTTCATCGTAATCCGCGGCAGTGATGTCGCCCTGCAGCAAGATGTGGGTATGACAGTCGGCCAATCCGGGGAGCACAGTTGCACCGGATAGATCAATAAGGCGTGCCGCTGGAGCCGTGTTCTGAATTTGCGCGAGGGGACCAACCGCCTTGATGCGATCGCCGTCGATCAGTATGCCTTGATTCTCGAGGACCCGGCCGGCACGCACGTCAACCAGGCGGCCGGCCTTGATTAGCACTACCTTGCTGGATTCTGTTTGGGCCACGATCGAGGCTTGAAGTAACAAGAGAATTACGCTTAGAGCAATCAATACTCTTTTCATTTTTTGCTCCTTCAGTTTTCTCTGAAAACAAATCGGGAACGAACCAAAACCTCAACTCTTTGGGGCCTGGGAGCGCAGGCATCCCACCTGCTGAGCGAAGCCACAATCAAAAAGCAGCAGGCAAGGATGCCTGCGCTCCCAGGCTGCAACCAAAAATTCTGCCTTGAGCCACTCGCGCACGACTTCAGCCGGGTTTCGCTTAAGGGCATCCACTTCATAGTTGAGCTTACGCATCTGTGCAGTCGAAATCTTGTTTGCCAGCTGAGTAAGGATGTCTTGCAATACCGGAACTCGCTGAAGTGAATCCTGCCGAACCAGGTAAATGGCTTCATAGGGCGGAAAATAATGGCGATCGTCCTCGAGTTGAACAAGGTTCAATGCGCCAATCCGGCCTTCTGTGGAATTGCCCGCAATCAGGTCCACTTTACCCGAAGACAACGCGATGTAGGTCAGCGAAAGATCCATTTCATGCGGCTGCTCCGCGAATTGGAGACCATAAGCTCTTGCAAATCCCGGGTAGCCGTCGGCTCGCGACATGAAGTCCTGACCGAAACCTGCGCGCCAACCGCGAGCCAACGGCGTCACATCGGAGATCGTCTTCAAGTTTAACCTCGTGGCATCCGCAGCGCGTACAAGGATGGCAAACGTATTCTCAAATCCGAGCGGCGGACTGACGTCAACGTGAAATCGCGCCCCATACTCCTGCTTGACTTGATCATAAACAGCTCGCGGATCAGTTATCGGAGGATGGTGGAGAATCGCTGTGAAAGCGGTGCCCGTGTATTCAGGATAAAGATCGATCCGACCTGATACAAGCGCATCATGTGGCAGGTTCCCTCCCAACTCGAGCCGCTCGACCGCAACGCCTCGCGCCTCCACCATTTGGGCAACGATCTCCGCAAGTAGGCCTGACTCGGTAAAATCTTTCGAGCCCACAACCAGGCGCCCGACTTTGCCGGATAGAGTTCCGGATGGCGACTGAAAGCTTCGCCAAAAACCAAAGCCCAGAAGAACAAGCGTCAGAGCAATGGCAATAACACCAACCGTCCCGATCCACCCTTTCGTCTTTTCGCGTCGCTTCTCCAGGCCAAACCATTTCTCCGCAAGACCCAGGACTGAATCAGACGCCAGCGCCATTAACGCCGCGGGAATTGCGCCGGCAAGCAGCAGGTTGTTGTCATACTGCCGCAAGCCGCGAAAGATGTAGACGCCCAAACCGCCGGCGCCAACCGCGGCAGCAATGGTCGTGACTCCAACCGAAATTACCATGGCCACTCTTACGCCGGTGAGTATCACACTTGCAGCCAGCGGCAACTCCACCTGCCAGAGAATCTGCTGTGCAGTCATGCCCATTGCGACTGCAGCCTGGCGAACATTCTGATCGATGCCCAAAATACCCGTTACCGTATTGCGAATGATGGGCAGTAGCGCATACAGCACCAGGGCGACAATTGCCGTGCGTGCTCCGATACCTCCAATAAAAGGGATCGGTATCAGGAACCCGAACAGTGCCAGACTGGGAATGGTCTGCATCACATTGGCCAGACCCAGGATGGGCTTGCGAAGAGCCCTATTTCTCGTGAGTAGAATTCCGGTCGGTATCCCAATCAGCACCGCAATTAAGGTAGAAACCAGAACCAGCTTGAGATGTTGCGCGACGAGGGTTAAGAGCTCAGATCCGTTCTGTTCAAGGAAACTCCAGAAGCTCATACCTGACGCTCCCGGGAACTATTCTGGTTGCTGTCAAGCCGCAGAGTGTCGAGGTACGCACGAGCATAGGTGTCTGTTGAGTTGAGAAAGCTCGCAGGTGTCTCCAGCAGAAGCAATCGACCGGCCTTCATCAGACCAATACGTGAGCCGAGCGTCAGGGCCTCATGGAGATCGTGAGTAACGAAGATGGAGGTCTTATGAAGTCGTCTGGTCAGAAGAGCAAACTCCTGCTGTAGACTTGCGCGAGTGAGAGGGTCGAGAGCGCCGAATGGTTCATCCAACAAAAGCAATGGCGGTTCTGCCGCCAGAGCCCGCGCCACACCCACTCGCTGCCGTTGTCCACCTGATAGCTCTGCAGGATAGCGCTGAGCAAACTCAGCCGGGTCGAGTCCAACCAGAGCCAGCAACTCGTGCACTCGATCTCTTATTCGTGCATTGTCCCAATGCTCCAGCGTCGGCACCAGGCCAATGTTGCGTTCAACGGTAAAGTGCGGGAAAAGCCCCCCTTCCTGGATTACGTAACCCGTTCGCCGCCGCAAACGGATTGGATCCCACTGCGTGGTGGGCTGTCGCTCAATCAGGACCTCCCCTGAGCCCGGCAGAAGCAAGCGATTCGTCAGCCTTAAGGTGGTAGTCTTACCGCAGCCCGATTCTCCCAGAAGCACCAGCGTTTCGCCACGAGAGACCTTCAGATTCAAGTTGGAGATGATGGGAGTGGGACCCACGGAGTAGGAGACATTGCGAAACTCAACCAGCGGGCTACTGTTGGACTCGCTCATGTCTGTCGCGACTGTTCAGTCCCGGTACGAGGTATCGCCGCTACGCCAGCAACAGATTGCTGCTAAAGCGCTCCTGCGAATCGTGCCACGTGTGAGCACGCGTGAATCCGCTTTCCGAAGCCAGACTGCTAATGTCGTCAAGGTCGTATTTGTAAGAATTCTCAGTGTGGATTTGTTCCCCTTCGGTAAAGTGGACCTCAAGACCAAGCTTCCGAATCATTACTGTCTGTTCGTATCTGCTTTCAATGTAGATCTCGATGCGGCCCAGGCTGGGGTTATAGACCGCCTGATGCTTAAATGCGCGCAAATCAAAGTTTCCTCCAAGTTCCCGGTTGATTCGCGCCAACACATTCAAATTGAACGCGGCCGTTACTCCGAGCGAGTCGTTATATGCGGCTTCCAGAGTAGGGCGGTCCTTTTTCAAATCGGCTCCCAAAAGCAGTGCGTCATCTGGTTGCAATACCCCGCGCAAGGCGCGCAGAAAACGGATCGCGTCATCCCTTTCAAAGTTACTGATGTTTGATCCAAGAAAGAGAGCCAGCGTTCGTCCTCGCTCGCCGTGCTTGCTGAGCTCGGCCAGACCCGCGAAATAGTCGGCCGCGTAAGCCTCTATTCTGAGCCGTGGGTAGGATTGCAGGAGGATACGGGAACTGCTTTCGAGGGCCGTACCGGAAATGTCCACTGGGATAAACAGAAGCTCATTTTGTTCTTGCAGAAGCGCCTCGATCAGTAAACGTGTTTTGGACGCGCTCCCACTGCCCATTTCCATCAGTGTCTTGTGACCCGGCACTGAGGCCACAATCTCGCTCGCGTATCGTTCGAGAATTTCGTTCTCTGCGCGCGTGAGATAATACTCCGGTAAGAGGCAGATAGCTTCAAAGAGTTGTGAACCAAGTTCATCATAAAAGTATTTAGGCAAGAACCTTTTCGGCTCGGCTGTGAGTCCGCGCAGGACATCGTCGGCAAAGCCGGCCAGAGGATCTCGCCTTACAACTGCATGAATTAAGAGGCGATCATCACGCGCGTGGGCCATTTTCGTTTGTACCAAGTCTGCTCCCCTCCGTTGTCGTCAGCATTCGACAACACAGGCCTCTAAAGCTCATTTGTGCGAAGCCGTAATGATAGCCCATTAAACCCCCATAGCAACAAGGGAGCGAAGGTCTCCACCCCCGATCGCTTCGGAAACTTTTGCTGCACAATGGCGGGTCAAAGTACTACTTGGGGGCGCCTCGCACCCATATGAAGATGAAAGTAGTTTCAGAAAGACCGCTTTATCAGATGCTCCCGCCTTGACCGGAAACCCCTTTGCTGGGCAAGATCGGGCGCCATGTTTTTTCGCAAATTTGCTGCCCCTGTGCCGCACGACTATCAATTTATCAAGGCGTTTTTCCTATCACTCTCGTTGCCGCTCATGTTGTTGGCTTTATCAACAATTACAGATGCGCAATATCTGCAACGGGAGTTTGAAACAGGTGAAAAGGTTTCACTGCTCGTAAAGAGTCGCGGCCGGGTAAATGTAATTTCCTCCGATGACCAGCAGAATAAAGTTACCTTTGAGGCAACCTCGGCTGGTGGTCCAGTCGATTATGCCGACGTCCCCGTTGTCGTCAAGGGTAATGGCTTCGAAATTCAGGTGCGCGACCGGGGCGAAAAGCAGCGGATCGATCTGGTTGTGTTGGTGCCGCCTCGCTCGCGAGTGAGAGTTCAAGGCGAAGAGGGATCTGTGGATGTGGTGGGCAATGTTGAATCTGCCGTAGTGACGACGAACACAGGAACCATACATGCAGATGTTCCTCTCGATGCTGTGAAATTTAACTTCCTGTGGACTGCCAGCCACCCACGATACCTGAGTGACGTGGAGTTGCCGGACATTAAAGAAAAGGCGGGAGGAAAATTCCTGCTTTCCGGGAATCTGGGTGATAAGGAGGCTAACAAAGAGGAGCGTATTGACCTCATTTTTGAAACACAAAGGGGTGTTGTTCTGCTCAATGTTGATCCGTCGATGGTGCCGAGCGATCTGCGGCAACGACCACTAACGAAGGCGGCCAGGGCTATTATTAGAAGCGGCGATAGTCACTTGATAGATGCTATTCGCAAAGTATCACCAAAGATGTTTGGGGATTACGCAAAGACACTCCCATCCCGTGAGCGCGAACCAACTCTGGTCAGGCGTGAGCCGCCCGGCCAAATTGTCACCGCGGTCGCGCCGCAATTGATGCGTTTCAATGCCAGCGTTACCGACCGTAATGGACGGGCTATTGGCGACATGAATGAAAAGGATTTCACGGTCTATGAAAACGGCATTGAGCGAACGGTAACCGAAGTGGAAACTACCAGCGAGCCTTTCAATTTAGTACTGTTGCTTGACGTCTCGGGCAGTGTTGAAGAACGGCTCGATTTCATTCGCAAGGCAGCACGTGATTTTCTCAATACGGCGAGTCGCCAGGACCGCATTGCAATTATCAGCTTTCGCGACGACATCCAGGTCATCTCCGATTTCAGCACAGATCGTCGCATTCTTTCTCGTAGTCTCGAAGACATTACCGCCGGCAGCGCGACCGCCCTTTATGACGCGCTGGCCTATACTCTGTCAGACACACTCAAGCCTCTACGCGGTGAAAGAACCGCAGTGGTAGTTCTCTCCGACGGCGACGACAATAAATCGTTTGTACCGTTTCCTGCCCTTTTAGAAGCGACCATTGAGTCGGGAGCGCTAATTTATCCCCTCTACGTGCCTTCAGGACTCATTCCCGAATCGAGTGTCCCGAGGCCCGAAACTTCAGTTGACCCTTTGCGCTCACGCTACTTGACACTCACTACACGCGCCGAGGAAGACGGGCGCAAACTGGCCAGTGTTTCCGGTGGCGTTTACTATCCTATTCATCGCCTGGAGCAATTGCAGCAAGCCTATAATGACGTAGTGCGCCAACTACGCACCGCCTATAGCATCACCTATGCCTCAAACTCAACTCCCTCAGGGAGCCGCAGACTGCGCGTCAGAACTAACCGCGACGGCGCTTCCGTGCGTTTGAGTCCGGTGATAGGCCTGCCATCCACACCATAAAACGGATATGAAGCACAGCCGCCGGCAGTTTCTTTCACAAGCCACAAGTTTCGCAGTTTCCTATGGGCTGCTCACTAGTCGAGTTGCCGGTCAGCCGATGAATCGCCAAAATCTACTTGCCACTCAGGGAAAGAAACGAACGCGGATTATCCTGCTGGGCACAAAAGGCGGACCGCGAGTAGGCGAGACGAGCCCGACTAATCCAGGACGTAAAAATCCTTCAACTCTTATCTTAATTAACGATGTCCCTTACCTTATTGATTGCGGTTACGGGTGCACGCGCCAACTACTGGCCGCGGGCGTCGCACTTGACCGGCTGCGCTATATCTTCATCACGCACCATCATTCCGATCACAATCTGGAGTATGGCGCCTTGCTCTACAGCGCTTGGATCACCGGTCGACCCGTGCGCATGGATGCGTATGGACCAACGGGACTCGAAAAGATGACGCGAGACTTTTTCGAGTACACAAAGTTTGACATTGAGATCCGAATTGTGGACGAAGGCCGGCCAGATCCCCGTAAACTGCTCGCTGCGCACGATTTCAATAAACCGGGTGTGATCTTGCAGAACGAGGACGTAAAGATTAGCGCTTGCCTCGTGCGCCATCCCCCCGTAAAGGAATCGTATGCTTTCCGGTTCGACGCACCTGATGTCTCGGTCGTCGTTTCCGGTGACACGGCCTACGCACCGGAACTAGCCGAGTTTGCAAAAGGCGCCGATGTGCTCGTGCATGAGGTAATGTATCTGCCTGGCGTGGAAGCACTGGTCAAACGTTTACCGAATGCAAGCAGGCTCCGCGAGCACCTGTTGGCTGCCCACACTCTTCCGGCAGATGTCGGCAGAATAGCAACCCAGGCCGGAGTGAAGACAGTAGTGCTGACTCATTTCGTACCCGGAGACGATCCTGCCATCACTGACGAGAACTGGGCGGCGGACGTGCGCAAGAACTTCGCAGGCCAAGTTATTGTTGGGAAGGACTTAATGGAGATTTAGGCACCAGGACGGGAAGAAGAACGCATGTACTCCACGGCCTGGTAAAATGGCCGCCTGTCTGTTTACTTTTGCCGCGCCATCCCTCATGCTTCATGCCTGAATGAACCAGCCACTCTTCAACTCTCTTTTTGACGAAGTTGAGCGCCGCCCATTCACCGTTTCGCAGCTGACGGAGGCGATTCGAAAGGCAGTTGAGGCGCGCTTTGCCTCAGTCTGGGTTGAAGGCGAAATCTCTAACTTCAAGGTGCACTCGTCCGGCCATTGGTACTTCACAATCAAAGACGAGAGGGCACAATTACGCGCCAAGTGTTTTCGCTCGACCAATGTACGCATACGTTTCCGGCCCACGGACGGATTACACGTCAGGGCCCGCGGCCGGCTGACTGTTTATCCGCCCCGAGGCGAATACGAACTAGTGGTTGAAACGCTGGATCCCGTAGGCGCCGGCGCGCTGAAGGTAGCGTTTGAGCAACTCAGGGATCGTCTACAAGCGGAAGGTCTCTTCGCGCAGGAGAAGAAACGGCCGTTGCCCCTTTTTCCGCGTCGCGTAGGGGTGGTGACTTCGGCGACCGGCGCTGCCTTTCGCGACATTTTAAACGTAATTTCGAGGCGCACGAGGACAGTCCACGTCCTTTTTGTGCCGGCGCGTGTTCAGGGAGAAGGTGCGAGTTGGAATATTGCCCGCGCCATCAAATTGATCAACGAGTATCACGCCCAGGCTCTTCGTGCAGGTAGAGCCGATCAGGTGGTCGACGTTTTAATAGTCGGTCGTGGGGGTGGATCAACGGAAGACCTCTGGGCCTTCAACGAGGAGGAGGTTGCGCGCGCCATCCGTGCCTCCATAATTCCTGTTATTTCCGCCGTGGGCCACGAGACAGATTTTACAATCGCAGACTTTGTGGCCGACAAGCGAGCAGCTACTCCTTCGGCGGCCGCCGAACTAGTGGCTGCACGGGAAGACGAAATGTGTTCGGCTCTCGAGCAGCTTGGCCGACAGCTTCAGCGTTTGATGCGCTTTCAGATAGTGGCTGCCCGCACCCAGGTGCAGGAGCAGGTCCTGTCACAGGTTTTCCATAATGTGCGCACCCGCATGCGTAACGCCCGCACACAAACGGATGCTGCCACTCACCGCATGCGGACACTGATGCAACAAACCATTACGCGGGCAAACGGACGCGCAAATGCCCACATCTACAAGTTATCGCCCGCACAGCTCCAGAAACGGCTGGCGGCGGCGCAAATGCGTTTTGAGTCGGCACGCAGCGCCTGCCATACCACGATGAGGAAAACGCTGGAAGAAGCGCGCGGGCAATTGGGGCTCGCTGCTGCGTCACTGGATGCTCTTTCGCCTCTCAGCGTGTTGCATCGTGGTTACGCGATCGCTCAGGACATCCAGGGACACACGTTGATGGATAGCAGTGCCGTGGAGGTCGGTGATCAGGTTCGCGTGCGTCTGGCTAAGGGAGCGCTGGACACGCGGGTGGAAGCAAAATCAGGGGAGAACCCCTTGCTCGGAAACTCTGAGAATAGCTAACGGAGCAGCCGCTTTTAGGATCGGACGAACATGCAGATGACTGGCGATCAAAGGATCGGTGAACGCCAGCGCAAGCGGATTGTAATCAACCTGGGTGGCGCTCCGCCGGGGACACCGGCAGGCCGTAGGCGTACACGATGGCCCAGGATTCTCGCCCTGTTCGTGATTGTCTTCGTAGCGGTTCTGGCTTTAGCGCTAACGGCAGCTTTTCTCTGGTGGCGCCACTACCAGACGACACCGCCTTACTCCCTTGCTCTGCTGATTGATGCCGCGCAACGCGACGATACCCAGGCGATGGACCAAATCATGGACACTGATCAGATCCTGCGCAATCTTGTTACGCAGGTGACAGATAGAGCGGTGTCCCGCTATGGCATTACATTAAGCCCGCTACTTCGTAAGCGTGTGGAAGCTCTGGTGCCTGGTCTAATGCCCAGCGTACGACAGATCGTTCGTGACGCTGTGGCGCAAAGAGTGCGTGAGCTTGCGGAGGCGGCGGATCACAGACCCTTCATTGTGGTGGCGCTTGGCATCCCTTATCTTGTTAATATCTCCACCGAAGATGATAAGGCAACCGTGAGCACCACTATCGACGAACACGGCGTCGAGTTGGCTATGGAGCGCGATGGTGAGCGATGGAAGGTGACTAGCGTTAAAGATGACTCAATAGTGCAGCGAATTGTGGACGAAATTATTAAGGACCTGCCGGCTATCGGCCATGCCGATTAGCTGGCGCGACTTTGGTCTATGCGGGCGAAAGGCTAAAGTTGGTGGACCAGAGGCCCCAGGATGACAGCCAACGATCAACAGAGCAGAACCTTCGAAGCCTCGCTAGAGGCCCTCGAACAGATTGTGCGCCAACTCGAACAAGGCGACCTGCCGCTCGAGAAGAGCCTTGAATTGTTTGAGCAAGGTATACGTCTTTCGCGCGAATGCCAGGAACGGTTAAATCAAGCTGAGCGTCGCATAGAGGTTCTATTGCAAGATAATCAGGGCCGACCAGTTGTGAGGGCCTTCGAAGATTCAGACGTGCAGCAGGTGGAGGCACGCAAGAACAAGAGCGTTTCCTAAAGTGCTGTCTTCAGTAGAACTGTCAGACTTCAAGCAGTTTGCGGCAGAAGCGCGGGCCGCGGTGGACGTAGAGCTGAATCAGCTGTTGCCGGGGGAGGGCACTCGGCCGCTGGCGGTCCACAGTGCAATGCGCTGGAGCGTATTTCCCGGTGGGAAGCGCTTTCGTCCTCTGTTGCTGCTGGCTACGGGTGAGTGTTTTGGCGCGCCGCGCGATTCTCTCATTGCTACTGCCTGCGCGGTTGAATTAATCCATACCTATTCGTTAATTCATGACGATCTGCCTGCCATGGATAACGACGACCTCAGACGAGGACGGCCAACGTGCCACATACAATTTGGTGAAGCTACGGCAATTCTCGCAGGCGACGCTTTGCAAACGCTGGCCTTCCAAACAATTGCTGATGACGAGCATCTGGATCCACAAACCCGTGTCCGTTTACTCGGCGAACTCGCACAAGCTTCGGGAACACCGTCGGGAATGGTTGCCGGGCAAGCCCACGATCTGGAAGCAGAAGAGCGCACGGTGGATGAAGAGGAGCTAGAGCAGATACATCGTCTAAAGACGGGAGCTTTGATAACTGCTGCTACGCGCTGTGGAGCAATCATTGGCTCACCTTCGAAAGCGGACCTGATGAAGGTGACCGAATATGGCGCCCAGCTTGGTCTGCTTTTCCAAATAACTGATGATCTGCTGGACGTGACCGCTACGGCGGAGAAGCTCGGCAAAACGCCGGGCAAGGATGCGCGTTCACATAAAGCTACCTACCCTGGAGTGTATGGAATGAAAGCCGCTCGCGAACTTGCCGTGTCAGCCCACGCATCTGCCCGCGCCGCGCTTGAGTCACTAGATCGGCCAGTAGATCGCCTCCAAGCCATCCTCGACTACATACTCGATCGCGGGGCCTAGCGGGCCAAGAGCAAAGGGCGAAGGGCAAAGAGCAAAAAGCGCAGGGCGAAGAGCGGAAGAAACAACTCATTTCTCGATGTTTCTTCTGCTCCCTCCTTCGCTCTTTGCTCTTGGCGCTTTGCTCTTCGCTCTTGGCGCTTTGCTCTTCGCCCTTTGCCCTTTGCCCTATTCGCTTGCGGCCTTCTTTAGTTCCTTCAATTCCTCGGGAATAAAAGAAGTGATCTGGTGAGTCTCTTCGTGACCATCAGCAAAAGACTGATAGAGAGTAAAGTCTGGCAGGGAGAGGCAAGTTAGAGGTGAATGGTGGTTGTATCCGGTGTCGATACCGATCGCGCTGTGAGAGATATAGATGCCATGACGGCCCAGCCGGCCGCGAAGAGGTAGAAATGGTGTCGGAGTATGGCCAAAGATACACGGCTTGCCACGATAGTTCTTATAAAATTCCATGTCGCGCATCCAGAGCAGCGCCTGCGGCACCGTATCGCGCGGGTGCTTGTCGCGATCAAGCCCGGCGTGAACATATATGGCGTAATCATCCTCGTGATAGAACGGCAACTGCTGCAAAAACTCGAGATGCTGGGCAGGGATGCTGCTTTTAATAGCCCGCCGCGCATCGTCCAGATCCTTCTCCTTGTTAATGGACAGCGCCTGCCCAGTGTACTGTTCAAAGGTACGCTCTCCCCCGGTAACAGGTGTGATCCAAAGATTCGTCGTTCCGGCAATAAACTCCAACAACATCTGCTCGTGATTGCCCCGCAAACAGATTACCTGATTGGGATTCTCCTGCTTAATCTTGAGCACGTATTCGACACAACATGGTGCGTCTGGCCCTCGATCAATAAGGTCGCCAAGAAATACCAGCAGATCAGAATCGCTACGCGGAAGCATTTGCAGCAGCGAATTAAGCTGAGCACAACGCCCGTGAATGTCTCCAACAACGAAAGTCTTCATCTATAACCCCATCTGATGCCAGGCTTTTATCGGGGCTACAAGCTCAAGAAAGCGCGGATCATCGCGCAGGTCTGCCCAGTTTGCATCCGACTCGAACCAGAGGTAATTTTCGTTGCCCAACCGGATGGCCCTTTCCAACCACTTAAAGGCCTCGACTTGTCGCCCCTGAAGCAGGTAGGCAGAAGCCAGCCAGTAAGCAATGTCATGATCCGCTTTAGCAACTTCTCGCACATGGTCGGTCAATTGCTCGTTCGCCTCAGTATGCTTTCCCTGCGCGCTCAAACAGATTGCCAGAATAGGGCGGATACCATCCATTTTCGGATGGCGCTCAAGTACCTGCTGAAGTAGACGCGTCGCCGCCTCAACCTCGCCGCGATAGTAGAGAACCCGGGCGCGAAACGTCTTTATCAGCGGATGATCCGGCTCCATCGCGGCACCTCGTTCGAGTTCTCTTAAGGCCTCTTCATATTTGCCTTGATACATTTGAATGCGCGCGCGATTGTAGCTGACCACTACTAGTTCAGCAGGGTTAAGTCTGACCATCCTGTCAAAGCTGCGCAACGCGCGATCATACTTACTATCCAGACGTGCCAACACCCCACGCACAAAATGGACGCCAACATCGTTTGGATACTCTTGCCGCAGTCGCTCTACTTCGTCGCGCGCGTGCTGCTTCTCGCCCTTGGTGAGATCGATGAAGACCATGTGCATGCGCGCTTCCAGCAGATCCGGGTCCAGCGAGAGAGCCTTCTGAAAGGCTGCCTCTGCCTTCTGATGATCGCCGGCTTCACCGAGGCCTTTCAGAACACGGTTTACATAACAACCACCCAGGGCGGAGTAAGCCAAGGCAAAACTCGGATCCCTCTCAATCGCGCGCTCAAAATGGGCAATAGCACTATCGACATCCTCCCGGTCAATAGTGTGATAGATAAACTGGCCCATACAGTGACGCCCACGGAGATACTCCTCCGAGGCAGCGCCATCCGCGGTTGACCCCTGTCCCAGCGCCTTCTGCTCGGCAGCAGTAAGCTCGACACGCAAACCTTCGACGATGTGCTGCACAATTGCATCCTGCACGCCAATAACGTCCCTCGCGTCAGCGTCAATGCGATCGCTCCAAAGAATCTGATTGGTCCGTACATCAAGCAACTGGGCCGTTACGCGCAGCCGCTCGCCTGCCCGCAAGAAGCTGGCTGTGAGAATCGCACCTACACTCAACTCACGGCCCGCAGCCTCAGCGTCGAATGGCTTGCCCTGGTACTTCACAATCACTGATGAGGGACGCACGATCAGTGAGCGCACGCGGGCGAGTTCCGTGATCACGGCGTCGGCCAGAGAAAACTCGTAGAAGTTTGTCTCAGGGTCATTACCCAGGTTCTTGAAAGGCATGATAGCAACGCTTTTGCGGTCCCCCAGACTAGTGGGCGTTTCCTCAGCGTGCGCGGTATAGCTTCTGTTTTGCGCGGATGTCCCGTAGGACGGCTCAACGCTGCCCGTCTTGCTCTTCAGCCAGCGTACGGCGCGGCTCAAGGGGCTGCCGGATGACAGATGTCGCGGCGCGACCGGCGCCAGCGTGGCTTCGACGGGCGCACTAGACGCCGCCGTGAGTGACCGCAACAGTGCCCGCAAGTCGTCTCGCAACTGATCGATCTTCTGGTATCTATCGCGGGGTTGTTTGGCGAGCGTTTTGTCGAGGATCTGTTGCAGACCCTGTGGCAAAGGTCCTGGTCGTGCCTGCGCGAGAGGAATCGGTTCCTCGTGTAAGACAGCGTGACGCACGTCGACGGCGGTTTTCCCCCGGAACGGCCAGCTACCGGTGAGCATCTCATAAAGCAGCACCCCGGTGGAAAAAATGTCCGCACGCGAATCGACACGGTCACCCCGGGCCTGCTCAGGCGCGGCGTAAGTCGCCGTTCCATAAGGGACTCCTACCTCCGTCAACTCGGTATGGTGTATGCCGGAATCCCTGGCAGCACTCTCATCGAGGAGCTTGGCCAAACCAAAATCCAACACTTTGGCCTGCCCCTTACTGGTGACCATCACGTTTCCCGCTTTGATGTCTCGATGAATAATGCCCAGGGAATGGGCTGCGGCCAAGGCGTCGGCAACTTGAATGGCAATGGACAACGCGCTCTCGATCTCAAGCGGCCTCCCACTTACGAGTTGGCGCACATTGCGACCATCAATGTACTGCATGGCGATGAAGTTCACGCCATTGATTTCGTTGAGGTCGAAAATGGTACAAATATTCGGATGATCCAGCGCTGAAGCAAGCCGCGCCTCGCGTTCAAAGCGCTTTAGGTTTGCTCCCCTGGCAGTGAGCTCCGGCGGCAGCACCTTGATAACAACCGTACGACCCAGCTTCGAATCGACCGCCTTGTAGACCGTTCCCTGCCCGCCCGCACCGAGCTTTTCGAGAATCTTATAATTCCCAAGTGTTGTTCCGACCATGTTAAAACGGGGGTGAAAGTAGCCCAGGCGCGAAACCCTCTAGATCTCGCGCCCGGGCCCACCCACCCCGCAGCTCAGTGAAGTGCCCGCCAGTCGCCAGCGCGGCCGCAGAGCCTGGTCCAGCCAACAAAGCTATTTCGTAATACCCATCTGCCAGAGCATGAAGGCGTAGTCAAAGGCAACTTCCTTTAGAGCATCATAACGGCCTGAAGAACCACCGTGTCCGGCTCCCATGTTCACCTTCAGGAGCAGCGGCTTATTATCCGTCTTCATCGTGCGCAGCTTCGCTACGAGCTTGGTTCCCTCCCAGTAAGGGACCTGACTGTCATTGAGCGATACCTTTACAAGCATCGCCGGATAGTCTTTCGCTGCGACATTGTCGTAAGGCGAATACTGCTTCATATAATCATACGCACTCTTCTCTTGTGGATTGCCCCACTCGATAAACTCGCTGGTAGTTAGTGGTAACGAGGCATCCAGCATCGTATTGAGAACGTCCACAAACGGCACCTGAGAAACTACAGCCTTGAAAAGGTCCGGACGCATATTGGTTACCGCACCCATTAGCAGCCCGCCTGCGCTGCCACCCTGAATGACAATCCGATCCTTTGAAGTGTACTTATTGTTGATCAAGTATTCGGCACAAGCGATAAAATCTGTGAAGGTGTTCATCTTCTTCATCATGCGACCCTGCTCGCGCCACTCTTCTCCCAGTTCTCCACCTCCGCGAATGTGTGCGATCACATATATCGCGCCTCGATCAAGCAAGCTCAAACGATTCGACGAAAAGGTTGGGGGAATCGAATACCCGTAGGAGCCGTATCCGTAAAGCAGCAAGGGAGCCTGTCCAGTGATCTTTGTGCCACGACGATAGACAACCGACATGGGGATCTTTGTACCGTCTGAGGCAGTGGCAAAAACGCGCTCCGACTGGTAGTTGCTTGAATTGAATCCGCCGGGCACTTCGGTCTGCTTCACCAGCGTCGCCTTGCGTGAGTTCATGTCGTAATCGAATACTGAACTCGGAATCACCAGCGACTGGTAGTTGTAACGAACCACCGGTGTATCAAACTCCCGGTTAACTCCCACTGACGCCGAGTAAACTGGTTCAGGAAACTTCACTCGATGGCTCTTGCCGGTCTTGAGGTCAAACACCTCTATTTGCTGCAACCCGTTTTCCCATTCCGAAACAACGAGGTGGTTTGCGAAAAGATCAATCTCGGCCACCTTGACGGCCGGACGGTGCGTCACCACATCCTTCCAATTTTTCTCAGATGGATCAGACACAGGCGCCGTAACCACCCGGAAATTCTTGGCATTCTTATTAGTACGTATGTAAAAGAACTGATCCCGATAATCGACGTCGTATTCGTGATCAGGTTCGCGGGCGCGAATAATCTTCAGTTCGGTGGCGGGTTTGTCAGCCGGCAAATAACGAAACTCATTCGAGGTCTTGCTTACCGAACCCAGGAAGATCATAGCTTTGTCGCGAGAGCGATACGCAATAACATCAAAGAGCTCATCCTTCTCTTCAAACATCAGATCGGTTTTCTCGCTGCCCAGAACATGCCGAAAGAATTTATCCGATCGCTTGGTTACCGCATCTTCGGTGGTAAAGAAAATGGTCTTATTGTCGGTGGACCACATCACATTACCGGTTCGTTCGAAACTTTCAGGGAGAAACTCTCCGGAACGGAGATCCTTAATTTGCAGCTTGTATTGACGATAGCCGGTCGAATCCGTGGAGTAGGCCAGCAGATTGCCATCGTCGCTTACCACAAATGCGCCAATACTCAGAAACTTGAGACCCTTCGCCAGCTCGTTCTGATCAAGAAGGATCTCTTCCGGGGCTTGAAGGCCACCGCGTTTCCGGCAGTAGATGGGATACTGTTTACCCTGCTCCGTCCGCGTATAGTAGAAGTAGTTGCCCCACCGGTAAGGCGCGGTCTCGTCAGTCTCCTTAATGTGACCGACCATCTCCTTGTAAAGGTTTTCCTGCAGACTTTCGGTCGGCTTCATAAAGGCGTCGGTATAGGCGTTCTCAGCTTCAAGGTGAGAAATTACAGCCGGACTGGATTTCTCGCGTAACCAGTAATAATTGTCCGTGAGCGTCTCACCGTGAATTTTTATGACTTTTGGTTTTTTCTCTGCCATTGGTGGTTTGGGAGCTGTAGTGCCACCGTTTGCTTGCGCAAGGACGGTGACTGCTGTAGTAAGAATCGTAATCACTATAAAGAACAACAAACTCGAGGAATCGGCAAGTTTTTTCATGGGACAGACCTTCTTTGTAAAGAAATATTTGTACAGACTTAGCTTTGAAAGGCGTCATCACACGGGATTTCGAATTGCGGAATGGGGATTGCGGATTGAATCCACAATTCGCAATCCGAAATCCGCAATCCATATTTTGGTTCTTCGGAGCAACGCGTTTCCAGGCGAGGAGTCAAATAAAACTCAATCTGAGGTCAGTTGTTGCCGGCGCCCGGCCGGCTAGTCATGAACAGTTCAACCACGCGGCGGGTCGCCCCAACCCGAAGCCTTGTATTTGCCGTCTTCGACGATGCATGGAACCGTGGGATCACCTCCAGAATAAGCGAACATTTCGGCGCGTCGCGCGCGGTCATTCTGCGCATCGTACTCAAGAAATGAAACGCCCTTCGCCTTATAAAAATCCCGTGCCTGCTGGCAGTAGGGACAGCCCGGCTTTGTATAAATGACCAGTGCCAAATCTCTTGACCTCCGTTGCGATAGTTTAGCAACGCAAGCCAGCGATGAGAAGCGGCCAGGAGGTAGGTCGTGTATGCGGATCTTGCATTGCTTCCGCACCAGCATCTATAGTCACAAATATGTTTTCGGGCAACGAGGAGGCTTCGGGAAAAGCAATCAACTCACCTGACAGTCCGTTGGAAAGCGATCTCCTGGATCCTTATGAAAAACTTGTTAGCATCCAGGTGCTCGACCAGCAGGTGCGAGTTCCTGAGAAGAACCGGCTATTAAGGTGCTTCCAGTATCTGTCTCTCAACACCATATCCTATGGAGATTTCTGCTGGAATGGCGAATGCACCAACTGCCAAATCTGGTATCACCACTCCGGCCAAGTCGAGGCAAACGACAAGCCCGGTTTAGCCTGCCGAATGGAAGTGATTGAAGGAATGGTGATAACCAACCTTAGCAAGTTTATCGAAATAGACGGTATTACCAGATAAGGTCAGTATTTCGGTAATGTCGGGTCGACCTCATTGGACCAGGCAAGAATACCACCCTTTAGATTGAGTAAGTTCCCGGCAAAACCGGAACGCTGCAGGGCCTCGATGGCCTTTGCGCTGCGGCCACCCATCTTACAATGCACAACAGTCTCTTGCTGCGCGTCAATCTCCCCCATCCGCAGGACAATCTGGGCCAAAGGAATATGGATGGAGTTGGGAATTCTGGCTATCGCTACTTCTTGCGGTTCGCGCACGTCTATAATCTGAATGTCTTCACCTTTATCGAGACGCTCTTTCAGTTCAGTCGCAGTAATTTCCGTCATTATTTAGCGCTCTCCCACTTTCGCTTGTGCAAATAGAACTCGTTTGAGATTGAGACTAGCACACGAGGTGCCAGGAAATAAAACACCTCAGCAAGCCGGGGGCGTCTTGATTCGCAAGCTTGCGACAGGGACGGTTTGCAACCATTCGCGGGATAGAGAGCACAATTCAATGTGAGAAAGTCCGGACCGGGACTGCCAAGGGCCGATGTGGCAAAGAGGGCGCCAAAACCTCATGGCGCCTTGCCTGAACCTCTTAATGATGTGACCATATTCTCTTAAGATGAACTCCCGGAGGGGTAAAGATGAAGTTCGAATTCTACCGGTCCGATCTCGACAAAGTGCCGAAGTTGTCGGTCGACGGCACTGTTCCCAACAGCATTCACTTCTCTCACTGGGAAGGGAATGAAACGCCTGTTGAAGTGAAGGCCGACACTTCGACCGAGATCGTTCTCAACGTCGTGGCCTCTTCCGAAATGAAACGCTTAACGCAGGGTATTGAGCTCGTTACGAATAACCACTTCGATACCGATGGCGTACTCTCAGTCTGGTCAATGCTTGCCGGCGAGCAAGCCCTGGCGTTGCGCGACAAATTGATCGCGGCAGCCGAAGCGGGAGACTTCTGCGAGTTTAGGAGTGACGATGGCGTGCGTGCCAGCATCGTGATCCAGGGAGCCGACCAGGCCGGTACTGAAAACGATGCCGGCTCACCTCTTGCTTCTTATTTGGCAGGCGAAAGCGTAACTGATGAAGCGCGTGAGTACGAATTGGTGCTGCCTGAAGTTGAAAAGGTACTTACTAAAACCAATGATTACGAACATCTGTGGCGTGCCGCCTGGATTCAGATTGCCAGAGCACGGGAAAGCTTCGAGCGTGGCGAGTCGAGCATAGAAGAGTTTGACGAGCCTTCCCTGTCGCTGATCACCTTAGCGCCAAACATATTTGGGGCCGGGGGGCTCAATCCTGCTCGTCATTCTGCCCCGTTCACTGTAATTTCAAAATACTCGCGCGGCCGGCTCTTCCTGATTGCCACGCCATTAGAATCGCGCTGGACCTATCGCATTGATTACCCCTATTACTCATGGGCAGAGACCGTCGTGCGTCCTCGGATTGAACGGCATGACTTCACCTCGCTTATCAGTGAACTTGATCGACTGGAAAGCAATAAAGAAGGCCATTGGCAGATCGACCGGAATGAGATGACCTCCGCGGTGAAGTTTCTGGGGCCAGATGAGAGGCTTGCCGGATCTACCCTCACGCCGGAGCGCGTCGCAGAAACTGTGCGCCGGGAACTCTCGTATCTCGAACGCGCGGCTGCGGTCGTTTAGTAAACACACCGCCAGGTAGAAAATGAGCTGCACCATGAGCGGAACGACAAAAATCTCCATCCGGGCGCGCATTGCATGCACGACGTAATCATTCTTGGCGCCGGACCGGCTGGACTTTCTGCGGCGCTTTGGTGCGATCAGCTTGGCCTCGACACGTTGGTTCTCGAAAAAAATGTGGAAATTGGCGGACAGCTGCTTTCTGTTTACAACCCCATCGATAATTATCCCGGGCTGCGTGCCGCCACCGGTCGAGAATTTCTGGGGCACCTTTCGGAGCGGCTAGACAAGGCCGACTTTGACCTTTGGACTGGCGCCGATATCATAAGTGTCAATCTCAAAGCAAAGCAGATCTCGTTGAGCAGTGGCGAAGAACTGCAATCGATCGCCTTGATCCTGGCGACGGGTGTGCGGCGGCGTCAACTCGGTATCCCCGGCGAAAAGGAGTTTGTGGGCCACGGTCTGATTGAATCAGCAATGCGCGATCGCGATTCATTCGCAGAGAAAGATGTGTGCGTCATTGGGGGCGGTGATGCGGCGGTAGAAAATGCATTATTGCTCGCCGAGGTCTGTCCCACAGTTACGGTCGTTCATCGGGGTAAATCTCTCCAGGCAAGAAGAGATTTTGCCGAGCAAATACGCACCAACCACCGTCTGACGGTGTTCACAGAATCTACGGTCACCAGAATCATCGGCAAGGAAGAAGTAGAGGCTGTTGAGATAGTTCGCAAGGAAGCACTCAAGCCTTTCCAGATGGCTGTCCAGGGTGTACTGATTCGGATTGGCGTGGAGCCAAACACCGATCTGTTTCGGCAACAACTCAAAGTGGACGAACACGGGTACGCTTTAGTAAACAGTGAACATGAGACGGATATTCCGAACGTATTTGCAATCGGGGACATTTCTAATCCGCGAGCTCCAACGATTAGCGGCGCCGTGGGCGCCGGGGCAACGGCGGCTAAAGTAGTCGCGGCCCGGTTGAATAGAGGATAAGAAGTCTTCTGAAAAACGAGTTCCAAGCGGAATGACTGAAACCGAATCAACCACAAGGGGCAGCGAGGCGGCTTACACGGCAGTGCACATCGCCGCCTATCCAATCGATTATTTGGCAGGCATCGATCTGTACAACGCCGGAGAGTTTCATGCCGCCCACGATGCGTGGGAAGAACGTTGGATGGGTGAAGCTAGTTATGAGGAGAAGCTGTTCCTGCAGGCGATGATTCAATCGGCTGTAGCTTTTCATCATTTGGAAATCGGTCGCCCCGGAGCAGCCCGGCGGATGTATCAGATGGCCAAGGAGAAGTTTGCACGGCTGGGTAAGAGAGTCTTTATGTCTCTCGATCTGGACGATTATCAAAACCAACTCGACCTGGCGCTGGCGTGGTTACTCAGCGTGCCGGATCCAAGGCAACTGGTCGCGCCTGATTTCGCGCCTCCTAAGATAAGACTGTTACCCGAGGCCAGCGCCGACTTTTGAGCAGCACTATCATGCCCCTCAATGAACTCAGATTGTTTCTTCTGGCGCTGTGGCTGGGTGCAGCCATGTTATTCAGTGCCGTTGTCGCCCCGGTAGGCTTCTCCGTGCTCCGGGCTCTCGCGGTGCCGAATGCAAATGAGCTTGCCGGGACAATTGTCAGTCGCACGCTAGCGATCGTTAACACCAGTGGCTTCGTTATCAGCCTGCTCGTACTTCTGACGGCATTTGCCTCGAGACGACTCGGTGGCCGTCGCTGGTTCTGGTTGGAACTGATTCTGTTGACAATCGTAGCGCTTACCACAGTCATTGGCCGCTGGGTAATCGCGAGCAAGATGCTGGCCTTGCGCGCGTCAATGGTCCTGCCGATCGATCAAGTGGCGCCGGAAGATCCCCGGCGAATCGCATTTAATGCTCTCCATCGATACTCTGTGACTGCCTTGCTGATTGCTATGATGGCGGCAGTTATCGCATTTTTCGTGATGGCGCGCCGCACGCGGCTAAACTAACGGAAGAGGACCTGACCATGGCAGCCGAGATTATTGAGAAGATTGACGATTGGAAGCGCAATTTCGCCGACTGGCGAGATAGTAGTGCGGCAGCGCCCGGCTATGAGATTAACGAATCGTACCCCTTCGTCAAGAACAGACGGGCGCCGTTCATACCCGCTCGTCGAGCGCTGCCAATGCTTAACCTGGCACTGATCTCTTCAGCTGGCGCTTTTATCGATGGGACAGAGCCATTTAATACCACCACCGCAGACGGAGACCTTGATTTTCGAGAAATACCCGCCGAAATCGAAATTCGTGATCTCCGTTTCGCTGCTCGCGGTTATGACCCGGCGGCCGTCCAGCAAGATATTAACTCTCAATTGCCGCTGCCTCGATTATTTGAGTTTGAATCAAATGGAATTATTGGCCAGCTTAATCCTGTATTCTGGAGTTTCTGCGGCTACATTCCCAATGCGGCGCGATTAGTTGAAGAGGTGCTACCGCGTCTGGTGGAACGGGTTGTTCGCTATGAGGTGCAGGCAGCGTTACTTATCCCAGCTTCTCGACTTTGCCATCAATCGGTTTCCCTGGTCGCGCGGGCCATTGAGGAAGCTCGCATTCCCACCATGACTTTGGGTGTCGACAAAGCGGTGCTTGAGATGGTTCGGCCTCCTCGAGGCGCATTCTACGCAGGTCGGTTGGGCTGCGTAGCTGGCGAGCCCAATTGGCCGGAACATCAACGCCGCGTGCTCGATGAATCACTGCGGTTAATTGAGCCGATGGATCAGGCCGGAACCCGTAAGCTTGTCGTCGAATTGGAGAGTCAAGTCGAAAAGGAGCGCGGCGAGAAGTAAGACTGGAGAGAGTTCTATCGGCCGCTTTAAACTACCGTAGGTGAACACCTTAGGCGCCGACGTTTTCCGGTATAGCCTTCCTGCTGACAATGTCGCTGATTACCTGTGTCACCTGCGAAAAATCGAATGGTTTGCCAATAATGATGTCGACCAGATTCTCTTCGCCTGCGGGGGGCACTGTACCAGGACCATAGCCTGTAACCAGCACAATGTTGATCTCGGGTTGTCGTTTGCGAATCTCTCGCGCAGTCTCCCAGCCATCCATTTCGGGCATTGCCAGATCTGTAAAGATCAGATCAAACTCCTTGCCGGCAACCTCTTGCAGTGCCTGATATCCACTCTCAGCGAGTACAACCTTGTGATCCAGCATGGTCAACATGTCAGCCAGTGTTTCTCTCACCGCATCCTCGTCATCTATGACCAGGATTCGAAGCGGCGACACCTGCAACTGCTTTTCTGCTAAACCAGTCTCTTCCGGGCCAGTCTCTTCAAGGGCGGGAAGCTCGATGGTAAAAGTCGTTCCGCCACCAACTTCCGAGGTCACGCTGATGGAACCTTCATGCCGTTCGATTATGCTGTAACTCACTGAGAGACCGAGACCGGTGCCATGCGCCCCTTTGGTACTAAAAAACGGGTCAAAGATCTTCTGACAAATCTCATCCGGCATGCCTACACCAGTGTCGGTAAACTTCAGCTTCAAACGACCCCCGTCGTGCAAGCAACTGATCGAGAGTTTTCCTCCGTCCGGCATCGCATCGACGGCGTTGACTATTAAATTTACAAATACCTCGCGCAGTTCCGACGCGCTGCCATATGTGCGCTCTGCTCTGTGGGCGTCCAGGTGGACTTGATAGTCGAGGCCTTGTTGCCGTGCATCGTTTTGCCAGCGGGTCCTGGTGATTTCGATCGCATCCTGAAGCAGATTACGCACATCCACCACTTCAAACTCCTTCGCCGGCGACTTCCGAGCAAAGGTCTGAATACGGCGAACAGTGGCGGCCGCATCCTCCGCCGCGGTCTGTATAATATCCAAATTGCGTAGCAGGGCGTCGTTCTGTATCTGGCGCCGCAAGAGTTGGGCCCGACCAAGAATGGCGGCCAAGGAATTATTGAAGTCATGGGCCACGCCGGAGGCCAATTGTCCGAGGGCCCGGAGTTTGTCGGCGCGAGCTGCCCGTTCGCGCTCCTCTTTTTGCACCGTAATATCGCGGGCTAGTCCCAATACACCAGTAGTCTGGCCCTCGACTATCAGTGGTGAATTATCAACTCGAGCGTAACGTAAGCGCCCATCGTGGGCCGCGTAGCGCATTTCATAGGTTTGTGCCTGGCCACTTAATGCTATTTGAAGTTTCTCGGCCACCAAATCCCGGTCACCTTCATAGATCATCTCGAGTAAGTGACGGCCTATAAACTCCTCACGACTAAAGCCGAGTCCCTTCAGTGTTGCCGTGTTGCACCACTTGAATCGCCCCTCCGTATCCAGCGCATAGATCGATTCCCGAGCACTCTCGAGAATATTGGTCAGCAGCGATTGGTGTTCGCGGGCCACTGCCTGGACGTTTCGAAGCTCGGAAATATCGCGAGCCGTGCAAACAACTGCCCTTACCTCACCGTCATTAAGAACCGGCTCAATAGAAACCAGCAGTTGCCGGTCGAACTCCTGAGGAGTGATTTCGATCGTAAAGCTACGCCCTTCATCCAGAGCTCTTTCGACGACGCAATGATTCTCAGCGTTGGTTCGCAGAATGTCGCAACACTTGCGTCCCAACAGATCGCGCGGATGGGAGTACTCCATTGCGGCCCCAGCGCGATTGACTCTCTTGAGTCGTCGCTTAGAGTCGAAAATGAAAACACCGTCCGACATGGCATCAAAGGTAGTTTCCCACTCGGTTTTGGCCCGCGCGACGATTTCGAAAAGTTCCGCCTGAGCGATGCCGATGGCCAGCCGTTCGGCAACAGCACCCACCAGCTCTACGTCGTCGCCTGTCCAATGACGCACCCGGTCTACCTGATGAATACACAGGACGCCGCGGAAAACGCCCTTCACCACCAGGGGGTAGTCAATCTGCGACCGTAGATTCAAGGCACGCGCGTTGTCGCGGACGCAGGCGCTAAACTCCGACGACCCCTCGTTGTAGTTTAATGAATCATCAATAATGATTGGCTGTGAAGATCTTAGTAGGTGTCTGCCAATTGGATCATCGTAGCGGACCGGAAGGTGACTGATGCTGGTGCAACCTTCAGCAACGTATTCGTGTTCCAGCGGCGATACGGGGTTCTCCGAATTGTAGAGATGCAAATGCACGCGGGAAGCAGAGAGCGCTCGCCCAAGCTCGCGCGTCGCCGAGCTTAATACCTCCGCAAGGCTCAGTGATGCACGGATAGCCATCGTAAGCCGATTGATCAAAACCTCACGAGTTGAGGTTGCTTGCGACTTCTGATAGAGCTCGGCCTGACGGATCGCAATTCCCGTCTGATCAGCCACAGCCTTAGCCAGGGCAACATCGGCATCGCTCCAGGCGCGCAATTCTTTTGTTGTGGAAAGCGCAAAAGCTGCGGGCACGTCTTCGCCAACTCTTATGGCTACATACATGATGGAGCGCACCGCGGCTTTTGCCAGAAGGCGCTCGTACACCTGAGCAATCCGTTCATCATGCGCGACGTCGTCAAACGTAAGGACACCATTATCGTTAAGAGACTTGATCAACTCCTTCAGATCAGCCAGATCAAAGTCGGCGGCAGCAGGCGGTACTGTCTCGACATGATATTCGGCGACGTTGATAGCACGTTGCCTTTTCTCGTCTTTGATGAATAGCGAGCACCGGTCAACATGAAGGTGTGAGCCGAGTTCACGTACGGCCGTACGGAAGATTTCACTACTATCCAACGAATAGCGGATAGCTTGCGAAATCCGGTGAGTCATCGCCTCACGTTCAGCCTGTTGCGCCAATGCCTCCTCAGCTCGACGGCGCTCAGTGACATCGACACCTACTCCGCCGACAAACCGGTTGCCCGAGACGTCCTTCATGGGAAACTTGAACGTCAGCCAGTGGTGAGGCTGGCCATCGTGAGCGGGCAAAGTCTCAATTATCTCTTCGGGCGCGCCTCTGCCCAGCACCTGTAGGTCGTGTTTGTGAGTTCGCTCCGCAATCTCGTGCGGCAGCCAGTCAAAACTCGTTCTGCCGCGCAGAAAGGTGAACTCCCGCCCAAACATCCGTTCAAAGGGTTGGTTGACATAGACGTACCTGCCTTCCTGATCCTTCATGAAAGCGACAGCCGGACTGTTATTCATGAAACCGTGAAAGAACGCCTGGCTCTCACGCAGTGCATCCTCTGAGCGTTTACGTTCTGTAAGGTCGCGACCGATTCCCTGAATGCCGACAGCTTTGCCGTTCCGGTAAATGAGTTGCGTGCTAACTTCCAGACGAACACGCCGGCCTTGCTTGGTAACGATCTCCAGCTCATACACTGTAGGGAACTTACCACTCGTTTTTTTAGCCATCATTTGACGAGCCAGAACCAAATACTCAGGGGCGAGCACGTCAGCGATATTCAGATTTAGAGCCTCTGAGCGGCTGTAACCCGTGATGCTCTCGCCGCTGCGATTCAGAGAGGTAAAATTTCCCAGGAGGTCGTGTGTGTAAATTATATCGTTAGCGTTCTCGAATAATTCTCTGTATCGGGCTTCATTGTCCTGCAACGCCCTTTCGGCCTTCCGGCTTTCAGTGATATCAGTTGCGACGCCTATGACTCCACAGACGGCACCGCGATCATCACGCAACGGTGAATATCGAGTTTCGAACACCAGCTCATCAAACTCTACGGCCGCCGTAAAACTTTCCCCGGAAAGGGCACGCCGAGTGTTCTCCAAAACATGCGGCGCATGGCCATAAACATCATTAATCGACTGACCCACTACCTGCCCTGGCTTGCGTCGCAGCAGTTCCAAACCCCTTCCTTCAGACAGTGTGATAACGCCATTCCGGTCTACCGCAAAAAGTATCAACGAGGCGCTATTGATAACAGTACTCAGGCGCTCTTCAGTCTGTCTCAGCACGTCGTGTGCCCGCTTGCGCTCTGTTATATCCCGAATCACTGTTTGCACCGCCGGGCGACCCTGATAAGTGAAGGGCATACCAGCGACTTCAACATCGATGATTTCGCCATCAAGCTTGATGAATTTCTGTTCAGCCAATTCTGTCGGAATGCCCTGCCGCTCGATCTGTTCAACACGCTCTCTCACCATCTCTCGATAATCGGGATGGACAACATCCAGGATTGGCTTGCCAATCAGTTGCTCCGCGCTTGACGCGCCCCACAACTTCACAGCGGCGGGGTTCACAAAAGCAAATTTGCCGTCACTATGGACCACGATCGCTTCTGGTGAGAGCTCAACCAGCCGGCGATAACGCTCTTCACTTTCCTTGAGCGCTTGTTCTGCCAGCTTCTGCTCAGTGATGTCGCGAACAACTCCGCGCACGCCGGTCGCGTGCCCGTTCTGATCTCGGTCTACGGTTATGACAGCCTCGAGGTAGCGCCAAATGCCCCGCGCATCCTGCAGGTGATAAATGGAGCGCTTCGAAGAGCCGAAGTTTGGCCGCTTCGTTGCCTCGATATCACGAGCCGCGGCTTTGTCCCCAATCAAATCGCTTAAATGTGCTCCCACAAGCTTCTGGGCCGGACGACCAAAAAAGGTGGCGCCGGCAAGATTGATACTCGTGATGAAACCACTCATGCTGCGGGTGTAGATGATGTCCTCTGCCTCTTCCACGATTTCACGGTAGTGCTTTTCGGCACGGTGACGCTCGGTTAGTCTTGCGACCTTTACCAGTACCTCTTCATTTCGAAAAGGTAGATGCAGATAGTCGTCGGCCCCGGCATTGAGTCCAGTCAGGCCATCATCGGATGTATTCAAGAGCCCGCTGATGAGCATTATGGGTATCGTTGCGGTTTTGACGTCAGCTTTGAGGCGCCGGCAAAGCTCAATACCACCCATTAGCGGCATTACAACATCACTGATCACCACATCGGGACTGAAGGAGAGCACCAGATCCCAGCCCGTTTGCCCATCAGCCGCCCACTTGACTTCATAGCCTTCGGCTACCAAAAGCTCGTTCAGGAGGTCACGGATCTTCTGATCGTCATCAACAATCAGCACCCTAGGGCACTGGGAGAATTGCGTAGTCATTATTCGCGTGAATTCTGTCTGCTGGAGTAACTCAGACCCGTGCGCCGCCGCAGGGTGGATGGAAGCGTAGGCTGCACTGAGGCATGCGGCAGCCCACCGCCTTCAGTATAACAAAGCTAATAATTGTTTGTCACTGGGGATTTGGGCGCAAGGAATTCGGTAAATATCAGTGAATTCAAGGCTTTGAGACGGTAGGCCACCGTCTTGCACTGCCCTTTTCGGGCTCGGCGGTCTTTGCGAAGTAGCCGGGGCGGTAGGTTAGTTTTGGGTTCTGTCTGCGCAACTCGGAATCCAGGATCTCGATTTGGATGCGCCGGTAACTGCCGTCGCGCGCCTTGTTGGACGGAGAGTAGGCAACCAGGTATTGCTCGCGCAGGTCTCGCTGAACCTGGACAAAAGCTTCCCGCAACTCCTTTTCGCTGTGAGGGAAATAGGCCCTACCGCCGGTTTGTTCTGAAATCTTGCGCAGTTTACCTTCGTCCACCCCGAAGCTATAACGATCGCCAATACCAATCGCATAAACAAAAGCGTCAGCCTTTTGAGCGCGTTCTATGGCTTCGTTAATCTTCACCTGGCTAATAGTATCTTCGCCATCGGTCAACAAAATTATGGCGCGCCGGCTATTTTCAGCAGAGTCTGCCAATAGCTCGTTTGAGCTGGCCCAGACTGCGTCCCAAATTGCCGTCGACCCAGCCATGATCTGATTGGTATCGGAGATTGGCGGAGTACCACCCACAACTACGCCTCCACCGATGTAACCAGAAGGCGGTATGAACTCTACCCGATCAATAGCCCTCCGCAGCCGCTCGAGGTTCGCAGTGAAGCCTTGCTCCAGTGTAACTTCACCGGTAAATGAGACAATCGCGGCTTCATCTCTATCCGGGCGCATTACGGCCTCGAGAAAGGCACGCGCTGCAGCCTTCTCGTCTGGCAATGTTCTTTCTTCGGATCTGCTCGTATCAATGAGGATTGCTATTGACAGGGGCAAATCCGTGCTCTGTTGAAACGTAAATATCTCTTGAGGAACGCCGTCTTCCAGTACGCGGATATCCTCTTTCCGCAAGTTGCTGATGAAGCGCTTACTTTTGTCTGCGGCTGTGAAGAAGATATTGGTCAGGTTTGTTTCGACGCGCACCACATCATCGGATTCCTGGGGCACTTCTTCCCGAGAAGGCGCAGGCGGTTTTTGTGGCGCCGAAGTCTGTTGTGAACGGCGGGTTTGGCCATCATTCTGTGCCCACGAAGAAACTAATCCGCTCAGGCCAAGCAGGCCCCATAAGCCCGCCGTCAAAACCAGAACTCTTGGGAACCGCCTAAATAGTCGTTTTTCTTTACGGCCTGACACTGTCCGCAATCGCCTTATAACCACGCTTTGTCCTCACTTTCAAACCGTCGCGTCCGTCGGCAAGCTTGACCTCAATGCGACGGTAGCTCCCATCGTAGCGGTCATTTACTGGCTTGTAAGTTACCAGATACTGTGCACGCAGCTCCTTCGAAATCTTTGTGAAGGAGCGTTCCAGGGAAAGCATATCACCGGTGAAGAACGCCACTCCGCCGGTCTCCTCGGCCAGTGTTACCAGATCGCGATCCTTCTTGTCTTTTATCTGTCCCGCTTCAACTCCAGGAACAGTTGATAAGAATCCCGCCTTGGTCGAGATCGCGAAGATGGTCGTTTCGGTTCGTTGTGCGATATCAATAGCATCGCGCAAGTCAGCGCGACTGTAGGTGTCTTCCCCATCAGTAATTACTACTACCACCCGGCGACCGGGTACGGAGCGCAACTTTTCATCACAAAACTGCCAGACTGCATCGAAGAGAGCGGTCTGGTTTCCTGTCTTCTTAACGCTGTAGACCGCGCGATCCAACAGATCGAGCTTATCAGTGAAGTCTTGCTTTAGATCTATTTCATGATCGAAGGTAGCGAACAGCACTCTATCCTTTCGTGGCCGCACTACCGTTTGAATAAAGTTCATGGCGGATTCTTGCTCAAACTTAATTTTCCCAGCAGTGGAAGGTGACGTGTCCATGAGCACTGCGACATACAGCGATTCCAACTGGCCGATGTCGTCAGAAAAAGTTTCAATCTGTTGGGCCACTTTGTCTTCGAAAACAGAGAAATCGCTCCTGGTCAGCCCGGGCACAAACTGACCTTTCTTGTCGACCACGGTAATCGGAAGCCGCACGCGTCGAATGAAAATCTTTTCTGACTCGTCTTCAGAAACTGGTGTAGGAGTGGGTTTCTGTTGCTGCGCCTGAACCACTACTGTGGTTGCCGCCAGGCCACAGGCAAGCGCTAAAGTTCTCAGGAAAAATCCGCAGATGTTATTCATACCGTCAAATTATTAGAGGTAAGCTTGCCCTAATCGGGTGACACGAACCTGCGGTTCGATGCAGACCGCTGCAGCGGTCGTTGCCCTCAAATCTCCCCGGGTTTGTGCCGCTCAACGCCCGGCATTATGTAACCACACACCGGCTTGAAGTCCAAAGTCGGAATAGCCAAGGTATTTGAGCCGCCACATTAGAGCTCGGCAGCAAGCAAATCCAGAAAATTCTTGAGTTCGGCCGGCAATGGGGAGTTGAAGTGCAGGCGTTCATCTGTTAACGGATGATCGAACGCCAACTGCTCAGCATGAAGAAACTGGCGATGTAATTTACGAATCTCTGCACGCAGCTTAACGTTCACGACTGTTTTGTCTCGACCGCCCCCGTAAATTTCATCACCTACGACGGGATGCTTTAACCAGGCCAGGTGTACACGTATCTGATGTGTCCTTCCCGTTTTCAACTCCACGTCCAACAACGTGAAGCGGTGATAGCGTTGGCGCACGCGATAGAGCGACAAAGCCGGCCGGCCATTAGCAACAACTGCCATGCGAGTGCGGTTGGCAGGATCCCTGGTAATTGGTTGCTCAATGCGACCCGTATCTGCCGGCAAGCTTCCATGAATTAAAGCGAGATACGATTTAAAGACCTGGCGGGCTCGAAACTGATTGCTGAGGTTCTCATGTGCGATTTCAGTCTTGGCAACCACGAGCAGGCCGGAAGTGTCCCTATCCAAACGGTGAACGATGCCGGGTCGAGCTGGACCGCCCTTACTGGACAATTGCTGGAAATGGTAGGCGAGTGCGTTTGCGAGTGTTCCAGTTTGGATTCCGGCGGCCGGATGGACCACAAGTCCGGCCGGCTTGTCGACAACAATGATCTGGTCATCCTCGTAGACTACGCTGACAGGGATGTTTTCAGGAGCAAACGGCTCGGTGGGTGATGGTGTTAGCTCAACTTCGATTTCGTCTGCGGCGCGCAGCTTATACGAGGCGCGAGTGCTGGCGCCGTTTACCACAACGTCGCCTTCTTCAATTAATTTTTGCAACCGGGAGCGGCTCCAATTGGGGATATGGCCGGCAAGAAATGCATCGAGACGCACGCCTGAATCACTTGCAGCAATCTTGAATGTGAGGGTTTCGTGCTCCGGCTGTGAATTCAGTGTCGACGTCATCATCTCCGGAAAAACGGAAGAGAGATGTGAAAAGGCCAGCTGGTCGGCAAAGCTATCAGATTCAGCCGTTCTTTCTTTCGAAGTCCTTCATAAATGACACCAGCGCCTCCACTCCGTCGCGCGGAAAAGCGTTATAAATAGATGCGCGAATCCCACCTACAGACCGGTGGCCCTTTAGCCCATCGAGACCCTGCGCAGTAGCTTCGGAGGCAAACTTCTTTTCCAACTCTTCTGAAGGAAGCCGAAATGTCACATTCATGATAGAGCGTGAATCTAGATCGGCATGGCCACGATAAAAATTGCTGGAATCGATCATCTGGTAAAGCAGGGCAGCCTTTTCCTGGTTCTCCTTTTGCATGGCTGTCAGCCCGCCCTTTTCTTGAAGCCATTTGCAGACCAGACTGATAATGTAGATCCCCCAGGTATTGGGAGTATTGTAAAGCGATCGGTTCTCAACATGGATGCGATAATCGAGCATCGTGGGCAACCCATCGGGAATTTGCTTTAGCAGATCGTCACGTATGATCACCAGAGTAACGCCGCTGGGACCCATATTCTTCTGCGCGCCCGCATAGATGAGGCCATACTTCTCGACTGTCAGAGGCTGTGACAAGATATCGGAAGACGCGTCGGCCACAAGTGGCACCACACCAGCCTTCGGCTCCTGCTTCCACTCAACTCCTTCGATTGTTTCGTTTGTGGTGATGTGCACGTACGCGGCGCCGGGATCCAGACGCAACTCGTCCTGACCGGGAATACGAGTGAACCCCCCATCGGCCATCGTTGCGGCCACATTGGCGTTACCCGAGCGTTTGGCTTCCTTTAATGCCTTCTTTCCCCAACTGCCTGTGATTATGTAGTCAGCACTACCACCAGACGGCAGGAGATTCATTGGCACCATTGAAAACTGCAAACTCGCACCACCCTGCAAGAAAAGCACATGATAATTGGCCGGTACGTTTAGTAGTTCTCTCACGCCGGCGTCAGCACGGCGGATGATCTCATCGAAAGTCTTGGAGCGATGACTGATTTCCATCACCGACATGCCCACGCCGGGTAAACTCAGCATCTCGTCTCGCGCCTCTTCCAATACGGGCACAGGCAACACTGCCGGGCCGGCGCTAAAGTTGTAAATGCGTTCAGTCATTTTTTCTTCCTCCTGGCCTATTAACCGTGCCTGCATAAGTTCACTCGCCATACTGTGACCGCATCATACGACCGGCAATTCTGGCGACCAACGATCGCGGCGCCAGACGCTCAGCTTCAACCATGATGACGTTGGTCCATCCCGAAACGATGTTACTCTTTCCACGCCGCAGCCCTCTCAGTGCAGTTTCTACTACCTCTTCCGGAGTTTGAGCAGCACGGGCTGGAGGTTTTTGAGATCGCGCCACTTCAAAGAAATTCGTCTCTGTAACACCCGGACAAAGGGCCATCACGTGAATGCCACGCGGGCGGTTCTCTTCCCAAAGGGCTTCGGAAAACGAAAGAACGAAGGCTTTGGTGGCTGCGTAGACGGCCATGAACGGCACCGGCTGGAAACCGGCAGTGGAAGCAACATTAACGATCACTCCGGCTTTCCGTCGGCGCATAGGCTGGAGGAACCTGTGCGTCAACTCCACCAGTGACTTCACGTTTAGATCAATCATATTAAGCTCGCGCTCGAGATCCAGTTTTGCAAAATCTCCGAAAGAACCAAAACCCGCATTGTTGACAAGCATGTCAATTAGCAGTCCCCGGCTTTCGGCTTCTTCAAAGAGACGCGCCGGGGATCCCGGTTGTGACAGATCCAGCGCTACATGCTGCGCTCTGATGCTGTTGATTCGCCCCAACTCATTACAGAGCGTGACTAGCTTGTCTTCCGAGCGGGCCACAAGCAAGACATTGCGGCCGCGAGCGGCAAGCTTACGTGCAAAGGCTTCACCTATCCCGCTCGATGCGCCGGTGATTAATGCAGCGTTCATCTTAGTCAGAGATCCGGAGTCAACCGCAGCAGATCGAGTTCAATAATGTCGGCAGTCTGCGCCCGCACTCGTTCAAGCAGCTCACGTGAGGGGGCGTTGTCAAGATTGATGCGGGCTACTGCCGCCTTTGCACCCTCGAACACTATGTTTTCCATCTCTTGAACATTTATCTGTTCGGCCTTAATGGCCTCGAGTACGGTCGCCAGCACCCCCGGACGATCAAGGTGGCGCACTACCAGCCGATGCGTGGCAGGCGTGTGATGAGCGAGGTTCACAACATTGGGCACCTTTCCCGTCTGCTTGAACTCATAGACTATGCGCACCGTTTCGACGGCTATTGCATCCTGTGCCTGATCCGTAGATGCGCCGATATGGTGCGTGCCATACAGATTGGGCTCCTTCGCAATTGGGTCGACAAACTCACCAGTGCTCGCAGTGGGCTCCCCTGCATAGACGTCCAGCCCCGCGCGAATGCCACGCGTCTTCATTGCCTGGAGCAGCGCCGCCTGATCGACAACATCGCCTCTAGCGGTGTTTATGAAGTAAGCCCCTTCGCGCATGGCGCTAAAGAATTCCGCTCCTATGAAACTCCGCGTTTCTGGTTTCAGCGCAACGTGAACACTGACTACATCGGCCGCCTGGGCAACAGCTTTCGGCGTGGGTTTGTATTCGATGCCCAATAGTTCTGCCCCCTCAGGAGTAAGACTACGGCTCCAGGCGACGACCTGCATACCAAAAGCTCGGGCCCGCGGAATCATCTCCCTGCCGATTTGGCCAACGCCAATCAACCCGAGTGTGCGGTTGAAGAGGCCACGTGCCTTGGAAAACTCCTTCTTGTTCCACTCGCCTCGTCGCAGGCTGACCACGTTGTCGGCGATGCGGCGATCGAGTGCAAGTATTAACGCAAAGGCCAACTCTGCGACGGCTATGGAATTCTTGCCCGGACAATTAGAGACATAGATACCGCGCCGGGACGCGGCCCCAACGTCGATGGTGTTGTAACCGGCTCCGGCCCTTACCACGAGCTTGATCTGTCCAGCGGCGAGCATCTCCTCGGTGACCTTCGTCGAGCGCACTACCAGTACATCAGGGTTCAGCTGGCCAATCGCTTGGACCAGTGCGCCCTCCTTCAAATCCGGTTGATAAGAGACCTCACACCCGATGGCCTGTAGACCATCGCGACCGGCCTGTTCAAATTTGTCAGCGATTAGCACATTCATGACTAGATACTATGAATCAACAACCCGTCTCGCAGCTTGGGTTCAAACCAGGTCGATTTTGGCGGCATCACTTCGCCAGCATCTGACACCCTTAATAGATCTTCTACCTGGGTAGGAAAGAGTGAGAAAGCTACTACCGCTTTTCCTTCACTGACCAGGCGTTCTAATTCCGCAGTGCCACGCACGCCGCCAACGAATTCGATACGTTTATCAGTGCGTACGTCCTTTATGCCCAGGACAGCGTCAAGCAAACGATCCTGGAGCACACTCACATCCAGCTTGGCTACCATTCCCTCAGGCTTACTCGCATCTGGTGAGAGCCTAAGGCTATACCAGTGACCGTCGAGATACATGCTCCAGGTTCCCCGCTCTCGAGGTGTAGGACTTCCGTTTTCCTCAATGGAAAAATTGCGGCGGACTTGAGCGAGAAACTCTTCCTTAGATAGCCCATTCAAATCTTTGACCACCCGATTATAGGGAAGTATCTGCACCTGGTCATCGGGGAAGAGCACGGCAAGGAAGTAGTTGTACTCCTCCTCTCCCCGGTGCCCAAAACTTTGCTCTTTCAATTCGGCTCGCGCCCGGCTAGCGCTTGCTGCGCGGTGGTGTCCGTCAGCTATGTAGAGATTTGGCACTCCGGTAAACGCATCAACGAAACGCAAAGGATCAGGTACGCGCCACACGGTGTGCTGAATACCGTCGTCTGCCTTGAAGTCGTAGATGGCTTTCCCGCTTGTCGTCTCGTTTACCATCCTATCGATGTCACTGTGTGCACGGTAGGTCAGGAATACTGGCCCTGTCTGCGCCCGCAGAACCAGAATATGGCGAGTGCGATCGTCCTCTTTGTCACGCCGCGTTCGCTCATGCTTGCGAATGACATCTTTGTCATATTCGTCAATGGAGCAACACGCCACCACGCCCACCTGAACGTGCTGCCCACCCATTAGACGATAAAGATAGATGCTGGGGGTACCTTCAGTTTCCAGCGGGCACGTCCTGATTAGATTTGCGTAATTCTCGACGGCCTTGCGATAGACTTCATCACTGTAAAGGTTAGCGCCTTCAGCCAGGTCAATTTCCGGACGAGAGACGTGCAAAAAGCTGAGGGGATTGCCACCCGCAAGTCTTCGTGCTTCTTCCGTGTCCACCACGTCGTAAGGCACGCTGGCAACGCTCGCTGCACTCTCAGACGGTGGGCGCAAAGCGCGGAACGGGCGAATAATTGCCACAATGATCTCCTTTGAACGCTAGGCCCGGGGAGATCCCGGTAGAGATTGCGTCTCTTTCCGACGTACCCGGATTCGCTTTATTGCTAAGGCTTGAACTAAGACTATCCGGTCCGCCGCCATCTTAGCAAGTCGGGAATTTGCTGTCGGCTTTCGTACGATCCACTGTTACAATAGAACCGCATCGAATGGAAAATCGTAGTGATGGTGACGATATCGCGGGACGGCTGCAGCAGTTAGAGAAACGATTCGAGCGTGAAATGCGCGCTCGGGGTTTCGATCCGCAGCAGGCAGCAACTGTTCCCCTGACTCCTCGGCTCGCAAATCTCTATCGTGAGCTGGAAGAGTTGCGCCATGAAATTCGAATCAAAAGAGAACGGGATCTATCATGACCGAGATCGAGCGAATACAAGATCAATTGAAACGTGCGTTTGAAGGAAATGCGTGGCACGGTCCGGCAGTGCTTGAGTTGCTGAACAATGTGAATGCTAGCCACGCGGCTGCCCATCCAATACGAGGAGCGCACAGCGTTTGGGAGATAGTCTTGCACATTGCTGCCTGGGAAAATGCAGGGCGCCGCAGGCTCGAGGGAGATCGAGCTCAGCTTCCCGATGAAGAAGACTGGGCGCCCGTTTTGGATCAGAGCGAACAGGCCTGGCAAAAAACGTGCGAGATGCTTGTCGAGAATCACAGGCAGTTAGTGCAGGCGATTGCGCGCGTAAATGATTCGCGACTGGACGAGCCAGTTTTGGAGGGACTGGCTTCAGTCTATGTGACGCTCCAGGGCGTGGTGCAACACGATCTCTATCATGCTGGACAAATAGCCATTCTGAAGAAGGCGCTCGTTGAAAGAGAGGCAAAATGAACTCGCTGGCCAGTCGTGAATGTGTTCCCTGTCGAGGGGAAGTGCCGCCCCTGAGGGGAGAAGGGATTGTTCCTCTGTTGTCGCAGCTAGCGGATTGGGAGGTGGTTAACGAGCACCATCTGCGAAAGCGATTCAAGTTTAAGAACTTTCGGGAAGCGCAGGCTTTTGTGGATCGTGTTGGCGATCTTGCCGAACAGCAAGGTCACCATCCAGACATCTGCTTTGGCTGGGGAAACGCGGAGATCAAGATCTGGACTCATAAGATCGACGGACTGACGGAAAGTGATTTTGTTCTCGCGGCAAAGATCGATAGTCTACAGGTTTGACAAGATCACGATGCCGTCCGAGAGAACGTAGGGACTCCGACAACTCTATCACCGGCTTCATGCGACCTGGAACTTCAGTTTCAAGTTAGTGGCCGTTGCTTCTTCTGTCCCCCTGTTCCCCCGTTCCCCAGTTCCCCCGTTCCCCTGTTCCCCCGTTCCCCTGTTCCCCTGTTCCCCTGTTCCCCTGTTCCCCTGTTCCCACGTTCCCCTATTCCCCTGTTCCCCCGTTCCCCTATTCCCCTGTTCCCCCGTTCTCCTCCAAGACACTCCGGTAAACCTCCAGAGTTTCCTCAACCATTCGATCAAGGCTGAAATTAGTGCGCACCGATTCACGGGCACGTAAGCCAAGCCGTTCTCTTTCCTGTCCGTGCTGAAGCAGATTAGCAACCGCTTGCGCGATTTTCTGCACGTCGTCCACGGGAACAAGTAGTCCCGTTTCACCATCAGCAATTATCTCCTTGGCGCCTTCCGTTCTGGTGGCTACGACGGCAGTACCGCTGGCCATCGCTTCAGCGATTGCCAGTCCAAACGACTCGGCGCGTGAGGCCGACACAAACACGTCCAGTGCACAGTGCAATGGGACAACATCACCGAGCCAGCCAATCAGCCGCACCCGCCGCTCGAGGCCAAGGTCTGCGATTACGCGCTCAATATGACGGCGGTTCCGACCATCATGAGAAGCGTCAACACCCGCAATAATAAAAAATGCATTCGGCACCGACTGAAGTATTTGTGCCGCTGCCCGCAAAAACTCCTCCTGGCCCTTCAAAGGTCTGAGTTCGCCGACCGTTCCCACCAGTAATGCTTCTCCGGGTAAATTCCAGTTCTGAAAGAATTGCTGTCGATCAAAGACACTCCTGATGCGCTCAAATCGCACGACGTCGATTCCGTTCTTTACCACGATGATCTTTCGTTCGGGCACTATTCGTTGAGACCGAAGATGGAGCGCCACTGCCTCGGAAACAGCAATGACGCGCGCGGCCTGGGCCAAAGTGATTTTGTGAAAACGGCTCAGAGGAAAGAGGACATGGCGCGTCACGATCAGGCGGGCTGGGCCATGGCGGTCAACGGCATAGGACGCCAGGGGATAATCTCGGGCCATATGGGCGTGGACAATATCGATCTGATGTTGTTCGACGAACCGTTGCAGGGCGCGTGCGCTCTTTAGGTCAATCGCATTTCGCAGAGGCATCATCGTGACATTTGCGGCCGGCACAGCCGAAAGTTCTCCTAAGACTGGCGAGCCTGGTCTCAAGGCCGCATACACATCATGGCCGCGGGCAGCAAGAGCATTTGCCAGGTCGGCCAGATAGCGCTCGCCACCCCCGAGATATTGTGCTGAGCTAACGTGAAGGATTTTCAAAATGATGATCCCGAACCAATTGCACAGATTTCCGGAAGGAAATTAGAACACGGTCGCATCCCAATCTCCACTGAGACGACGATAGCCGGCCGTATTGAAGCAAAACAGGCAATTCGAACCGTGTTTGGTTACCGGCTACCAGCTGCGGCTGCTGGTTGGCAAAAGGCTCCCAAAGAGACCGGCACGTCTGTTGCCCTATTTCTAGGAGGTAATCAATGGATTTTGAATTTTTGAAGGAGGATATGTTCGATGAAAGACGCCAAACTCGTAACCGGTCTTTTGAAAAATCGCATTGCCGCCGAATCTGCAGTTGATGCGATTATGAAGCGCGGCTATTCACGTGAAGACATTAGTGTGATGATGTCAGACGCGACCCGCAGCAAAGAATTTGCACTCCAGGCTCGCACGCATGCCGCAGAAGGGGCAGGCATTGGAGGGGCGGTTGGAGGTGCTGTTGGCGCGGTGCTGGCCGCGATAGTGGCTGTCGGGAGCACGGTTCTGCTGCCGGGTCTAGTAATAGCTGGGCCGATAGCCGCGGCTTTAGCCGGAGCAGGCGCGGGCGGAGCCACGGGAGGGGTAATTGGCGCCCTGATCGGAGCCGGCATTCCAGAATATCGCGCTAAGGTTTATGAAGCAGGATTACGAGGAGGCGGAATTCTGCTGGGCATCGAAGCCAAATCGGAAGAAGAGATCGACAAGCTCGAGGAGTTACTGGAAGCAGTCGGCGCCGAACATGTGCGCACTGAATAGCCTGAACTTGCTCTAGCAGGCTGCTGAAAAAGTCGATGCACGGAAGTATACAGGTGCAATCCCACCAACGGAGTTGGTGGCTCAAAGCCTTATTGATAAATGGCTTGAGAGAGTTAACAGAATAAGGCTGCTTCAGGTAAAGATTCGGCTGTGTACGCTTCGGGAACTAAGATTGGCGATCTTCGAACGGCGGGCAGAGCAGGAAGCAAAGGGCGAAGAGGGCAAAGAGCGAAGGGCGAAGGGCGAAGAGTAACAAGATTTTCCATTTGGCATTTGACAATGACAAATGGGAAAATGGCGCGCCCTTTGCTCTTCGCTCTTTGCTCTTTGCCGCCTTGCCGCCTTGCCGCCTTGCCGCACTACGCAAGCACGCTGGCCTCTTCAGGGGCGCTGTGTTCGTCTTCAGCGTTGGCAGTTTCAGTGCTGGAATTCTTCAGGAAACGGGATCGCTTGTCACAAATCGGGAGCCGTACTTCGAATCGTGTTCCCTCTCCCGGTTCACTAACGAGGAAGATTTCGCCACCATGGCGAGTGATAATTCCATGCGATGCAGAGAGACCGAGTCCAGTTCCGCGCTTGCCTTTAGTCGTATAGAACGGTTCGAAGATTCGCGCCGCGGTTTCGGGCGGCATACCGCAACCGGTGTCCGCGACCCAGAAACAACCACTCTCAATCTCGGCGCGCGTGCCTAACTCCATCGTTCCGCCTTCAGGCATAGCATCTACAGCATTGAAAATCAGATTCAAGACAACCTCACGCAACTCGGCCAACTCTCCCATCACATAGACTGGTTCGTTACACTCGATCTTTACATCGACTTGCGCTGGCGAGCTCTTGCTCTGCCACTTAGGTCGGGCAATCTCGACACTCGACGTGATCAGATCGCCAAGCTCTACCGGTTTAAACTCCTGTTCCGAATCTCTCCGGGCAAACTCCAGTATTCGCCTCAGAGTTTTGGTTCCCTCGTCTACGGCCCGGGTGATTACCTTCAGACTCTTCACGGCAGAATCGTCAGCCGAGCGCATCAAGAGGAGCTGCGCGCGACTTTGAATTACGGTCAAAGAGTTGTTCAAGTTATGGGCGACGCCGGCGGCCAACTCACCGACAGCCCGCAACTTATCTGATTGAACCAGGAGTTCCTGGGCTCGCTTACGCTCGGTGACATCACGCAGAAACACGAGCACGCCACTAACTTCCCCGTCCTTCCACAAGGGAGAAGTGTGTGACTCAACATCTCGCATGCTGCCATCGCTGCGCAGCGCACGCATTTCGCATTCGCTCTCCTGCCCAGCCAAAGCTCGCTTCACATTGTCTTGCGCTATCTCGCGAAAGTCTTCGGCGATGAACTCTATGAAAAAGCGCCCAGCCAACATGAGGAGACCATCAGCCTCCGCTCGCTGATTCATCCAGGTGATACGGCCATTGTTATCCAGGGCATAAATTTCGTCGGGGGTTAGATCGGCGATGCTGGCCATGAACGATCTTTGCGCGATGGCATCAGCCTCGGCCCTACGCAGATCGGAGATGTCTCGGGCGATGACGAGAGCTTCAGTCCGTCGATGGCCGCCTGGGTATTCCAGTGGTTGGACAATAATGGCAGTGGGCCGATTTCCATCCTCTGTGTGGATCTCAACTTCAACTTTGTCACCAGATTCAAGAGCGCGATCAACGACGCAAGTGTCAGTATCTTCTGTCCGCCAGAACATCTCGCAACAACGCCTTCCCAGCAGGTCCTCACGGGTGCAACTTTGCAACTGCGCACCAGCTAGGTTTGATTTTGTTAGCACTCTTGCCTCATCAAATAGATAGAGCGCATCAGGAAGGGCGTCAAAGACTGCCAGCAGTGACTGAGAAAAGAGGGTTGCCGGCACCTCGTCACTGACAAGTGGGTACAAGCTATGAAAGTTTTCGTCGGACATCAGGTGGTGTCTGGGGGATTTAAACTTGAGGTTAACGGGCAGGGCCGGTTAACGGGCAGGGCCGCCTGAACGGGCTTAAACATCCTAACAGATTAGCCAACCGAGAAGCCAGAAGAATCTCGTTGGTGTCGTTGGTGTCGTTGGTGTCGTTGGTGTCGTTGGTGCCGTTGGTGTCGTTGGTGTCGTTGGTGGTGGAGCTTGCGATTTACGTAAGGCAAACTATTAGCTTACGTGGCGTTAGCGGGCTGCGAAGGAACCAGTCTGGAGGCGTGAGAGGCTGTGTGCAAAATACAGAATTGAGGCGGGCCGTTATCCCGTAGCGTCGGCCCGCCCTAAAGAAAGACCCTGGAAAGAAAGAAAGGCCCTGGAAACAGGTCTAAAACTGCATGCGAATGCCAAACTGCATCTGCAAGGGATCTCCTGCGATGTTCGTAAGCAGGTAGTTGCCGTTAGCGTCACGAATCTTCAAAAAGTTCGGGTTGCTGGGCGGAAGCACCTCGCCAGTTAGTTCATTTACGCCCGGATTGCCATAATTGGTCGCGGTTGTCGAAGCCAAGAAAATGTTCTTGAACTTGAACACATTGAAGACTTCAAACGAGGGCGACAGTTCAACCCGCTCGCCGAACCGGAAGTTGCGCTGGATTCGCAGATTGACATTACGGAACGGAGTGTTGCGAAAGGCATTCCGCTTGAGAGGAACTCCTGGTGCGGTATAAGGACGATCCGAGAAGTTACCGCGATCCTGATTCAAGTCGCCGGTCGTGTTGTTGGCCAGCGTCACAGCAGCTGCACTGATACCAGTGATACTACTGACGCTGACATCAATCGGCGGCGCTGAAGTGAACCGGGCTGTTACTCCCAATTCAAATCCGAACGGGGCGTTCAGCACTGTGCTGAGGGCTACCTGATGCCGGCGGTCGAGCCGAGAGAAACTATACTCAGGGCTCAGGTCGAAGGAGTTGTCATATTCGGAGAACGACGAGTTGCGCTCGGTGGAATCATCGTCCAGCGTCTTGGACAGCACGTAGAAGGCGTCGAATTGTCCGAGCTTGCGGCGCATCTGCGCGCGGAACGTGAGGCCGCGATAGAGCGACCGCGCCGAAGACTCAATCACCTGTAAGTAACCGGAGTTGCCTATAGAGCTGATCGGGCGCTGCTGGACATCCTGCGGGCGCGTGGCCGAGTCGAGACCGAAGTATGGGCGCAGGCTTCTATCATCGGGGCGAATCCGCGGTGCGGGCAAGTCGTAGTCGCGGTTCCGGTTTAAGTGAACTGTGTTGACGTAATCGAAATTTGTGCCGATGGTCAGCCCGCGCGCTACCTCACGCTCTACGCCAATTCCAAACTGCGCTGCGCGTGGGTTCTCCAACTGATCGCCCGACGTAATCAGCTGCAGGCCTGCGTTCGGGTTGAAGGGCCGACCGCTCGCGGCCGCGATGTTTGCATTTATCTGCTGCATCTGAGCAACGGTCAGGATAGGCAGGCTTCCGAGTGTAACGTTGTTGAGATTGATCCCGATTGAGAGGAATTGTTCGTAAATAGTATTGATGCTGGAGGGCAGACCGGACGAAGGAAGTGTCAACTGCACGTTGCCTGGTATCGCGCGGAAGTTGTTGCCCGGCGACGCGAGCGAGAGCAGCGGAATGCGTGCATAGTAGATACCGCCGTAGCCGCGAATGACACCTTTACCATCGTTCCATGGATCCCACGCGAAGCCGAGGCGCGGGGCCCACTGTTTAGTCTGATCGGGAATGATGCGGGGATCGACTCTGCCGCCAATGGCGAAGGAGGTGTTGGCTACTAGGTCAGTCAGCGCCGTGTTGGTCGTCTCCGGCTCGAAGAGCAACTGCGCTTCATAACGCAGCCCGTAGCTGAGCGTAAAGTTCGGTCGTACGCGCCAGGAGTCCTGCGCGTAGAAGGCAAGCTCGGTTGCCGAGAGATCGGCAAGACCGCTCCCGATCTGGCGTTGGTATCTGACGCGCGTGTCGTCAAAACGGTTAATCGGATCCAGGATCGTTCCGCTGGTGTTAGCATTGGCATCAGCGGTGGTCGTATTCCCGCCAAACGACATAATTCTGAGCACGCGAATCAGCGTGGCTGGATCGCTACCGCCTAGGCCGGAGAACGAGAAGTTGCCGGTCTGTCTTTGCGCGAAAAGCTGCGTCGCAGTGTTGCGGCTGATGTCGAAACCTAACTTCACGCTATGGTTGCCGCGAATCAAGGAGAGGTTGTTAATGACCTGCTTACGGATATCGGTCTCGGTGGTCGGCAGGAAGGAAACCGTGCCGAACGAACCAATACCGTTATTGACTAGCGGAGAAAGCTCATTAGCCAGACGGGGCCGGTCTTCCTTCGAGTACTGTAGCCGCAATTCGTTAATCACCGTCGAAGTGAAGAAGGTCGTGAGCTGGGCGACAACAGTGTGTTGGCGGTCCCCCTCCGTGCCGTTGTTGGAGAGCGCGCTATTCGTCGTAGCTTGCAACGACGTGCCGGCCGACACGGCGTTGGCGGCGGTGTTGGTGGCATAGTTGTAGCGAATGTTGAACTGGTTCTGTTGGTTGAGATTGAAATCAAAGCGGGTCAGGAAGGCTTTGACCCCATTGGTCTGCGTATACGGCCCTTCAAGAACACGGTAAAACGTATGCGCTTCCCCTACGCCGACGATGTTCGGATCCACGGACGGCAGCCTCTCAAACAGCACGGCGCGCTCTTGATTCAAAATCTGTTGCTCGTAGGAAGCGAAGAAGAAAGTCTTATCGCGGCCACCGAAGTAGGAGTCGCCACACTCGCCGAAGCGCGGAATGAAGAAGGGCCCGCCAATGCTACCGCCAAACTGCTTCTGGGTTGGCGCAGCGATCTGCCCGAACGCATTTCTGTGCGCGAATTTCGCAGGGCGCAGCAGGTAGAACGCGTTCCCGGAAAAATCATTTGTACCCGACTTGGTCACCGCGTTGACGATACCACCAGTCGACCGTCCGAACTCGGCGTTGAAGCCGGATGCCACAACCTGGAACTCACGGATCGCACTCTGCGGAATACTGAACGCATTGTTAGAACGCTCGCCGCCCCGCAAGCCCCCAAAGAATGGGTTAGTGTAGTCTGCGCCATCAATCTGGATGTTGGCGTTGATTCCGCGCTGGCCGACAAGCGAAATCTGATTGCGCGAAGGATCAGTCTGAGCCGAGGGGGTCGCAAGGACAAAATCCTGAAAGCGCCGCCCATTGATCGGCAGTCGACTGATCGACGTCAGATTAATTACTGTCGGTGTCTGCACCTGTGTCGTCTCAACGCTGGCAGCGGTGACGAGCACCTCTTCGGAGACGTTCTGCAGGCTCAGAGTGATGTTGGCATCAAGCGACGAGCCGACCTCCACCTTGTAGCCGGTCTGCGTCGCCTTGCCGAAACCAGCGGCCGTCACTTCAATCGTGTAATCGCCAGGCGGCAGTGAGACGGCGCGGAAGCCACCTTCGTCGTTGCTAACTAAGGTTTGCGTTAGACCCGTGGCCGCGTTTGTAATAGTAACAGTCGCTCCAGGTACCAGTTCACCATTCGGATTTTTTATCGTACCAACGATCTGTCCTCCGGTAGCTTGCGACTGGGCCACTGCAACCGCGCTGAACGTGAGAGCTAGCAAGACAGCAAACGAGAGCCTCATTATTTTCGACATTATAGGGAACTCCTTAAAAGTTATGAGTTAACTGTTGAGGGGCGCACCCGCGCGACCCTAGGCCCAGATTGTGACCCAGAATTCGAAAGCAATGGAATTAAGCATCAAAGAAGCAATGTCGACTGGCAACACAGTGTAGATGTGACCTTCTATCACGCCTGTCACGCTTTGCGCAAGTCGGACACGATTAGATCCAAGTAAACTCTTGTGGTTCCCCCGACCTCACAACGAATTGCCAATGGGTACTTCCAAGGGTTTTTGAAGATTCGTTGATCGCGCAGAGACCGCCAGACTTTGGGAGCACCGCCTCGTTGGTGCCGTTTACTCCGGCGAACCGAGAGACCAAATGAGCCATACAAGGCGGCGACAACTCGCCGGTTCGAATTCGTCTTTCAGAAACCTGCTATAGCCTAGCCAAGAGCGTTCGCAAGAGTTATGCCTAATTGGGGAAATCCTGGTCTGGTCATAAACTGGGCTTTTTGGCAGTGATTGAATGAGAAGCCGTCGCCGCGGTCACGTCTTCACTTCGAAAATTTGGATTTTCATCGGAAAATCAGGAAGGGGGGGTTGTCCGTAGTCCGTTGCCAGTAGTCTGCAGTCCGCTAACTGGCTTCAGACTCGCTCAACAATCATCGCGATGCCCTGACCGCCACCAATGCACGCTGTCGCGAGACCGTAGCGGCCGGCGCGGCGATGCAACTCGTGGAGCACCGTTAAGACCAGCCGCGTTCCCGTGGCGCCAAGCGGGTGACCGAGCGCAATCGCGCCTCCGTTTACATTCGTGCGCGAACGGTCGAGTTCCAGTTCCTTCTCGACGGCGAGGTATTGCGCAGCAAAAGCTTCGTTGACTTCAACTAGATCAATGTCAGCAAGCTTGAGACCAGCCTTCTCCAGCACCTGGCGAGTTGCGGGAACCGGTCCGATACCCATGATCTCCGGTTCCACCCCAGCGTAAGCCCAACTCACGATCCGGCCCATCGGCTTTAGATCGCGGCTCTTAACGTAGTCACCGCCGGCGATTACGAGCGCTGCCGCCCCATCAACGATACCCGAGGCGTTTCCTGCTGTAACGAAGCCGTCTTTGGCAAACGCGGGTTTTAGTTTAGCCAGATTTTCAAGTGTTGTGTCGGGCCGCATGTGATCATCGGCAGCAAAGTGAAGGTTTCCTTTGCGAGTCTTAACTTCAACCGGAACTATTTCTTCCGCAAAATAAGCGGCATCCCTGGCCCGCTTAGCTTCTTGCTGAGATCGGAGCGCATATTCGTCTTGCTCTGCTCTTGGAATGGAAAACTTTCGCGCCAGGTTCTCGGCCGTGCCGGCCATCGGCGTGTTGCAATATGTGTCGAGCAGGGCCACCACCAAGCTGTCTTCGAGTTTTCCGTCACCAAGGGCAAAGCCCGCGCGCGCCCCTCTGATAACATGCGGCGCTTGCGACATTGACTCCATGCCTCCGACTAATGCTGTGCTCGCTTCGCCGAGTTGGATCATCTGCGCGCCTGAGATGATTGACTGAATTCCGCTGCCGCAGAGGCGGTTAACTGTCAGGGCCGGTCGATCGAATGGAACACCTGCCTTCAGTGCGACGTGACGTGCTCCATAGATGGCGTCACCCGAGGTTTGCAGGGCATTGCCTATAACGGTGTGATCGATCTCTGATGCCGCCACGCCGGTCGACTCCAGCGCTGCTCTCGCGGCCATAGCACCCAGATCGATGGCTGAGATATCCTTCAAGGCGCCGACATACTCGCCCATTGCCGTTCGTTTACCACCTAGAATAAAAACGTCACGAGACATCCAAAACCTTCCTTCTCCAATTCACTAAATACAAACAGAGGTCAGACTAACAAACGGTCCGGCAAGGGTCAATTACGAAGCGTGCGGAATTAGTTGACGCTTAGTCAAATGCTCCGCTATTATCGGCGCCCGTCCAGAACAAACGTGCGTGGATTTTTCAGGGAGAGCTTCTCAACCTATGCTGATCTTGAGAGCTTCCCGGTTCCGGATTGGCTGTTTCATGCACTAAGACTCTCTACTTCTGGTTTCTAGTACAACTCCGAATAGCGCTTAGACTCCTGAATAGATAGTGCGGTCCGCGACTATTACCTACATCTGTTTGAATTCTTAGGAGGCTCAGGATGGAAAAGACGATCTGCTGCTTCGTTCTTCTGATAGGACTGTTTTTCATCGCCGCACTCGGTTCTGCCGCTCAGGATGCCGGATCGGTGGTGCTGAAACAACAAGGACGCCTTACGTTGTCTTTAGAGTTGGAGATCGCAAAGAAGAACAGTAATTCCCTGGACCGCACCATCTCCGTTATTTTCGGTGCGAACCCGAATGCTTATGCAACCGGATTTCTTGACGGATTAGTGATGACCGCCTATCACGTAGTCTCGGGAGAGCTGAGTGATGTTAAGAAAATGAATCTGGGATTCAAGCCTGAAGATCACCTTGACGTGAAGGTATACGTCAAAGGATGCAGAGCTAACGTAATCAGGGTAGACAAGGATGCAGACCTTGCCTTGCTGGAAATATGCGGATCGAGAAAGCAAACCAAAGCCCCAGCGTTTCAGACAGATCCGCGGAAGGACGAAAAGTTACTCTTGATTGCCCGTCCCAGAGGAGACAAGATGGTGAGCGAGGGACTCTTTTACGGTTCCTACGATTTTCGGGGTCTGGAGTTTTGGTCTGCCAAACTCGTCAGCCATGACGGATATTCCGGCAGCCCTGTTTACAACCATAAAGCTGAGGTCGTCGGAGTATTCAGTGGCTATGATCGAGTGCAAGACCTGGCGCTGATTAGTCCCGGAATAAGAGCGCAAAAACTTCTCGAAGACTATATCTCGAATTCGCGACCCTGACCTGAGCGCCTTATTTGCTTGCGAGTCGTGCGCGAAGGCAACTATACCTTGAAGCGATGTTCGGCTCGATAGCGCGCCAGTAATTCCTCCAAGAACCCTTCATAAGTGAATGTCGCTACTTCGTAAGTTGGGCGAATCTTATACAAGATTGGCAGCGACACGCGCCAGGCCATCCACTGCCGTGGCACATCCGCCAGGTCCCAGCGACGCCGCAGGAAAACTTCGACCACCTCGATCTCTTCTTCCGCGAGAGGTCTAAGGTCAGCGGTAAACTGCACTGGCGCAAAGGCACGGCGCAGCGCCGGATCGCTGATGTGACCGGCGAAAACTTTAGCAAAAGCCGGTGCCTCGGCTTCACGCTCGCGCACTACTACTGTCCCGGCAACCATGTCGCCAATCCGCTGATCAAGCGAACTGGCGAAAACCGATATGAGACCAACCGAATAAAACGGAGCGGGCATCATGTCGATCGTTCGCAACAGATTTCTCACCGCTGCTTCCCAAAATGCCACCGGCCGCCCATCCTGCCGAATAACGCGCAGCTTTAGCCAACGTTTGCCGGGAGTCTGTCCATTCCATGCCCATTCGAAGAAGGCGAAATAGGAGGAGAAGATCAGAAACAAAACTACGATCAGTAACGCATAAACCCACTTTGGGGCCTCCGAAACCTCAGCACTCCAGGGAGTAAAGTTTGCGACCAGGAAGAAACCGAGGGCCATCAGTAAGAGGGCTACTACCTGAACCGCGTGATCAATGGCGCAGGCCAGGAAACGATTGCCAATGGAGGCAAGAGCAAAGTGAAGGGGAACGCGCTCGGGCGTTTCAATGATCAGAGTGTCTTCGGCTGCAAGCGCAGTGACAGACATTTGTTCAACCCCTTGGCGGAGTGGTCAAGGATACTCATCGAATTCTCACGCGCATGAACCGCCGCTTTCCTACCTGCAATTCCAGCGCCGGCTTGTCGGGCAAGAAGTGAAGAACTGTATTCACGGCAGTACAACGCTCACCGTTCAAATACACTCCACCCTGCTCGATCAACCGTCGCGCTTCACTAACTGAAGAAGCAGCTTTTATTTCCACCAATAGCCGCGGCAGCGTCCAGTCTCCCGGAGTAATCGTGCGTTCTTCGATTTCGCTGGGCGCCTGCCTTTCGCGAAAGATCCGGTTGAATTCGTCTTCTGCCGCTCTCGACTCCGCACGAGAATGGAAATCCGCCACGATCATCTTTGCCAGTTCAGCCTTGATGTCCCGCGGATTGCGTTCGCCGCTCTCTGCCGCATTTTTTAACGCGGCGATTTCCGTTAGCGTGAGATCAGTGCATAGTTCGTAGTATCGCCACATCAACTGATCTGAGATCGACATCACTTTGCCGAAAATTTCACCCGGTGGCTCACTGATGCCGATGTAATTGTTCAGACTTTTTGACATCTTCTGCACGCCGTCAGTGCCCTCTAAAAGAGGTGTGATTACTGCGATCTGCGACTGCTGGCCATACTCTCGTTGTAAGTTTCTACCCATAAGCAGATTAAATTTCTGGTCTGTCCCGCCCAGTTCGACATCTGCTTCGAGCGCAACTGAGTCGTAGGCCATCACCAACGGGTACAACACCTCATGCAAGGCGAGTGGGCGATTACTCTCCAGGCGCTTTTGGAAATCATCACGCTCGAGAATCTGTCTGACTGTCACATGAGAGGCCAGACGCAGAAAACCAGCAGAACCAAGTTGGTCCATCCACCGTGAGTTGAAATCAATTACGGTCTTTTCCGGATCGAGGAGTTTGAAGATCTGCTGTTTGTAAGTTTCAGCGTTGACATTAATCTCCTCGCGCGAAAGCTGAGGGCGGGTGGTGTTCTTGCCGGAGGGATCTCCAATCATCCCTGTGAAGTCGCCAATTAGAAAGATCGCAGTGTGGCCGAGGTCCTGAAAAGCGCGCAGCTTACGAATGACAACAGTATGCCCCAGGTGAATGTCCGGCGCCGTCGGATCGGCGCCCAGTTTGACGCGCAGCGGCTTGCCAGTCTTCTGAGACCGGTCGAGTTTCGCCCGCAGTTCGGTCTCCTGGATGATCTCGACGGTTCCCTTCCGCAGGTAGGCGATTTTCTCAGCTATCTCCATTAACTGTCGTCTTCTTTTGTAGGGGCGGCACTCCGTGGCCCCCCTGTGTTCGAGGGTTGTGTTTCGCCAGGAACGGGGGCGGCCACGGAGTTCACCCGCCAGCACGGTCTGGCAGATGTCAAAGAGAAACCATTGCTCTTGGCTACGGCTGTGCCGCCCGATGTGCCGCGGTGGCTTGCCTCGCGGGATCAGCTGCTTCTAGCGCTTGGGCTACGCCCTCCTTCGCGGTTCTTGCAATTCGCTACCGAAGTGCGATAAAGCAGCCCTTTGGTTCAACTAGCCCTGAGACGAACTTA
>Ga0209751_10000332_pt1 | contig 50095 bp, 35 predicted proteins | sample RifCSP13_1_FD_184019 | JGI IMG/M metagenome (GOLD analysis project Ga0209751, IMG submission 184019) | Soil microbial communities from Rifle, Colorado - Rifle CSP2_sed 13_1 (SPAdes) (version 2) | ecosystem: Environmental > Terrestrial > Deep subsurface > Rock core/Sediment | place: Rifle...
TCACCCGGCATCACCATCTCGACCCCTTCCGGCAACTTGATCGTCCCCGTCACGTCCATCGTCCGGATGTAAAACTGCGGCCGGTACCCACTGAAAAACGCCTTGTGCCGCCCCCCTTCTTCCCGCCTCAGCACATACACTTCGCTCATGAACTTGGTGTGCGGTGTGATGCTCCCCGGCTTCGCCACCACCATCCCCCGCTCCACCTGTTCCCGGTCGATCCCCCGCAGCAGCAAGCCCAGGTTGTCCCCCGCCTGCCCCTGGTCCAGCAACTTGTGGAACATCTCTACCCCTGTCACCACCGAATTCATGCTCTTCTCCTGCAACCCCACGATCTCCACCCCATCCCCTACCTTGATCACCCCTCGATCCACTCGCCCAGTCACCACCGTCCCCCGCCCCTTGATCGAGAACACATCCTCGATCGGCATCATGAACGGCTTTTCTATTTCCCGCACCGGCTCCGGGATGTACTCGTCCACCACCCGCAGCAACTCCCGGATGCTGGCATACTCCGCCGCATTCGGGTCCGTAGACTTGCTCTCCAACGCCTCCAGCGCACTCCCTCGCACGATCGGCGTCTCCTCCCCAGGAAAGCCATACTCACTCAGCAACTCCCGCAACTCTAACTCCACCAATTCTAACAACTCCGGGTCGTCCATCATGTCCACTTTGTTCAGATACACCACGATCGCCGGCACTTCCACCTGCCGCGCCAGCAGCACGTGCTCCCGCGTCTGCGGCATCGCCCCTTCCGGCGCCGCCACCACAAGGATCGCCCCGTCTACCTGCGCCGCCCCCGTGATCATGTTCTTGATGTAGTCCCGGTGCCCCGGCATGTCCACGTGCGCATAGTGCCGCTTCGCCGTCTCGTACTCCACATGCGCTATGTTGATCGTGATCCCCCGCTCCTTCTCCTCCGGCGCATTGTCGATCGAAGCGAACGAGCGGAATGCCGCCTGTCCCAGAAACTCACAGTACTTCGTGATCGCCGCCGTCAACGTCGTCTTCCCATGGTCGATGTGCCCCATCGTCCCCACGTTCATGTGCGGCTTCGTCCGCTCAAACTTCTGCTTGGCCATAATTGCTCTCCTTTGATCAACTCAAATAAATCAGGATGATGAAATCAAGTCAAATTTAAGTGATGATCAATTTTGCAACGCTCTCAGACACTCGAGCGTAATGATCAAACTCCATTGTAAACGCACCTCTGCCTTGAGTGCTCGACCTCAGGTCGGTAGCGTAACCAAACATCTCAGCCAGGGGAACCATTGCTCGCACGGCCTGAGCGTTACCAGGGCGCACTTCGGTACCTAAGATCTCACCTCGACGTGCATTTATCTGGCCAATAATGTCACCCAAGAATAATTCCGGAGCGACAACTTCCAACTTCATGACCGGCTCTAATAAGACCGGTCCACCCTTATGGATTCCCTCTTTAAAAGCCAGCGAGGCCGCCATTTTAAAAGCCATTTCGTTCGAATCTACTTCATGATAGGAGCCATCGTATAATCGGATTTTCACATCAGTTACTGGATAGCCCGCCAGAACGCCTGCTTCTGCAGCCTCACGAACGCCTTTTTCGATCGCTCCGATGTATTCCCTGGGGATAGCACCTCCGACGATATCGTCCTCAAATTCAATCCCAGTTTCCAGTTCTGCCGGCTCCAATTCGAGCACTACATGCCCATATTGGCCCCGACCGCCGGTCTGTTTGATATAGCGATACTCTGCTTTTTCTACGGGACGAGTGATCGACTCGCGATAGGCAACCTGGGGCCGGCCAACGCGCGCTTGCACCCGGAATTCGCGTAGCATCCGGTCCACCAGCACTTCCAGGTGCAACTCGCCCATCCCAGAGATAATCGTCTGCCCTGTATCCTGGTCGCTACGGACGTGGAAAGTAGGATCTTCCTCGGATAACTTGCGGAGAGCTTCGCCCATTTTATCCTGGTCAGCGGTGGTCTTAGGTTCGATCGCTACCGAGATCACCGGTTCCGGGAAAGATATCGCCTCTAAGAGAATCTGGTGCGTCGGATCGCACAATGTATCACCAGTAAATGAATCCTTTAATCCAAGGGTAGCACCAATGTCTCCTGCCAGAATTTCACTCACATCCTCTCGGCGGTCGGCGTACATGCGCAGCAACCGTCCGACCCGCTCGCGCTTCCCCTTGGTGGAGTTATAGACCATCGCCCCCTGGGTAATTTTGCCAGAATAAACCCGAATGTAAGCCAGACGACCTACATATGGGTCAGTTACGATCTTAAAGACCAGGGCGCTCAAACGCTCATTATCCGCTGCCAGATGTTCGACTTCATCTTCAGTGAGTGGATTGAATCCGCGTACGGGTGGGACATCGATTGGAGAAGGTAAGAAATCCACCACTGCATTGAGAAGGGGTTGTACACCTTTGTTGCGTAAGGAACTCCCGCAATAGACTGGAGTAGCCTGATTGGTGTTCACCGCCTTCCGCAGGGCTGCGCGCAGTTCCTCGACTGAGATTTCATCTCCTTCTAGGAACTTTAGGGTCAGATCGTCATCGATCTCAGCAATCTCCTCGATCATCCGCCCACGCATCTCAGCCACCTGCGGTTTCATGTCAGGCGGGATCTCCATCTCGCGTGGTTCCCTGCCAAGATCATCTTCCCAAATAATCGCCCGTTCAGTGAACAAATCGATCACACCCTTGAATTCCGCCTCATTTCCGATCGGAATCTGCACCACGATCGGATTTGCGCCCAATCTGTCACGGATCATCTCGATTGTATTTTCGTAGGAAGCCCCTACCCTGTCCATCTTGTTAACAAAACAAATTCGTGGGACATTGTAGCGATCGGCCTGCCGCCATACTGTCTCACTCTGGGGTTCCACACCCTGCACAGCATCAAAAATCACAACACCGCCATCCAGCACTCGTAGGGAACGTTGCACTTCAGCCGTGAAATCAATGTGGCCGGGCGTATCGATAATATTGATTTGATAACCATTCCATTCCGCCGAGACAGCTGCTGAAACAATCGTAATACCTCGCTCACGCTCCTGCTCCATCCAATCAGTGACGGTAGTACCATCGTCAACAGAACCAATCCGATGCGTCTTCCCGGTGTAAAAGAGAATACGCTCGGTCGTGGTTGTCTTGCCCGCGTCGATATGGGCAATGATCCCAATATTTCGGTACCGTTCGATAGGATAGAGGCGAGCCATCATCAACTCAATAATCACTATAACCGATAATGGGAAAAGGCACGATTAGCCTCTGCCATCTTATGGGTTTCTTCCCGGCGGCGGATGGCCGTGCCAGTATTATTAGCGGCATCCATCAATTCACTAGCCAGCTTTTCAGAGAAAGACTTTCCCGGACGTACCTTAGCCGCGGTCAGGATCCACCGCGACGCTAATGTAAACCGACGATCTGTGCCGACTTCCATTGGAACCTGGTATGTCGCGCCCCCAACCCGGCGAGGTTTGACTTCCATCACCGGTGCAACATTCTTGATTGCCTGCTCAAAAACATCGAGCGGATTCTTCTTCGTGCGTTCCTCGACGATATCAAATGCGTTGTATACCAGCGTGGCTGCTACGCTCTTCTTGCCGCGTTGCATCACCCGGTTGATAAAAGCCTCAACATGAGTGCTGTTATAGCGTACATCCGGATGGATCTCTCTTTTTTCAGGTCTGTAACGTCGTGGCATGCAACTACTCCATCAAGCTATATTCAATAATATTCGTCCGCCGTAAGAACCGCTGGCTTCAGCAAGTGAATTTTCCTGCCTAAACCAGCGGATCCGGTTGAAAAGGTTATTTCGGGCGCTTGGAACCGTATTTGGATCGCCCCTGGCGCCGCTTAATGACGCCTCCAGTATCAAGAGATCCCCGCACAATGTGATAACGCACTCCTGGGAGATCTTTGACGCGTCCTCCACGCACCAAGACGACCGAATGCTCCTGGAGGGTGTGCCCCTCTCCAGGAATATAGGCAGTCACCTCAATTCCGTTCGACAGGCGCACGCGGGCAATCTTGCGCAAGGCTGAGTTCGGCTTTTTCGGGGTCATCGTACGTACAACCGTGCACACGCCCCGCTTCTGGGGTGCCCCGAGCGGCTGGCGAATGCGGCGTTGCTTATTCGAATTTAAAGTATACAATAACGCCGGCGCCTTGCTCTTGACTTTCTTGACCTTACGACCTTTTCGGACCAATTGATTGATCGTCGGCACTCTCGCCTCCAAAAAAATCTATACTCACTTAGATAATTACTTCCCTCGTCCCAGATTCACTTGAGGTTTCTAGGTTTTTCTGTTTGTACTTTCCTTAACATCTCAATAAGGGAGGCCATCGGTGGTGCGTGATGGCCTCGCCTTGAAATCCGATATCCAGTTCGGCAGTTATTCAACTGCCCTTATGAAGATAGGCAACGGACTGGGATTTTACCATGTACCCATAACAGCGTCAAGGCCAAACGAAATGTTAATTCTAAATTAATAATCTTCCCCTAATCCCAATAATCCAGTAGCAACGCGAGGGGGTCGCATCCTTTCTTCATCTTTGCCAAATCGGATTATCTCACCGGTATCCGTTACGGCCTCGACTGCCAGACCCAGGCTTTGCAGCTCCTTTACCAACACCCGGAACGAGGCTGGTATACTGGGCTCTTCGATTTGTTCACCTTTGACGATGGCCTCATAAGTTTTCACACGTCCCTGAACATCGTCCGATTTCACGGTCAACATCTCTTGCAAGGTATATGCAGCTCCATAGGCTTCCAAAGCCCATACTTCCATTTCGCCGAACCGCTGCCCACCGAATTGAGCTTTACCACCCAACGGTTGTTGGGAGACGAGACTATAAGGACCTGTAGATCGGGCGTGCACTTTGTCTTCCACGAGATGGTGTAACTTCATGATCGACATAATCCCGACAGTCACAGGATGGTCGTAGGGAACTCCCGTCTTGCCATCATGCAAAATCTGTTTTCCCAACACTGGAACCGGCCGACCCACGCTGAGCATTACCTGCCCAACCCTCTGCTCCAATCCTTCGTCAGGCACATTGCTTGCCTCTTCACCCAAGTGATGCATCCAAAGACGCAGGCAAGCATTAACGGCTGCCTTATCCAGAACAGCGCGCTCAGCGGGTAAGAGATTCTTATCTTCGAATGCCAAGATCAGGTCTGGATCAAAACCATGGTCACGTAACCACTCACGCAAGACTGAGCGGCGTGCATAGACTCGATCAGAGACCAATTGGTAAACGTCATAGCCACGTTCGCCTAACCATGCTTCCAGGTATAGGTTGCGGACTTCGTCGTCGTCCTTTAAGTTATCGGCTGTATAGTCAAATTGACGCAACCATTGCCATGCCTGATCGCCAGTTTCATCCCATGCCTGGTCGATCAACCAGGCCCGCGCCAGTTCGGCTTCAATTTCAGCCTCAGTGGCCCCATCGAATACAGGAGAGATGGCACGGAAACCGAGCCGGCTGGCAGCCCAACCTAAATGGGTTTCCAAGACCTGACCCAGATTCATCCGGCCTGGTATACCAGTTGGGTTCAAGATGATATCCACCAGCGTGCCATCCTCTAAGAAAGGCATATCCTCTACAGGAACCACCATTGAGACGACACCTTTGTTTCCGTGGCGGCCAGCCATCTTGTCGCCAGAGGTTATTTTTCTCCTTTGGGCGACGGAGACGCGCACCATGATATCGACACCAGCAGATAAATCAGCGTTGTCCTCGCGCGTAAACACTTTCACATCCACTACCTTGCCTCGTTCCCCGTGAGGCATTCGCAGGGAGGTATCTTTAACATCGCGCGATTTCTCACCGAAAATCGCTCGCAATAGGCGTTCTTCTGGTGTCAGCTCTTTTTCACCTTTAGGAGAGATTTTGCCAACCAGGATGTCGTTCGGGCCGACTTCTGCTCCGATCCGAATGATACCTTGCTCATCCAAGTCTTTTATAGCTTCCTCACCAACGTTTGGAATATCGCGAGTGATTTCTTCAGGTCCAAGTCGGGTATCGCGCGATTCCACCTCATATTTCTCAATATGAACTGATGTGTACAGGTCTTCCTGGACGAGACGCTCTGAAATAACGATCGCGTCCTCGAAGTTTGCCCCCTCCCAGGACAGGAAAGCAACGACAACATTCTGCCCTAACGCTAACTCGCCCGCCTCTGTAGAGGAGGAATCTGCAATTACATCTCCCTTATGGATTCGTTGTCCCTTTACAACCGCTGGGCGCTGGTCGATGCAGGTGCTTTGGTTTGAGCGTTGGTATTTCCGCAGATGATAGACATGTTCGTTCTTACCATTCCGAATAACGACTCGTCTGCCGGTGACCGAGATAACTTCTCCATCCTCCTCCGCGACAACTACTTGCCCGGAATCCCGGGCTGCGTGATATTCCATCCCAGTTGAAACTTGAGGCACATCGGGCCGGATCAAAGGAACAGCTTGCGCTTGCATATTCGAACCCATTAATGCCCGGTTAGCGTCATCATGCTCCAGGAATGGGATCAATGCGGCGCTGATCCCAACAATTTGATGCGGCGCGACATCCATATAGTCGATGTTCTCAGGGCTGGCGAAAAGGAATCCCGAATGATACCGGCTGGAGACGCGGGTTCGTATGAACTCGTCCGACATATTGAGCGGTGTATTGGCTTGGGCAATCACAAACTTGTCTTCTACGTCAGCCGATAGATACTCCATCTCCTCTGAGACGAATGGCGTTACCAGAATCTCTGCTTTTTTTAAAGCGGCGATAGTTTTCACCTTCTCTGGGGCAATTCGGTCACCTTTTCCGTAAATCGTTTTCCCAGTTTTTGGATTGGTTAAATCTTCGCCTAACTCCCGGCCAACCAAGCGAGGATCATCTGGTTTTAAGGCTTTCCGTACCCGGCGGTAAGGTGTCTCTATGAAACCATACTCATTGACCCGAGCGAAGGACGCCAGGCGACCGATCAAACCAATGTTTGGTCCTTCCGGTGTCTCAATCGGACAAATCCTGCCGTAGTGAGAATGGTGAACGTCCCGTACGTCGAATCCAGCGCGCTCACGCCGCAACCCACCCGGGCCGAGGGCTGACAAGGTCCGTTTATGACGTAATTCGGCTAGGGGATTAGTCTGATCCATGAATTGGGAAAGCTGGCTAGATCCGAAGAACTCACGCAGCGCAGCTACAACTGGGCGAATGTTAATCAAGGTGATCGGCGAGAGCTGATCCTGATCGCGAATCGACATGCGCTCCTTAATCACGCGTTCCATACGGCGCAGTCCAATCCGCAGCTTATTTTGAATCAACTCACCGACTGTCTTGGCCCGCCGGTTCCCCAGGTGGTCGATGTCATCAGCCATCTGTGTACCATTATTAATCGCGATCATCCGCCGTACGAGTCGAACAATATCCCATTTTGTAATTGTCCGGTGAGATATGCTGACGTGATCGTATAACTCCAGCTTCTGGTTCAATTTATATCTGCCGACGCGCTCCAAGTCATAATGACGTTGATCGAAGAGCTGTTCCTCCAGAAATTCGCGGGCGTTATCCAATGTCGCCGGATCGCCAGGTCGCATCCGGCGGAAGAACTCTAATAAAGCTGCTTCGGCGACCGATACACCATGGCTGAGATCCCACTCGGGTTCCTGGGCAAGGGTCGCTGCGATAAACATCCGGTCAGGGTTATTATCCACCTCGGCAAAGAGTTGCAGCAAATCCTCATCCGAGCCATCGTGAACTGGTGAGTCCCGCAAGCCATCGTTGACTGCAGCCAGGGCGCGTAGGAATATAGTGACAGGCACGGTTCGTTTGCGATTGAAGCGCAGAGTCAGGTAATCGCTTTTTCGTGTCTCGAACTCCATCCACGCGCCTCGATCGGGAATCAACTTAGCGATTGCTAAAGGACGGCCAGTTGATCGGTCAATCGGTGCTTCGAAATAGACCCCTGGCGAGCGAATCAATTGCGAAACTACGACCCGCTCGGTGCCATTGATGATAAATGTACCTTTCTCCGTCATTTCAGGGAAATCGCCCAAGAAGATATCCTGTTTGATCGGTTCAGGGACATCCGGACCAGCTAACAACACGGAGACATAAAGCGGGCTGGCATAGGTCAAATCCCGTTCTACGCACTCCTCGATCGTGTGTTTTGGTTCATCAAACCAGTAACTGAGTCCCCACTGCTCGGCCTCTGGCGTTCGGCTGGGGAAATACAACTTCATTCCCTTGTTATAGGATTCAATCGGTGAAATCTCATGAAATAGGTCAGATAGCCCCTCCTTTTTCAGGCGCATGAATGAGTCCAATTGCACTTCAATTAAATCTGGCAACGGGAGTGTCACCTCAATTCGAGCGTAAGACTTGCTTGGCAAATAGGTTGCCATACTGCTGCTCCTGTGCTTGCTAAATAATCCTCTTCTCGTAATCACACGCGGAAAGCGTAAAACGTGATGGGGACTGTTCCATCCGCTTTACGCATCAAATCTTATCCTGCTTAATTTCTCGTCAATCTCCGGTACTGTCCAAATTAAACCCGATAGACGAACTTATATTATACCCGATTCAAATTATCCTTGTCAAGTAGAATTTCAGGCTTGTTAGCGCAAAGTAGAGGGTGTTGGTTGTGCAAAAAACATAGACGGTGATAGAATGGAGGCCGTGGATAACCTCACACAGCATTATAAATCCGGATTTGTAGCGGTGATGGGCCAGCCGAATGTGGGAAAATCAACCTTGGTGAACGCACTATTGGGGACAAAAATTGCTGCTGTATCTCCCTGGCCCCAAACCACTCGCAAGCGTCAAATGGGTATTCTAACGCTTGAACAAGCCCAGATTATCTTTGTCGATACACCGGGTGTACACCAACCGCTTCACAAGCTCGGTGAACGGATGAATAAAGAAGCATTAGAAGTTCTTGAGGAATGCGACTACGCTTTGCTCGTAGTAGATGGTAGCCAGGCGCCGGGGGAAGAGGACCAAATGCTTATCGAAACCCTGACCAAACTCAAACGCTCCATCCCCATTTTGATGATATTGAACAAAATTGACCTAGCGAACGATATAACCCTCCTTGCCAACCAGGCTGCCTACCAGGCTTTGCTCCCACGGGCTAATACGCTAATGATTTCAGCAACACAGGAAGACAACTTGGAGGAAATTGTATTCAAGTTAGTGTCTGGTCTACCTGAAGGTCCCCCTTTCTTCCCTGAGGACCAACTCACTGACTTGTATGAACGCGAAATTGTCGCTGATTTGATCCGCGAAGCCGTTCTGCATCATTTGCGCGCCGAAGTGCCACACAGCATTGCTGTCCGCATCGATGAATACAAAGAACGTGATCAAGAGAACCTATATATTGCTGCCACTCTGTTTGTCGAACGCGAATCCCAAAAAGGGATTGTTATAGGTCAAGGGGGGATAATGCTGAAGAATATTGGAACTGCTGCCCGTCAAAAGATAGAGGCTATGATGGGGAGCAAAGTTTTTCTCAGTCTACGAATTAAGGTGCAGAAAAATTGGCGCAACGATGAAACGGCGTTACGCCAATTCGGTTTTGGTGCATAAACCGAAAATGTAAGCTATAAATTATCTACCCTCTCAACAACTATAACGTATCAGCGGGAGGTTCATTTGAAACCTCTTCTCCGGACATCTCGGGCGGAGCAGGAGCATTTCGCTCTGCAGACACGTGTCCCATTCCAGGATTGAGTGGATAAGATTGAGTCCCGAAGCGAGTCATCAATACACCTCCCACCGCCAACATCCCGACCAATGCCGGAACCATCCAGCCAATGCATGGAAGCAGAGCGTCCACGCCGTTGACCACCAGAGCGAGCACAAATGTCCCCACACCGGCGGCAACCGCCAGTGGCCAATCCCGGTTAAAGGTCTTACCTATCCGCTGGCCGAGCTCAAGTCCCACTGCGACGAATCCCAAAACCCACGCTATGACTAAGATCAAGACTCCCAACAAACTGATCGGGATGCCGATAATAGTTATTGCCATGGCGATCAGCAACAGAGGCGCCACGACGACAGTGAATAATCCCACTCCACCGGCGAGTAGTGGCTGGGCGATAATTGCCTGGGCAGTGCGAGTAGTGGGATTTGGCAGAAACATGACCAGCAATGCCGCCAGAGCTGCCCATAAAAAGGTACGGAACAAGAACCACATAGCGTTCCAGACGGGGGAAATTTGTGCTTGAAAATCTGTAATCTTCGGAGCCTGGATACCCCTGAATCCTGTGAATCCGAAGGGAATATCGATTCCTGTAATTACCTGACCTGCAACTTCTGCATTTTCATCCCGGCTAAGAGTCGCCGCCACCGAAGTCAGGTTGCCATTAATAATCGCGTCATCTTCCAGGGTTACGGTGCCTCCCACGCCAACTACATCCCCTCCTACGGTTCCATCAATAGTAACCATACCCCCGACTAAAACCACATCTCCGGTGACTTTAGAATCCATCTCCAAAGTGACAAGACCCCCAAAAATAATCAGACTTCCATCAAGGGTCTCTCCACTCTCGAGGGTATAGATGCCTCCGGTAACAATCTTATCATCATGTAGACCCTTGGCCAGCGCAGTTCCAGGTAAAGCCAAAGCTACCAATACAACCAAAACGAATACAACCAGAATAGTTTTTTTCATAGGATAATCCTCCTTGGAAGTAATAGTCTACGTAGAGAAAAGATCCAGATCAAACTGAGGAAGCTGATCCCTATTGCAACCACAACCCACCAGAATGGCGGGACAATTCTTACGACTACGTTCAAGAAAGTAGTCAGGATTTCCTGAACAGCATTCGCAAAGGATAACCAAGAGGTAGCCAGACGAACACCAGATAATAATAAGGTAGTCGGTGAGACGAGCGCAAAATTAAGTTGAGCTGCCAACAAGATCAGGAGCAATACCGCGCCAAAAGTATTCAAAGCGAAGAACCACCAGGATTGCCTGCGTTGTCTCTGGCGATACATCTGCAAGCTTTTTTCTGCTTGGCGCGCCTGCCAGCGGGATGTAAATCCGCTGGCAGGTCGCATGGGGGGGATAGTTCGCAAAAGTTGATCGACATAAGACAAGGCAGAAGATAATCTGCGACAGGCCTCACAGACTTCAAGATGAGTATGCAAAGAATGAGCTTGCTCTGCTGTCAGAGGCTCCTCAGCCAATATCCATGTCTCAAAAGGCTGATGACTCATTTCTTTTTCCCTCCAACACGATTATTTGATTGAGTTGCTCATCCCATGCCCTGGCCATTTCTCCTCTAGCACGGTGAAGACGACTCTTCACCGCGCTAATCGTGAGGTTAAGCGCCTCCGCGATTTGCTCGTAAGAGAAGTCAGACCAGTAATACATCACGACCGCTGCCCGATCAGCAGGGCTTAATATTCCCAGAAGAGCGCGTACCCGCTGCTGTTCTTCACTTGCGCTCAAGGAGACCTCTGGATTTGGTGAAGGATCGGCAACCTCCTGATCAGATAATGTTTGAAAATTAACAAATGTCATTCGCTTTTTCCTGATCTGATCGATGCAATAATGGGCAGCTATCGACAACAACCAGGTGGAAAATGGCCGATCTACATCGTATCGATCCATCGCGTCATATGCGCGTAAGAAAGTCTCTTGAGCAGCATCCTCGGCTTCAAACTCTTCCCCTAACATGCGGTAGCACAGGTTGAACACTGCCACCTGATAGGCTTCTACGAGCTGCCCGAAGGCATCTGGATCGCCTTGCCTGGCTCGCTCGAGCCAATGTGTTTCGACGTCCTTGACGATGTTATTCCTGAGCACCTGACTCCAGTCCTATTCAGGCATTTCTCGCGTTTGGTTCTGCTTATATATACGTGCATTAATCGAATAAGTTGCACGCCAAGCTTGCATCATAAAACCTTGCCATCCACCGCACTTCCTTGTATCATCTGTTTATGATGAAAATTCAAACGATTATATTAACAGGCAAAGTGGTCCGGCTGGAACCACTCTCTGAGAGCCATGTCCCGGATTTGACAATTTCCGGGCAAGATGAGAGCATCTGGCAATATATGCTGTATAACACCATCCATACGGAGCAACAAATGCGCTCCTGGGTGCTCGATTTACTCGACCGGCAAACAAAAGGCACAGATCTTCCATTCACTGTGATCCATCTCGATTCAGGGAGGGCCATTGGTGCTACACGTTATCTCAACATTCGCCCGCAAGATCGAGCACTCGAGATCGGTGGCACCTGGTATGCGGTTGAGTTTCAACGAACTGCCGTGAACACAGAGTGTAAGTATTTACTCCTAAAACATGCCTTCGAGGGGCTCAAATGTATCCGCGTACAATTCAAAACCGATCTCCGAAACGAACGCTCTCAGCGAGCCCTGGAACGAATCGGCGCTGTCAAGGAAGGCATTTTACGCAGCCATATAATCACACCGGATGGATTTATCCGTGATTCGGTTTTTTACAGCGTCCTGGCCTCCGAATGGCCGGTAGTAAAGGCAAGACTGGAAGAAAAACTACAGAAAAAATAAAAAATCCCGCCGGCAAAAGCCCAGTGGGATTTTTTGTTGGAATTAAACCCTCAGCTTTCTGAACAAGCATACATCCCTAATCCGCAGCAAGGGGCGGAGGGGTATCCAATTCATCGTCTGAGAGTACTTCCACCAGGGCTTCCTTCTCCACTTTCTTTTCTGGTTGGCTAGTATCCATTGCGACATTGCCAAGCTCAGCAAAGCGACCTGGGACGAAACCAGTACCGGCTGGGATCAACTTCCCAATGATCACATTTTCCTTTAAACCATAGAGCGGATCTTCAGTAGAGGCGATTGCAGCGCCAGCCAATACCTTGATTGTATGCTGGAAGGAAGAAGCCGACAAGAACGACTCTGTGCTTAATGAAGCCTTGGTGATGCCCAACAATACTTCAATAAACCTGGCAGGCCGTTTGCCATCAGCCAGCAAACGTTCGTTTTCTCGTTGCAGCTCCAGGAAATCTACCAGATCACCAGGCAAAAATGAGGTATCGCCAGGGCGAGTGATCTGCACTTTGGACATCATCTTTCGGATGATGACCTCAAAGTGTTTATCATTAATGTTCTGTCCTTGGGAGCGATATACTTTTTGCACCTCGGAAAGCAAATACACCTGGCATTCCTGGCGACCTTGGATGCGCAGAATTCGATGGGGGTTGAGCGAACCTTCCGTTAGAGGTTGACCAGGTTCTACATAGTCTCCATCTTTGACCAGCATCCGAGCATTGCTTGGGATCTCATACTCCGCTTCCTGGCGAACCTCGTGCGAGACAACAACCTTGGCGTTGTCAGTGCGATCTGCTTCTTCGATCCGTACCCGACCGCTGTTCTGGCTTACGATGGTCGCTTCTCCCAAAGTGGCGAGCACATCTCCATCCTTGATCTCACTTCCGTCTTCTGCGATGATCGTCCAGCCGGCCGGTAAATCGTATTCGTCGCCAACCATTTCGCTGTATTTAACTCGAACAACACGAAGATCACTATAGCGATCCGACTGCTCAACAAAGGCCACCCCGGAGATTTCGGAGACAACCGCTTCACCCTTCGGCGTCTTGCGTGCTTCGAACAGCTCCTCCACGCGTGGCAAACCGGTGGTGATGTCTCCGACTGCGGCGACGCCTCCGGTATGGAAAGTACGCAGGGTCAGCTGCGTTCCCGGTTCACCGATCGATTGTGCAGCCACGATCCCAACGGCCGAACCCACTTCGACCATCTTGCCTCTACCCAGATCCATACCGTAGCATTTTGAGCAGATGCCATGGTTCAATTCACAATTAAGTGGCGAACGGACTTTAACTTCTTCGATTCCAGTAGCGACGATCTTCCTCACCTGTTCGTGGTTTAGAACTTCGTCCCGATCGACAAGAATCTCACCAGTGTCGGGATCGATTATAGACTCGGCAGCCAAGCGACCATACAGACGGTTCCCCAGCGACTGGCCAGCGATGTCATCAGATCGGCGGATCACCACGCCTTGCACGGTCCCACAATCTTCGTCGTTAATGATCACATCCTGAGCAATATCAACCAGGCGGCGGGTCAGGTAACCCGCGTCGGCAGTGCGCAGAGCGGTATCAGCCAACCCCTTGCGAGCGCCATGAGTCGAGATGAAGTATTCAAGAGCAGTTAACCCTTCGCGGAAATTTGACCGAATGGGGAGCGGAATAATCCGCCCAGATGGATCGGCCATTAATCCACGCATCCCAGCCAACTGCGAGATTGGCTGAAAGCCACCCTTTGTAGCGCCCGAGTTGGCCATAGTAGCCAGATTGCCATGTGGATCGAGTGTATCCCTAACTTTCTCAGCCAATCGATTGGTGGTTAATTGCCAGATCTCAATCAATCGCTCGTTTTGTTCCTGCTCTGTTAGCAAGCCACGCCGAAAGTCGCGCTGTGTTGCTTCAGCTTCCTCCAATGCCTCGGAAATGATTTGCGGTTTTTCTGCTGGGACGGTGATATCCGAGACTGCCAGGGTATATCCAGAACGAGTGGCATATGTGAAGCCAATATCTTTGATCCGGTCGGCGACCTCGGGCGTAACGGCCTCTCCAGAGACTTCATAGACCTCAGCCACCAGGTCTTTCAAACCACCCTTCTCCAACACATGGTTCACAAACTGGATCTCGGGAGGAAGGATGTGATTGAAAAGCACACGCCCAACCGTGGTATTGATAAACCTCTCTTGAGGTTCAGGGAGACGATTATCCTCGTCATCGTACCAGGTAATGGTCCAAAGACGGATATTCGTATGCACCTCTACTTGATTCAGGCTGTACACCAATTCAACCTCGTCCTTGGATGAAAAAACACGCCCATCCCCGAGATGCGGTCGTGAATCGTCGATCTTCGTCAGGTAATACACGCCCAACACCATATCCTTGGATGGACTAATGATCGGTTCGCCATCAGCTGGTTTCAGTAAATTACGTGAGGAAAGCATCAACTGGCGAGCTTCCATAACCGCTTTCTGAGATAGGGGTACATGAACCGCCATCTGGTCACCGTCAAAGTCGGCATTGAACGCCGTCGTTACCAAAGGGTGTAATTGAATTGCGCTTCCCTCGATCAATATTGGTTCAAAAGCCTGAATTCCTAGACGGTGCAAGGTGGGCGCACGATTGAGTAATACCGGGCGCTCCTTAATAACCTCTTCTAAAACCTCCCATACCTCAGGGCGATTCCGTTCAATGAAGCGCTTTGCGCCTCTGACATTCGCTGCGTAATTATGAGATACAAGACGTGAGATCACGAATGGCCGATAGAGCTCAAGAGCCATGCTCTTGGGCAAGCCGCATTGATACAATTTCAACTTCGGGCCCACGACGATCACCGAACGGCCAGAATAGTCAACACGTTTTCCCAATAGATTTCGGCGGAAGCGGCCTTTCTTACCTTTGAGCATATCGCTGAGAGATTTAAGTTCCCGGCGACCGCGGCGGGAAAGCGCTTTCCCGCGCTGTGAATTGTCGATCAGTGAGTCCACCGCCTCCTGCAACATACGCTTCTCATTACGCACGATTACATCCGGCGCGCCCAACTCCAATAAACGCTTAAGGCGGTTGTTGCGGTTAATCACGCGGCGATATAGATCGTTCAGGTCAGAGGTTGCGAAGCGACCTCCGTCCAGCTGCACCATGGGGCGCAGGTCGGGAGGGATCACCGGAAGGACAGTGAGAACCATCCACTCGGGTCGGTTTCCTGAACGACGGAACGCCTCAACAACCTTCAGCCGTTTCGTGGCTTTCTTTCGTTTCTGCTTGCTCTTCGAAGTGCGTACTTCGTACCATAGCTCATCAGCTAGTTTATCCAGGTCTAGGCGGCGCAGAATGTCGTAAAAAGCCTCCGCGCCCATATCCGCCCGGAAAACTTGGCCCCAACGCGACTTTAACTCTCGAAAGCGACTTTCACCCATAAATGTCAACGGGCGTAACTCAAGCAACTCATCGCGCATGCGAGTATTCTCATCGCGGGATGCCGTCGCCTGGTCGTCGAGCTGGTTACGCAGGTCCTCCATTGCCATCTCGGCTTCGGCGCGTAATTGTTCGATTTCTTTATTGATATGCTCAATATCGCGCTGTTTTTGGTCTTCCAATTCGTGTTCCAACTCCTCTAACTGGTCCTTGACGATCTTCTGCACGGAAGAGAGGTGTTGATTGGTGATGGGTGTCCCAGCTTCTACCACAACAATATCAGTGTCCGGAAAGTGGATTGCTGTACGAGGGGATTCACCGAGCTGCTCGCGTAGATTTTGTTCCAGACGTTGACCGGATTTGATGATCGGATCCAGCTTCTCCGCTACTGCTTCTTCGAAGTTCTTTGCGATCTCCGTTTTTCGACTCTGAAACTCGGCGAGTTTGCGATCGCGCCCCGATTTGACTTCCTGGATCTTAGAATTTATCCTCGCCCCTTGCTCGCGTTCGGTTAATGTAATTTTCTCTTCCAATCGCTTGAGGGCTTTCTGGCGAGCCTCCTCATCTACATACGTTACGACATATTGTGCAAAATAGAGCACTCGATCCAGGTTTCGGCGGGAGATATCCAACAAAAGCCCCAGGTAAGAGGGAACCCGGCGCGTATACCAAACATGCGCCACAGGCGCGGAAAGTTCGATGTGACCCATCCTCTCCCGCCTGACCGATGACCGCGTCACTTCGACGCCACATTTGTCACAGATAATCCCCTTATAACGAATGTTCTTGTACTTTCCACAATAACACTGCCAGTCGCGCGTCGGACCGAATATCGCCTCACAGAACAGACCATCTTTCTCCGGTCGTAAGCGGCGGTAATTGATGGTCTCGGGTTTGAGTACCTCGCCATAAGACCAACTCCGAATGGTCTCAGGTGATGCCAGGCTAATCCGAAGAGAGGTTAACCCCTTAGTTTCCACTCGTATACCTCCTTGAACACAATTGAAAAAATAGTTCGATTAATCAGCACAGGCAAATATTCCCCCACCACAGCGTCTCCCGATGCTGCTGTCGTGAGCCATTGCCTTTGTTATCCGGATGAGGATTGGGGATAAACCAACCAAATTTGATTCAATTAACAAACGAAAACAAGCGCATGAGAAACCCTCTCAAACGCTCACTGGCGTTACAGTATTTCTATGGTTTGCATGCAGCCTAATTATAACCAATAATATCAAGTTTCGTCAAGGTTTTTAATTACCGCTCCTTCGATGGCAGCCAGTCAACTTTTGCCTCACCTGGCGGGGTGCGATTGGCGGTTAGGGATCATCAGGAAGAATGCACTTCCTCGACCCAATTGGCTTTCCACCCAAACCCGGCCGCCATGTCGATCAGCGATCGACTTCACGATGGCTAACCCAAGGCCGGTGCCGCGTTCAATTTCTACTCCCTTGCGTTTTGAGCGGTAAAACTTTTCAAAGAGTCGCTGCTGATCAGCAGGAGCTATGCCCATGCCAGTATCTCGTACTTCATAAATTGCATTATCTGGATGGAGCTTGAGCCCAATTGTAACCTCCCCACCTGGCTGAGTGTACTTGATCGCGTTCTCAACCAGGTTGTGCAGTGCCTGTTGTAACAACGCCTGATCCGCTTCGATCAAGGGAAGGTTTTTCTGCAAGACATCCACGCTTAATTTGACTCGTTTTTGGGCGGCCTGCAATTGAAAATCATTTACAACACTTTCTATCACGGCACTTACTGGTTGTTTAGCTAATTGCAAGCCCACACCAGCTTCGATTCTCCCAAGATCTAATAGATTGTTGATCAGGTGGGTCATTTTTTCAACACCACCAATTATTTTCTGCAAGTAACCCTTTTGTTGTTCGTTCAAGTCGCCCACCATCTGCAACATGGTCGCGTATCCACGGATCAATGTAAGCGGCGAACGCAGATCATGACTAACGGTGGAGACAAAGTCAGATTTGAGCGAATCTAATTCCTTGAATTGGGTTATATCGCGTAATACGCACACGCGTCCCATTCGTCTTCCATCCGCCTGAACAGTTGAAGCGGTTGCCAGAAATATTTGCCCATCTGGTAAGACTAACTCGGCCGACCCTTTTTCATCGGCTGAAGAACGTAGTAAATAAATGAGCTTTTCTTGATTGATGATCTGTTCGATCGGCTTACCTATGCCTGCCTCAATGCTTGGCCCAAGAGTCTGGCTGGCTGCCGGATTGGCAAGTAAGAGTTGGTTAAGTTGGTCAGTAACCAAAACCGGGTCTGGTGTCGAGGCAAGGATCGCTTCCAGCTGCTTTCGGCCGATCTCGGAGGTTAAGAAAAGACGAGCGTTGGCCGCTGCCAAAGCAGCCTGCCCAGCCAGTGTCACTAAATACCTGACCTCCTCTTCCGGGAATTGGTGAGGTTGCTCATATGCCACCCATAAAGCCCCATAAAATAAGTTTTCATGACGCAGGGCAATAGCAAGCAGCGCCTGAGGCCGGAAGGATCCTGTTGGAAAACCAAAAAGGCGGGGGCGCGTCAGGCTCGTTAATATTACGCGTTCTTGTTGCCGAGTCAGGGATAGGACTTGTTCATCCAGGTAGCTGAACATATCACTGGCTGGGCCACAGCCAAAATGAAGAGGTGCCTGGACTTCGCTTTCCAGGACAGGAACGATAGCTGGAGCCAAGATCACGCGGGCAGAGGCAGCCCCAATCGCCACAGCAGATTCTAATATCGGCTGCATGGAACCCTCAATATCGAATGTGGAGGCAATCCCCTGGCTAATGACCAGCAGGCGGTTAAGCTCGTCCAGCCGTGCTTTCAAGCTAGCGCGCATCTTCTCAAAAGCCCGGCGCAACTGCCCAACCTCATCCTCACCCCCAATGTGTAGGGGTCGTTCAAATTGACCGTGAGCCATGCGGTCTGCTTCGACAGCCAGGTTTTGGAGGGAAGCCGTAACCGCTCGTAAGCCAAGTCTGAAGAAAATGACGGCGATTAGCGTAATGACGATGATAATCCCCAGCAATTGGATGGCAATGTCCAGGGCCTGTTGCTGGGCATAACGAGCAGGGACTTTCAACACCACCGCCCACCGCCCTCCAGGTGAGGGTGTATAGTAAACGATTTTATCTGTCCCATCCGATAAGGCTTCGTTATAAAAGAATGCCACTGTTTCTAATTTACCGTCGTAGTGCAGCATCACCTCGCTTGCCTCGGGATGGAACAAGATGAATCCATTCTCGTCAATCAACATCCCCTCACCCTCGACTTCCCCCATGCTTTGAAGAAAAGTCAGGAGTGGCTTGAAATACTGGTTTGATGAGAGATCACTCCGCCCAATCAGCACACCCTGGAACTCACCAGTCTCATCCTTTACGCCGGTCAAGAATGAGATGGTTGCAGCCTTGGCAGCGGGTCCTGGATCGACTGAAAATATCTGGACAGGTATGGAGGGAGACAATTGGATGCCATCCTTTTCCTCAGGAGATAAAATTATGGAATCCAAAGCCTCCTTCGGATAGCCAGCAAATGAATTGCCATTCGCATCCAGGTAAACCAATTCATTAAAGAAGGGGATTTCATGCATGTGTAGCGCAATAAGTTCGGAAACTTCCTGAGAAGATCCTTCGAATAGAATAGGATCTTTGGCGAGACTTAATATAAATTTTTCGCCAGTCTCGAGAGATGGTGTTATGCTCCCGGCAGCCATCTTACCAACACTCGCCATTCGGCCCTGGAGCATCTGGCGAGCGGCTCTACCTGCCACGAACCAGTCCCCCACCACCAAGACTACCAGGAGGATCAAAGCTAAAGGCGCCATCCCATAAAGGAAGCGGGCAGCGAGCTTACTTTCCGCTGGGGAGGGTTGTAAAGCTCGTCGGGAGCCCCAACTCGCTGGGCAGGTAACGGCGACCACTTCAGCGATCAGACCCCCGATCAGCATGCTAATTCCAACGGTCAAAGAGCTCCACCCAACTTGGGCAAGGGCAAGATCTATACGAACGGCCAAAGAATTTCCCACCATGAAGAGGGAATCCAATATGAAAAGCACCGGGTAGATCAAACTAAGCAGGAAAGCTGCCATGAGAGGATGCGCCAGGATACGGTAAAACAAAGTTCGATAATTCTGGCACATCATCATCCCGAGCAAAGTGGCCAGAAAGGTTATCTCGAGCGGGTAGAAGGGATTATGTGTACTCCAAAGCGCAACCAATAGACCAGAAAACAAGGCTAGTAGAGACGCGGGCACCGGTCCTATGGACCCCACCGCGAGGAACCAGGGCAGCGCAGCCAATATCATAATTGGTGGGTTTGTAAGGTCCTGCTGGAGTTCCGTCCCGGTTATAGAACTTACAGTAGAGAATCGAATACCCGGTATTAGCAGGCTGGTTAGCGGGACTAGTAGAGCCAAGACAAGGAAAATCACCCACTTCCGTCTATCCAGGGACTGTTGGAATCGCCACACCCGCAGGAGTAGAAAGGAAATCAACCCTAGAAGTACAAACCAGCCTACCCACCCGCTAAGCCCTTCTGGGATCTGGATATATGCAGGATTGGTGATCAGGATTTTCATGTCACAACGCTCTACTGGAAAAATCTGGTCGATCGAGGCGGCAGGCCACCCCGCTTACCAATGGATTGTTTCTTGCGTGGCACCGGAGAGATCACTATAAACGCCACGTTGTTGTGGTGGAAGCATGGCGGCTAAGATAAACATAGCCTCGTCCGCCATCTGGCGCAGCTGTTCTCGACCGGCGCGCCTGATCTCGGGACGGTAATAAAATGGCCGTCCGAATTTCAGGCAAGCTCCAGGTTCTCGCCAACGTTGGCTGAAGCGCAGGGCGGGGAAACCGCTCGTGCCGAAAATTGCCACCGGGACTATCGGTGCTCCTGAGCGACTGGCGAGGTAAGCCATTCCTTCTTTACCCTGTTGTAATTGAGGACTACGCGTGCCTTCAGGTGCTACGAGCACGATCTCCCCAGCATCCAAAACATCCAACGCGCTCTGGACTGCACGCCGATCCACTTCTTCGCGCCTCACTGGGATCACTCCCCATAAGCGCGGGAAAATCCCGATAACCGGGTAATTATAAACCTCGATCTTCGCCATAGGCACAATATTGCGAGGGACAACATGCAAGACGACGATCGGGTCTACAAAAGCGATGTGGTTAATCAGTAAGATAGCTGGACCACGCTCTGGGATATTTTCCAATCCTTCCACTTGCTCCAGTTTAACCAGCATTGTAAAGGCAAGTGTCCTGAGCAGGAAACGCAAGAAGCGCCGCTGCTTTTCCCAATGTGCATGATCGTATTTCGCGCGGGATGATTGGGGTTGTTCCACACTTTGGCTATTGCTAGACACGCTCACTCTGTTCTTGTACCTCGATCTTATACACACCACGATATGCCGGTGGCAATTGTCTGGCTAAGGTATACATGATGGTTTTCGTGCCCTGAGTAACAGCCTCTCGCCAGTCAGGTAAATTCTCCAACCTGAACGGAGGTCCAATAGTCATTGATACATTGGTGCGGCGAAAGCGCTTGATGTTATTAAGGACACACTGGTTTTCAGTCCCTGTAAATGTGACTGGGATGAGAGGGACGTTTGCCTTGAGCGCCAGATACGCCGCCCCACCGGTGCCTTCTTCCAGGGCGCCAGTGAGGCTTTCCCTACCTTCCGGAGCAAGTCCCACCTTACGACCCTCTTTCAAGCCTTGGAGAATCGCACGCAGGGCTTTCCGGTCCGGCTGACCGCGCCGCACCCAAATAACGCCATATGCTTGGAGAAGGCTTCCCAGGATCGGGATCTCAATTAGCTCGATCTTCGGAACAATTTCAACGATAACAGGAGAAAAAGCCAAACCTAAAACCAGATCTGCATCGCCTAAGTGATTGGAGATAAGCAACGCTGCTCCCTGTTTCGGAATATTCCCCAATCCACGCACTACCGGTCGAGTCCAAAGGAACACCAGCAGGCGAGAAAACCAGCAGATTAAGATGCGGACCAAACTCCGCCATGGTGTCAAGGCAGGCAAAATAATTAATTCAGATCGAGTAACTTCGCTCTGGGGTTTGGATTGGATCGATGTTGGGGACGGCATAAACGCCTCGATATTCCGGCGGCAATAAGGATGCAATGTGGTACATGATCAGATCAGTGTTACGTTGAAAGACACTTTTCCGCTCTTCACCTCTCCCGACTACTTCCGGCAGCCATAATGGCCCCTCAATCCGCATTTCTAAGGTGCGGCGTTCTCCTCTCAAAGCACGTTTAAGAAAATCTTCCGTAGTTCCAACAATTCCTACCGGAATCACCGGCACTTTTGCTCTATGGATTATATAGGCTACGCCTGGGAGCGCCGCTCGCATCCCAGGTGTATGCGACCGACCACCCTCTGGGGCAATCAGTAAAGGATACCCTGAGTTTAACACAGATACCATCGTATCGATAATTCGCCGGTCATACTCTCCCCGGTGGATTGGAATGCCGCCATAGAGCCTAGCTAGAGTCGATTGGCCGCGCCGCTCCCAGATCTCCACAGCCCCCACTGCTTCCGGAGCCACCGGCCAGAATGCGAGGATAAATGGAGGCTCAAAAATGGAAATGTGATTAATCGCAATTAAATATGGCCCTCTCGCAGGAACGTTCTCCAAACCGTAAATGCGCACCTTGCTCAACAAATGAAAAATCCCACGAAAAACAGGCCGGAACAACCTGCGAAAAATCATCGCATTCCTGGAAACCTGATAATCCGTTAAGGATTCAGTCACGCTGCTGCTCCACTAACTTTATTAAACGCTCAAATACCTGTGGAATACCCAATCCATCGGTATTAACTACTACTGCATCCTTTGCCAGTCGGAGTGGAGCAACTTGCCGCGTCGAATCAATCCGATCACGCTCGCGCATCGAAGCCAGGATCGCGTCCAAACCTACAGATTCTCCCCTCTGTTTTAATTCGAGATAACGCCTTCGGGCGCGCTCTTCCACGGAAGCATCCAGATAGATCTTCAAATCTGCTTCAGGTAATATCACCGTTCCGATATCACGTCCGACCATAACAACATTTCCGCGCATCCCGATCTGGCGTTGTTTTTCTCCTAATGTCCGGCGGACAACCGGGTAAGCTGAGACCACCGAAACACACGCATCCACCTCCGGACGGCGGATATCCCAGGTCACATCCTCGCCATCTATAGCGACATCATAGCTCCGCCCATCTTCTTTTGAAGGTAGCCGTACATCAATTCGAATCTGCCCAGCTAAGTGGCTGATCTGGGCTTCATCATCAATAGCCACCCTTCGCAGAAGTGCGATCCAGGTAACCGCCCGGTACATCACACCAGTATCGAAATACAAATAACCCAAATGCTCTGCCAGCATCCTCCCTAAAGTAGATTTCCCGGAACCAGCCGGGCCATCAATGGTAATGATATTCAACTGAGGCATATTAACGCCCATCACCTCACCGGTGAATCTTCTGGTACCACTTCTTCCTTGCCGGTCGCTGGCTCTTCAGGAGGTGCCAGGGATCCGCCAGGGAAAAGATCGCCGCGCACCCACATAATAATATGCTCCTTCTGTTGAGGCGCATCGCGAAATACTAACCAACGTGGCCAATCCGGGGGCAGTGCTCCCCCCCAGGCTGGATAAACCCACCATGCAAAGTCTTGTCCCCGGTAGGGCACAGATAGGCTCGGAGAAGATTGATCGCCAGAATTGATGATCACAGAAGGGAGCTCCCCAGAAACCGGGCTGCTCAGGAAACGCGCCCCCTTCCAGTTTCGCAGGATCCATTGTAACGATGGAGTAGGCTTCACCACAGCTACATCTAATTCGTCTCGTATTGTGCTGTGCCACTCGGAGAGGTCCCCCAATGTAATCAAGAACTCCTCCGCCTGCTGTGTTGCCGGATATGGGCTCCATAATTCCTGCTCACCGTTTGGATGCAACTGAGACGCATTCCACATCCCCGCCAATCCATATAACCCCAAGCCAGCGATCAAACCAAAGAACAGGCCGCGGCGCGCAACCTCGAGAGACCAACCTAATCCAACAAGCAACGTGGTCACTGCCCCTAAGGCTAACGTTCCCACGATCACCACCCACCGCAAACGGTAGATCTGCTCATCCCCCCCACTTTGACTCATGCTGACCAGGTTGAGCCACGCCAGGGTTAGCATCAGGAAGATTAAGGCAGCCTGTCCCAAGGCGGGGAAAGTAATTTTCTCCTCAAATGAAAAATACCGGGCGATCTCCAAACCAGCCAGAGCCCACATTGGAACCAAGACCCAAGCCAGGTCACTTACCTGGCGTCCTGGATAAATCAATACCAGGACCAGTGCGCTCATCGCCCATAAACTTAACCAGCGGGGGAGCAGCACTGATTCCCGCCACGCTCTGACAACAGCAATTGTCGCAAAAACCAGGACCAAAGGCTGATAAACAATCAAGGCTGCGATCAACCGAGAGGCGGGGATTTCGGAAGGATTAACCCATCCCGCCAGGTAATCCGGCACAGTCCCTGCTAAACCCCCAAGACCTTCGGGGAACCGCAAGAATAAAGTCCCGGCGATCAGGATCGCCCCCCCACCTGCGAGCAGGATAGTCCGGACGGCATCCGATCGATCTACGCCAATTTCTGATACCCATTCCTGATCCCAAAATCCCCTCCGAACAAGCAAGGTTCCCATTCCCCCGGCAATAGCCAGTCCGATCAATCCGTGCAATATCGCTGGGCCGCTCAACAAGGCTAATCCCGCGAAAAATCCAGCTAAAGCAGGCTTTCTTGCAATCCCGCATGCGATCGCTAGCAAGCCAAAGCCAACCGACAACATGGGTCCACCCACAAGGCGGGAGGCGGTCACTAATCCTGGATCCATTGCCAGGCCAAAGGCGATCGCCAGAGCAGCCGGTCGACCCAATTGCTTTCGCAGGATATACGGCAGAAATATCACCGCGCTCCCTACCAGCGCCGGCCACAGCCGGGCCATCGCGTTGCTATTGCCAAATAAAAAGAATATTGCTCCGGTCAGAAGCGCATATCCCGGCCCAGGCCCAAGAACTGACTGTTCCCCTCTGGATACCTGCAATGCCCGCAGTGCCCATTCCGCTTCGTAGTCGGAAAGTGGCCCTGCTCCCAGACGAAGCAGCCGCAACGCTAAGGCAAGGGCAACTGCCAACAGGAAAAGCCCGTGTTCCGTATTAATACGATTAATTTTCATTGGCTCAATTCGCCTGTATTATAACTTCTATGGTTCTTCTGAAAGTACTTCATAGATTGTCACCTGGCCTTGTTCAAAAACCTTATCAAGAAAATTCACGAACTTTACCTCGTTTACGCGATAAGTACTGTGTTCCAAAGGTCCTATGTAGACATAGCGCACCTGATAAAGTTTTAGCAGTTCTTTGACCTGATCCCAATCTCCTGAACGGTAGATGAGCTCGATATCCCCCTGGCGGTTACCCATCTCCTTTCCACCGCCGCGCCATTGGCTTTCGTGTCCAGGCCAGCCAAGCACCGTGGGCTGGCCGCTGATTGTAGAGACTCGCGCGTAATCTGAGTAACTTCCCCCGACTGCTTCGAGCACTACTCCGGGAGGAGCCACGCTTAACCACTCGATCGCTGCCATCTCGTCTGGGGACCGGCGCTCAAGAAAGGCGATTCCATCGAGAGTAAACCCTTCAGGCGGACGGAAGCTATTCGTTTTGTTCGGAAGGCTAAAAAATGGATAAGCCAGCGCAACCCCCAGCAGGCTGACCAGGCCAATGGTAAGGATCGTCCCCCTCCAGCCGCGTAATTCATGTAAAAGTACAGCAGTCCCATAAGCAGCTGCAATACCCCACAACAACCAGGCCTGGTAATATAACTTAAAAATCGTATTCATCCGCCAACCGAATTGGTCGCGCAGATAAAAGAACTCTGTAGATAATACCAGCAATGTACCGGCCAGGATCAGCAGAAGAGCAAAGGAGTGAGAAGGGGATAAGGGGTTTTTTTGATGAGTTTCCACATCCTTATTCCCTATCTTATTCTCACGATCCCTTCTTTTCTGTGAAAGTAGCCCTAATGTCATCCCCAGTATAACTAATAGTGTGACCCATCCAAGGGTGAAAAACCGCCGTGTAAACGCTTGTCGGAACAATTCTCCGGAAGCGCTGCTCGCCCCCAACGAGCTGCGGAAAAGGTCACCAAGCAAGGGTAAACCGCTGATTAATAAACCCAAGAATAATGAAAAAAACCAAAAGATTAAAGTTACTCCAAGGGCTTGGAGGAATCCATATCTCAGCGAAACCCCTCGGCTATTTTGCCTCCATAGGTAAATCAGAAAGGCAAACAAAGGGAGCAGTAATCCCCCAAACATCACCCACAAGTGCGCCCCGCGGGTTGCATAAATCAGGTTTGGCAAGATCCCACCAGCCTGGGAGGAAAATCCAAGGTAAAAAGGCAGGTACAACAAGATCCCGCTCAATCCAAGAGTCAGGCCCAATGCCAGCGATTTTTTTACCAATTCCCAGGCTGATGGAAGATGCAAAACCATTTCTCCGCCCTGCCCCTCCATCCTTCTGCCTTCATGCACCATCCTTCGTAAAATGTCTGCCGCACAAAATAATGCCACGTAGATTGGGAAGTCCCAAGTGTTCAAGAACGCCAATCCCCCGAGGATCAACGCCCCAAACGCCAGTGTTTGGAGACTTATATCCAGGCGAATACCCAACCAGCGGAACGATCCACGCCCACCTCCCAGGAACAAGTTGAGAGCCATCGCCATCGCCAGGAAAGCAAACGGCATTGCCAACACATGGGGGTGCAGATCAGCCAACAGATATGAAAAAAACGGGAATTCGTCGATGATCTCTTTCCAATTCCCTGCCAGATCGTAATCCTGGACGACTCGGGATGCCCGCCACCACCACAGGTACCGTGTTGGCAACCAGGAAAAAGGCTCGGCAGGCGGCTGGCTGAGTTCTTTCATATCCAGCCAGGACCAAAATCGCGAAATGAGCTGACCGGAAGAATCCTTGCTCCAGAAAAGACCGCGGGCGTGTATTACCTCCAGAAATCCCTCCAGGTTACTGACGATGAGCACAAAGAAAGGGCCTAGCAGGGCGGCTTCCGATCGTAGCCGGACTTTGGCAGGGCTCAGCTTTTCATCAACTCCCGCCGCCCCAAGTAAATCGTAGACCATCGCGTAAGCCCCAGCTGCGCTGAGCGCGAATACCAGTGAAATCCCCAGGTTGAAAGCCACACTACCTGGGATGGAGGTTAACTTCGCCAGCATGGCGACCAGTACATAGCCAAAATAATAATAGGAGATGGCATAACCGGAAAGCCAGGGATCATGTGGTGGAAATTCAGGCGAACGCAGGATGGCATTGATAAAAGCCAATTCCATCGGCTTCTCAGTCCCGGCGATCTCGGGATTGGCTGCCCTGACAACCGCCCAACCGGCGAAGGCAAGCAAAAATAGCACTTCCACCGTCAATACCAGCCTACGACTGTATCCCCACCATTCACGCAGCTCTGCTGCCGAAATCCTGCGCAACGCCCAAAGCCCAAGCCCCACGACCAGGCTGAAAGTCAGCACTAGGCCGCCGATATCATTCTGCAGGACCCCTAGCGTTACGAATAACCAGAAGAAATAACCCCAAAGCAGTAGCCCCAAGGCACGACTTAGGGCATATCCCCGATCAGCCAGGGCAGGCAATAAACGATACGCCAGCGGAAAAGTCGCCAGGCCGATCAATGAAGCGATGAGATACCAGAGGATAAATGCAACCATACTGAATAAATAAATTGGGCTCAGTATTTAGCTTTCACTTGTTAGGGTCTTTGCTTACCGGATACGCTGATCGATTCCTAAACAGTATCTCCGTAACTGATTACTGTTGATTTAATACTTCATAAATAACCGTATCATCAATCCGAAAAACCTCTTTCCACAAGAAACCGTCCAGATCTTCGAACTTATCCAGGCCGGGGACTGGATACAAGGCGCGTTCCAGTTGTCCAACCATGATGTAGCGCACACCATATTTTTGGAGGAAGTCTTTCACTTGTTGGACATCCTCTGTCAGGTAAAACGCATTAACATCTGTGATCCGGGTGGGAATCGCTTCTTCAGGAGCGCGAGCACGCTGCTGGCGTTGGTGCCAGTTCCAACCGATCACATTGGGTAAGCCAGTATAGATCGTAATGCGCGTACCCCAATGGTATTCCACCATATTACCTTCCACGATCACCGGCGAACCCTTCACATTCTCCTGCAACCAACGGATGGCGTCATAATCCTGGCTTAAATCCATGACGGTATTCAGGTCATCATACGTCGCATGTTGCATGTACGCCATGCCATCCAGCGTATGCGGGGCTTCAGGCGTAATGCGGTCCTTGACTTTCGCCATCGCGCCCATCACCGGGTACAGGGCCGCTGAGGCGACAAGCAGAAGGAATGCAACTTGCCATCCAAAACGCCATTTGGACAACCATTTCGGCATGGATACCATCAGCCAGCCTAGAGAAACTGCCGCACTCAAAGAGAATAACGTCCATGCCTGCTGGTAGAACCTGAAGACTGTGTTCATGCGCCCAATGTCGCCGCGCAACACAATCACTTCAACGATCAGGGTTAGCAATAAGCCAGCACCAATCATGAATAGAACGATGCGCCTGGTGTCAGGTATACCTGGGCGCAATATTAACACCCATGACCAGGCAGCCAGCGGAAGTACCAGCCAAGCAATGCTGACCTTAAAAACCGTGTGCAATATGAATGTCCAGGCAACGAGTAAAACCAGGCATCCGTAAATCAAGCCGCGATAGGGTTGAAGTTTGCGCAGCGCTGATAATGGCGTACCCGCCATCCAGTCACGCGTTTCCCAGATCATCCAGGAAATGATTGTAAATAGAAATAGGCCCCAATGAGTCAAATAAGACCAGAAAGGCGTGTGAGTACCTTTCCAGATATCTATAGCCGTGTAGCTCAAGACATACGTACGCGCATATGGCTGGAAGAGCAAGATCACCAAACCAGTCAATAGACCCATAGCAACCAGGGCAACCAGTCCCCGTCTGACATTGGTCGCCAGTCCAGAGAATAATACCTGGAAGCTATGTTCGGGACGATAATTCCGCCAGATAGAATACCCTGTCGCCAGGACACCTAGGCCGAGGTAAGTTGGCAAATCCCAGGTATGGGTCGGGCGCAATGCACCGATAACCAGACCACCTAACAGAAACCCCATCCCAATTTGAATCGGCGAGCGGCCGGCAGCTCCCGTATTAGCTGGTTTCCAGGCGCGTCCCAAAACCACTGAGAGCGCCCAGGATAGCGCCAGCAGCGTCAGAGGTAGGGCAAATAGGTTTGCATGTGGATCGCCGTAAAGCACTGTGAAAAAGGGGAATTCTGTGATCGGCTCCACTTCGTTTGGAGCCGGGATGGCACGGCTGGGAATCCAATACCAATCCGGCAGGCTAAATGGCAGCGACATCCCTTGCATAGCCATGAAAGCCCCTTTCACCGTCCAAACTGACCGCACCAACAAACCAATCCCCTCGATGTTTCCTCCCGGAGCTGCCAGGCGCTGGTATCCTTGGAGGATCATCCGCACAATCCCCAGATTCCCGAGCACAGCCATACCCAATGCAGCCGCAATCGCAGGGATGAAGGATGAAGGATAAAGGATGAATCTCCTCTTTGGCCGATCTTCATCCATTATCGCTTCGGTCTCAGCCTGAGGGCGAAACCGACTTCCTTCCTCCATCAATCTACCGCTTTTATCCTTTAAAGAGAGGTTCCACCCGATCGAAAACGCCCCCATGGCGATCAAACTAAAGACTGTTGGCAGGATCAAGTTATAGGCCACCGATGGTACAATGCCGAGCCATTTAACCAAAACACCCACTAAGACAAATCCATAGTAGTAATAATTGAGATAACCACCGGCAAACCACGGATCGTAAGGTGGAAAAGTCGTGCTCTTAAGCACCGCATTGAAATAAGAGAAGTCCATCGGCTTCTCGCCCCCCTTCCAGGGGTGCCAGAGATCCGGGTTTCCCAGGCGGATGAGCAAATCGAAGATAAAGAACGCCAGGAATAATCCCTCTACGACCAGGAAATAACGGCGGCGCTCAAGCCATTCCCGGCGCAGTCCCTCTCGTTGTCGATACACGAGATAAGCCGAGACCAGCGCCATCACCCCAACCAGGACAGTGATTGTCAGGCGCGCGAATGACATGCCGAGCGAACCCGCCAACCACACCAGGTAGGATAATAGCAATAAGCCAGCCGTGCGTGCCAATGGATAACCGTTGTCGGATAAACCCGGCATGGCAAATCGCAACAAAGGGTAAGTCAGGAATCCTAAGAAGGCAACTGCCAGGTACCACACGCTAAGACCAACCATAGGCCAACGGTTCTGCCAGGAGTCTGTATCGAACAGTTCTGACCAGGTGCCACCGGCTTGCTGGATAGCTAATTGCCCTGAGGGGAGCATCATATCAGAAGGCAGCGATCCAGCTTTCTTTGGCGTGACATGCACAATATTGGAAAGATCGACTGCACCCAAGATCGAGCGCACCAGTTCAGGGTTATAATCGGGGCGCTTCTTGAAAACAAATACCTTCGGATGATCGTAAACTGTAAAGGCTTCTTCAGCAAATTGATCGTTGATGCTCCAGGGTCCGAATGTTGGATCAGACTGAAACACATTTACCAGGTCAAAACCCAGGTCGCCCTGGAATTCACCTGGCCTGGCCACGTTGTAACACCATTCAATCGTGCGATCCGGTGGACAGCCCAACAGATTGCGGTAATATTCAATGTTCATTGGAAAGCGTTCAGGTAAGCGAGGCAATGACCCCCACTGCCGGTTGGAGCTGATCAGGATGTAATCTGATTGGTCCAAAATATTAATAAACCTGGCCAACTTGTCCGGATTATCGTCCTCGTACATGTCGAAATTCAGGCCAGGCGGATAGATCCCACCATAGCCGTCATACCCATCCAGGCGGACAGGCAATCCATCATCCCAGGCGCCTTCGTTGGCGACCGCTGCACCTTTGAGCGCGACGCCATTGTCTGTTCCACCATATCCTATTGTTAGATAGTAAGTTTCGCCATTGTTGACAATGACTGGATTACTTAATTCCAGATCAATTGTAGCAGGTTGAGATCCCTCTTGTCCGGTCAGATCAATCTGTATTGAAGCTGTCGCCAGCGGATTTCCACCATCCGGTTGAGAAGATAAGATCAGGTTGAGCACCCCAGGATTGGGAGTTGGGTTTGTCATACCTGCACCAGCGTTCGGGTCGATGATTTTGCCCAGATGGATCTCTGACACCGTCCCAGTTCGCACGGCCGTAAAACTGCCCAGGAAGGGCAGCTCCGGGCGAATCAAATAATCATAAGGAAAGGGCAGCGGTTGGTTGTAAAGTCCCTGGTCTGTCTGGATCGGTAAATTAATCGGTCCTGGGATATTCTGGTAGATCCAGCGTGAGGCTTCCACACGCGTGATTGGGCGAAGGTAAATCGTTGAGAAAGCAAAAGCATAGACAGCAGTCGCAAATAGAACAAAGCCGCCAATCAGGACGGCAAGAAACTGTACCCACTTGCTAGCGTTCAACGACGAACGACGACCGACGAATGACAATTGACCTTCGTTTTCAGTTTTCCATCCGCCATCCCCTTTCCTCCGTCCTTCTTCCCATTTCCTTTTCCCCCAATCATATAGCTGCACCACCGCCCAGGCCGCGAAGATCACCAGTGTCGGGTATATCAGGAGCTGGTAGCGCATCGAAGGGTTGAAGACCAACGATTGCCAGGTAAAATAAACCGCTGTCCATCCCCAGATCAGCACGTGCTGCCGCCATTCTCCCTTCAGGTTCCGCCAACCTGCCCACAGGAAGCCAGTCCATGCCAATAATCCCAAGGGCAATCCAAGCCCCCAAAAAACAATATTCTCCCAGGCAAACCATACTGGCCGGCGCGCCCATTGTATCGCCGGCGGGAAATCGACATCCCCACTTGCCAGGTTCCTCAACTCCTTTAAGTTTGCTATCCAGGCCAGGTTGGGTTTCAATCCGAAAAAACCAGGTCCACTGAAGGCGTAAGGTTGTAATACGCGAAAGACCAGCAGGCTCACCAAGCCCGCCACCACTAGATATCCCAAAGTTCGAAGAACGATCTGCTGCCGCTCACCTTTTACGTCGTAATAACGAACCAAAAACGCAACCGGCAAGAGCAAGGCCAGGAGGCCAGCACTGACTTTTGATGCGGCTGCCATCCCCAGTGCAACCCCAAATCCCAGGCTGAGTGAGAGAAGTGGACTGGATATGAAGCGTGATGCATGGAACTTGATCCGTGAAAAACCGGCAGCCGTCTGCTGACTGCCGACGGTTGATTCCACACTATCCTCGTCTCTCGACTCTCTACTCTCCGCTCCCATTCTCACTGCGAAATAAATGGACAATATGGCGAAAAAGGTGGTGAAAGTGTCCATGGTAAAGAAATGGGCATGTTGAATCTGGAGTACAGCGAGCGCCGAAAAAGCTGCTCCCAGCAGTCCTACCCGCCGGTCGTAAACGTGCTCACCAACCAGATACACCAAGAACACCGTAGCCAGGTCAAACAACGCTGAGAGCATCCGACCAACGTTCGTCATTTCGTTAAATCCGGAATGACCGTACACCCACTCGACAACGTAACGAGTGAGGAACATCGGCAAGGTGCCATACACATAAAACCCGTGTCCCCGGTTGTGAGGGTTCAAACTCGAATTGACAGTGTCCCAATACGCGGATAGGCTCTCCACCGGTGAGATATCAGTCCCCACCCAGATCAGAAAGCGCTCATCGGGATGAAGATACTGGTATTCCCCCCAGCGCATCCCCACAAAACGTAAATAAGCTCCAACCAGCAGTACGCCGGTTAGTAAAAGTATTGGAAATAGTGAAGTCCGTTTAAGTTTAATCACTCGAATTTAATGGCTATTTTCATTGACTGCTATATCAACAATCACGTTTTACGCTTCACGCATCACGGTTCACGTGCCCTGAGTCGCTGGCACAAAGAACAACCAGAAATCCTTGGTCTCCAGACGCGATAGATGGAGTTGTAGATGCCCTTGTGGATAAATGGATTTCAATGTATCGAGGGAAGTCTGATCCTGCAGGTAGATCACAAAAAGCTTGGCGCGCGGATTTTCCAATGTGTCCACGAAATGCTCCGGCCAAAGGGCAAAATCCTTCGTTGGATAACCGGCGCTGAACCCGATCAAACGCGTATCCACCCAATGCGGATAGGCCACCACGTAGGCACTATCGACATCCCCCACGGATTCGGCAAAAGATCGGATTACCTGAGCCATCTCAGAGCTGTTCCAGGAGGATAATTCATAGACCCTTTGATATTGGGTAAACACCAAACCATAGTTCTGCACGGCAGCTAAAATCAGCAGCATAATTCCAAGACCCCAGGCAAGCACCCTACCTCTCCCCGATGAGAAATGAGTCTCAAGAGTAGTCAACAACCCATCCAGGGCGATCCCGATAATGAGAAACACTGGCACCATAGCAGCTGCGGTTCGATTAAGCGATGGATTCTCAGCAGGAAACGCCAACGATAATATTGAGGGCATCATCAATAAAGGGATCGAAACGATCAGGAATATGTCTAACCAGTGCCTCTGCCTGACATAACGGGCCAATAAGTGCACAACACCCAGGAAGAACAAAGCCGCCGAGACAATATCTAAGACGGGGCGGTGGGTTACTGAAATGACCCATACCTCGCCGTTGTCCCAGAAGAACATCGTCATGGCATTCCAAATGTTCTCGAGGAATATCAGCAAAGGTGAGCCAGGGAATGGACGTTCTACTGTCCCCAGGCGCGTTAACAACCGATACGAGAACATGTCAGGATTGGATAGGGCGTAACGGAGCAAGGGTAAGAATACCACCAAAGCCACCAATCCCATCAAAATCAGATAAAAAATTGCCTGCTTACGTCCTCCGCTGGATTGGCGATGCAATAAGTACAGTGCAATGCCAACCATGATCACAATCGGGACGAACCTGAAGGGAGAATAACCATGTAGACCGATACCTAAGAATAATCCAGCAAGAATGAAATCATTACGGTTAGAAGTTCGCAGACCGCGCAAAAAATAAAAAAGCGTGGGCGCGAAAAAGAGGGGATAAAGCGTAAATCGCAGCGCAATACGTGAGATGACGTTTGGCCAGTATGCGATCCCGGCGAACATCATCGCGAACAATCCGATGCGGCGCCTGCCAACTTCCCCGCCCAGGAGGTATATATATGGCAAGGTCAAGAGTCCCCCAAGCACCGTGCCGATCTTTAGACTAAGGAAAGTGTAACCCGTTCCGAGGAGTTGGATCACAGCTGCCGTCAGATACATTTGAAAGGCCTCGCGGCCTGTATTGCGCGGGAAAAAGATGCTGGTTTGGCCATGAAACACATCCCAAACATCCAATAGCTTTTCAGCATGGTCGCTGACCATCTCCGGTGGCACCTGGCCCAGGTGATACACGCGGAAGAATATCGCCAGAAGAGCTGCGCCTAGCATGAGCAACGTCCAACGCGTGATCGATAAGCCCCATTGTTTCTGATCAAGAAAAATTCGCAATCTCAATCCCCAGGGTCGTGGTTGGGGGCTTGGCAGCCAGAAAGCGTAGCTGATTAAAGCTAGTGCAACCAACCAAAGCGAAACGTTCAGGGAGGTGAAGCGGTTTCCGCCAAAAGTTAAAAACGCCAGGAAAATGAAGACAATCCCGAACCACAAAGGAAACTGGCGCACAGTGAGCGGATCGACACGGCGCTCAGCTGAGGGCAAAGGAGCCGCAACCCACTCCCGCCTGTAAATTGCCAGGACTAATGCAATGGCAGAGAGTGAATAAAGAGCAGCACCAATCGTCCAGGTTCGCTCAGGACCTGGCTCCAGGGAAAGCTGGGCGAGCAAAGCCAGACCCAGGACCGTGAGAGATAACCAGGGGATTGAGATGGGCAGGGCTTGCGGAAGTGGTTTGGTTTCCTCACGAAACGCTGTATCCAGGCTTGCTCTTGCATCCAAATTTAATATTTCTTGAGAGGCTTCTAATACCTCCCCAGATATGTTTTCTGTTCCCTTTTCCAGTTCTCCACCTGGAATCTTCAGGATCCTCCCCCGGGAGAAAGTGAATATCGACTTGAAATAATCAAGTACGGTCGGTTCATCTACCATGGTTAATTGCCCGTAATGGCGCTCGTCACATGAGAGCAAATAATACCCTAACCGATCAAAGCCTGCAAGAGTCTGACTTCAGCAGGTCAATCGGCAGGCGGATAAATATCCCAAATAGTCATGCACAAGATTTGGGAAGGTCCTCACGGTAAAACCCTCACTGATTAAAAATTTTACCAAATCTTGGTGGGGAATGGCGGTAAGGTTATCGTGGTATTCCATCACGATGCGATCGATCCTTCTCAGGATCGACGCTGAGGTATGGAACAAAATATCGTATTCCGCCCCTTCACAATCCAATTTCAGCAAGTCACAGCGTTCCAATCCCAAGCGGTTGAAAGCGTCTTCCAGAGAAAGGCTGCGAACATTGAGAACCTCTCCTTGGGTTAAAACGGTGTCCAAACTAAGACTCTGAATTTGTAATGGTTCGCCGCTGGACAGATCAAGCGCCAGCGTACCAGTCTCGGCGCCAATCGCCTCCGAGAATATCTGGGCATTAGCGATCCCGTTGGCGGCGAGATTACCGCTTAACAAGTCAAAGGATCGTGGGTACGGTTCGAAAGCGTAAACGAAGTTTTGGGGATGTCCCAGGAGAGCGAACAAGGTAAATTCCCCAATGCCAGCCCCGATGTCAACTATCTTCCAACCGTCACCGAGCTCCGTGCCATACTTTTCATAAAAACGGTCAAGAAAGGTCTCCTTCACACTCCAGACATCCATTGCCTTCCTGACCTGAAACTTAGCCCCGCTTCTTCGTAAGCTGATCGTGTAAATCCCCTCCGGCGCCAATCCGAGGAATATTCGGATTACCAGGGGCCACTCGCGGATACCAAAAAGAAGCTTGAAAATGGAGAAGAAATAATAGGAATATTTTCGCATCAATTTCCTGACCGTTTGCCGCGCGCTTCGATCAGACTCAAAAACAATTGCTCATATTCCTCAGCGATCGAATCGGGCGCAAATCGTTTCCTCACGGCGACCGGGTCACCCTGGAAACCGTTGGGGTGATCCAGGATACCGATCAGGGCTCGCGATAGCGCCTGTGCATCTGCCGGTGGCACAACCACCCCCATCCTCGTGCTCAGCACCGGCTGGCGAACCCCGGGCAAATCACTGGCGATGACCGGCTTCCCGCAGGTCATTGCTTCCACCTGTACCATCCCAAACGATTCGGTGCTGTTTATACTCGGCAACACAGTCACCTCCGCCGAGTGGAAGAAGGCTGCCCACTCTTTAGGAGGTAAGACTCCCAGGTAAGACCAATGGCCCCCCAGGTCTTCGATCAGCGGAGCCAGTTTTTGGGCATACAGCTCCTCCCCCAGCACGCCCAAGTGCTGGCCGGCGAAGAGCACCCGCGAATTTGGATGCGCTTTCAACACCTCCGGCATTGCCTCCACCAGGTATTCCACACCCTTTTCGGTTGCCAGACGGGCGGCCATGCCGATGATCCGTTGGCCGTCCTGGATATCATTCCTGGCGCGAAAGGCCGCCAGGTCGTCTGCTGTAATGGCAGAAAGTTCGATCGGCGGAGGGATAGCGATTATCTTGCGCAAGTAATGTACCAGGAATGGGGAATGCTCCGCATAGTCCTGAGTGTTGGTCACTATCACGTCCGCCAGCGAAGCAGCGATGTGATTGGTCAGATGCGAACCCTGATTGGCCAGATAATGGATCAAGCCCGTTGGCAGGCGCAGGTCACAGTGGTATGTCAGGGTGACCGGTTTCTTAAGAAAACGCCCAATCAGTGCGATCAAAGCTGCATCTGGTTGTGGGACATGGGCGTTTACCACGTCGGCCTGGTAGATCAATCTCCACGCCCAGTATGGCATGGCCGGCATGACTACCCCTTTACTAATCCGCATCAATACCCATGGGCGGATGATTGTCACGCCATCCTGGACATCCTTAAAGGGCAATTGGGGATCGAAGCGCGAGGTCAATACGGTTACCTGATGCCCGCGCGCAACCAGGGCACGCGCTAAGCGCTCCGTATAAATCGTCAGGCCTGAATAATGCGGCCGGTAATACATCAATGAAATCAGGATGTGCATCTCACCTCGCACCCCTCAACCGTTGGTATAAGCCAGGCAGGGTTTCGCCATCTCGGAAAAGCGCATACGCCCCAATCGCTCCGGTGATACCAATATGGATGAGATGGGCAACAATGGCAACTGCCAGCGCCGGTGAAGCTGGTACCCCCAGCAGAGAAAGCGCGCCAACCATGGCGACCTCGTACACGCCGATCCCGGCTGGGGCGGAAGGTAAAGCGATCCCTAAGGAAACCACCCCCAGCACGAATCCAGACCACCAATAAGGAGCCTGTATCCCTGCGCTGTTGAGTAAGATATGAATCTCAATCACCCCAAACAACCAGTTACAGAGCATATAGGAAACACTCGACAGGAACAAGCTAGGTTGGGCCAGCACTGCCAATCCATCGAGCATAGCCATTAACCGGGGAAAAACCTTCTCCCTCAAAATGATTTTATCAACAGTGACGCTCTCCAGCCTGGCTTTCACCCAACTACGATAGCGCGCAAGCATGAAAAGCGCCAGCAGTCCCACCCCAACCAGCCCAAAGACGATCCTTGCTATCGACTGGGCGGACTCCAATTCCAGGGCGAAGGGGATTGTCGCCAACAATAACCCGGCAGCGATAGCCAGGTCATAAGCCCGCTCGATGACGATCGTAGAGAGCACGAAAAAAGCGCTGATCCCCGTTGCCTGAGCCAACAAGACCATCCTACCGAGTTCGCCCAACCGGAATGGGAAAATATTATTGAGCAAATAGCCTTGGTTGAGGGTCAGGAAAACCCGGCCATAACGGGCCTTCTTCTGTAAAAGGGTCATCCAAGACAAGGTACGGAAATTGAGGCCGACCAGATAAAAAAACAAAGCCGGCAGCAACCAGATTAGGTCTATCGCAGCCAGAGCCTCACCGACTTCCTGCCAGTTTGCCAGGCGAATCAGCAGGGCGATTGCCATGGAACTGATCACTAACCCTGGTAGCCAACGGCCAATTCCCCCCCAGCGCAGATGTCGGGGCGTGCTCAATCCTCCTCCAGGCGCAACACCGCAAAAAAGGCCTCCTGGGGAATTTCAACGTTGCCCACCATCTTCATGCGTTTCTTGCCGCGCTTTTGTTTTTCGAGTAGTTTCTTTTTCCGGCTGATATCTCCACCGTAACATTTCGCCAAGACATCCTTGCGCAAGGCTTTGACATTGGCGCGCGAGATCACCCGCCCGGCTGCATAGGCCTGGATCGGCACTACAAATAGCTGGCGTGGGATGAGGTCTTTCAGCTTAGAGATCAACGCCTGTCCTTTATGATAAGCGTTGTTGCGATGGACGATCGAAGCCAGGGCGTCTACCGGTTCTTCGTTAACCAGGATTTCCAACTTGACCAGGTCATCCGGTCGGTATTCAACAAACTGGTAATCCAGCGAAGCGTAACCGCGCGTGCGCGACTTGAGCTGATCGAAGAAATCAACAATCATCTCGGAGAGCGGGATCTCATAAATCAACTGGACCCGTTTCGGGGTGGGGTAATCTTGCTCCAGGAAGATCCCCCGCCGTTTTGTCACCAGGTCCATCACCGCTCCATAGAACTCAGTCGGGGTGAAGATCTCGATCTTCATCCAGGGTTCGCGAACCTCGGCTATGATCGACTCGTCGGGTAGGTCGGCTGGGGAATCGATGCGCACCAGATCCCCCGTGCGTAAGACCACTTCGTACTCCACAGAGGGGGATGTGACGATAATATCCAGGTCGTATTCCCTCTCGAGCCTTTCCTGGATGATCTCCATGTGGAACATGCCGAGGAAGCCACACCGAAAGCCGAAGTTGAGCGCCTGGGAAGTCTCTGATTGGTACACCAAAGACGCGTCGTTGAGCTGGAGCTTTTCTAAGGCATCTTTTAGATCAGCATAATCTTCGCCTTCCACCGGGTATATCCCCGCAAACACCATCGGTTTAACTTTTTTATAGCCAGGCAAAGGCGCGGGGGCTGGACGACCAGCCAGAGTCAGCGTGTCACCCACCCGGCATTCGCGCACCGTTTTCAAGCCGGTGGCAACGTAGCCCACTTCGCCAGCTACCAGGTTTGGGGTGGGGCGCAAGTCCGGAGCAAAGATGCCGATCTCGACTGGCCTGAACTCAACTCCGCTCGCCATCGGCAACAACGAATCGTTGGGCGTGATCTGCCCATCCACCAACCGCACATACGCGACCACGCCTTTATAGGGATCGTAATGGGAATCAAAAATTAACGCCCGCAACGAAGCCTCCGGCTCACCGCTCGGGGGTCGTACCTGATGCACAACCGCCTCCAAGACAGTGTCTACATTAACGCCTTCTTTGGCAGAAATCCTTAAGATATGCTCAACAGGCATCCCCAACAGGTGGCTGATATCTACTGCTACCTCGTCCGGGCGCGCCGATGGCAAGTCGATCTTGTTGATCACCGGGATAATTTCCAGGTCGGCATCCAGCGCCAGGTATAGGTTGGCCAGGGTTTGGGCTTCGATCCCCTGGCTGGCGTCTACCACCAGGAGCGCACCTTCACAAGCTGCCAAGGCACGGGAAACTTCATAGCCAAAATCGACATGGCCGGGAGTGTCGATCAGGTTTAGCTCGTATCTCACCTCATCTTGAGCAGTATACATCATGCGCACTGCCGAGGCTTTGATCGTCACCCCCTTCTCACGCTCCAGGTCCATGCTATCCAGCACCTGCTCGGTCATGTCACGGTCGGATATAGTCCCGGTCAGCTGCAGCAGGCGGTCAGCGAGGGTAGATTTGCCGTGATCGATATGGGCGATGATACAAAAGTTGCGGATGTGAGCGGTCATAACCGGGCAGAAGTATACCCGATTTTCCCCTAGGTCATCATACTATCTCAAGACCGCCGGTCTAGCAAGTGGCAAGCAACGATAACGATATTGTACCTATGTGATAGCGTTTTAAGCCAGGCTGATCAAGATTTCCTAAAAGGAAGCCAGAGCTTTTTGCAGGTTATCGTAGGTTTCTATATACCGGTCGAAACCGGCGGTTTTCAGCACCATGAGAATGGATGCAGAGGGATTGAGTATCTTAAGGTGAGGCGATTTACCGATCGGTTTAGCTGCGAAGCCCGGATCCCCAGAACCAGTGCCAAGCAACTTTAAAATGGATAGGATGGATCGCAGTCCGGCGCTGGTTAGCGAGTCTACCTGGGTCAGATCGATCAACAGATTCCTCATTCCATACTTGTAAGCCTCCTCGGCCATTTTTGTCAATTCATCTGCATTGCCGAGATTGATCCTGCCTTCGATTCGAAAGACGGTGACGGGTACCCGGCTCTGCTCTTGCGAAATTGTGATTTCCATATATTTAGTCCTCCCTTAAGCAAGGCGAAGGGTTTTTGGAGAAAGTCAAAGATTAGCAATCGTCACCCGGCCATAATGGCGCTGATCGCTTTACATCTTGAAAAATGATACCACACACTTGACCAGCCCAAGGGAATACGATCCGAACGAGAAGTTCCCGACCTGACTGCAGATCGCGTCAGTTAGAGGAGATGAAGATGCGAACGGTCTTCCAGGCTTGCGACACTTCTTTCTCCCCTCCTAATTCAGGCGGTAGATATAGTGAGTCGAACTCGGAGGATTCTGGTTAGGCTTTTTCGTCACTGGCACAGGTTGGAATCTACTCGATATAATTCATTCTGCTCAGAGTGCGCCACCCACAGATACTGCCCATCCCAAGCCACGCCTTTCCATCCGTACCAAGTTGGTTGCGGATTGGCAGAGGCCATCTCTATTTTGCAGATGCGTTGGCCAGTCCGATCGAGTTTATTCAAGATATCATCTACCAGTACCCAAAGATACTCGCCATCCCACGTTAACCCAGAGGGTTCAGTGTTTGGAAATTTTCCCAAGGACGGTGCATAGGTGTCAACCAGACTTAGTTCACTCATATCCGCTAATGGCCGAAATCTACACAGAGTTACACCAGCTGACGTTACCCACAGGTATTCTCCATCCCAGGCTACAAATTTGGGGTCGTTACAGGACGCCTCAGGAATAATAAATGCGACGACAGTCAATCCTGATCGGTCTACAAGGTCTATCTCATCGCTTACCATCCATGGCGAGCCAAGAACTGCCCAGTATAAATCTCTCGTGTCATCCCAGAACAGGCTATTATAATCATTAAAACTATCTTGTTGCTCTAAAGCTCGAAACCGCCCCTCCGCCTCTACCAAATTTAAACTCACCAAGCGATCGTCAAATAACACGCGTAAAATTGAGTCATAAACAACATCAAACGGTTCGGGGTAAGGCAAACCATAGCCTTGGATAGGCAGTCCGGTGAGGGCATCAGCAGGCAAGGTGATGAGAGTCGAAGCCATGGTCTGCAAAGGTGTTGGTGTGTTGATCAACTTTCTCGGGGCTGCAGCTGAATAAGTGATGGTGGGCATGGGAATGGGGGAACGATCCGGTAATGCAACGAACATAGTGGATGAGGCGGAGATCGGGAGAAAAGTTGGGATTTTAGTTGACTCCAGCGACGAACCGAAGACCCCTATCCTTAAAAGCACCAATACCATGATCACAAGCCCTGCAATCCCGAGCCACCAACCCTTGCGAATAACCCAACTCACGGTTTGCTGCCAGGCGGGGATTTTCTGGCTTGCTAATTTATCAGGTCCATGGACATCATAGGGTGAGTATTTTAGGATTTCTTCTTGTGCGGGTAACGAAGAGTTACCACTTGGGTCGATTCCCAATGCCTTCAACCCTGCGATGATTCGAGGAAGGATGGCCGCGGCACCCTCGACCGGAAGTCGGATCGAAGTCGCCGCCCCGATGGCTTCCTCCCATTCTGGCTGGCGCTTCTGGAATTCTAGGTGGGAGACATTGCGGAGTACCGGGATAAAATATTTGCTGCTCTCATGGGCTCGGACCACTTCCCTGGTTACCTGTTGCGAACCCAGGGAGTGAGGGGATATGATCAGAATAATGACTTGCGATTGCTCGATAGCCTGGCGCGTGTGGAGGAGATAGGAGACGCCGGGTATGCTATCCCGTTCGTAATACCATGTCGTATACCCCGCTGCCTCCAACCCCTGCGCGATTTGCAACGCAATGGTCTCATCTTCCTCGACATGGCTGATAAAAACGTCTCTCATTGAATTTCTCTCTTCGTTAATACCCACCATAATGGGGTATGTGACTCAGCCGCTTGTCAAGCTATGTAGGAACTACCTGCCACTCTTATTTGTGAAATATTTAACTTCATTATGCATTCTATCACCAACCTAAGTGAACCCCAGCTGATTCACCTAACCCTCATCTCCTGGATTATCCTCAAATATATCTCCCACTAATTCCTGCAATTCCACTCTCGTCTCCTCCGGGTAAATCAAGTGCGCTAAAAATTCTACATTCCCCTTCGGCCCCAGGAGCGGAGATCGCACCAGGCCGTTCACTCCATAACCCTCCTGCTGGGCAGAGTTCAACACATCCATCAAAACCTGGTAGTGGATGGATGGGTCGCGGATCACCCCCTCTCCGCGCGCAACCTGTGACCGCCCAGCCTCGAACTGGGGCTTGATCAACGCCACCACTCCCCCACCCTGCGGAGGAAACCAGCCTCGCAGGACTGGCAACAACACCTTGAGCGAAATAAATGATGCGTCCACAGTGATGATCTGCACTGGCTCCGGCAGCTGTACGACGAAGCGCGCATTGGTGCCCTCCATCACCACCACACGCGGGTCCTGGCGTAGTTTCCAGTGCAGAATGCCCTTGCCAACGTCGATGGCGTAAACCCTGGCCACGCCGTGTTGCAACAAACAATCCGTGAACCCGCCTGTGGAAGCGCCCAAGTCGGCGCAGATATTACCCGCTACGTCGAGGTTAAACCCATCCAGGGCGGCTTCCAGTTTCTCGCCGCCGCGCGAGACGTAGCGCGGCCCACTTTCAATTTGGATTTTGGCGTCGGGAAGCACCGTCGAGGAGGGCTTGAGCACCAGCTGGCCGTCTATCCGCACCTGGCCGGCCATCACCAGCCGCTGCGCCTGGGCGCGGCTCTCCGCCAGCCCGCGCTCCACTAACAGAACGTCCGTGCGCACTTTTCTCAACGGAGTTATTTTAACCTCTGTTCATTCAGACTTCGCAAGTCCCAGAAATCCCTCCCCCACTAAAAACCTCCTTCGCAACATGTCTCTGGCAATCCGCATCTCACATCTCGCAACTCGCTAACTGCGGCTTGCCGCCAACGCCAGGAACACGTCTTCTAAAGTCGGCTCAGCCACTTCAATTCGTACCCCCTCGATGCCTGCCTCCCGCAGGCGCGCCTGCAAAGCTTCCGCCTCCACATCCCCAGGTGTTATCGCCCGCAGGTGATCGCTGACCAGCCCCGCGCGGATCACAAATGCGCATTGCTCGAGGGCATTCAAAGCCGGTAGTAAGGGTTGGGCATGGATATCCCAGGCCAGACCGGGTAAGGCCTTCTCCTTCAAGACAGAAGGCTTATCCATCGCCAACAAACGGCCTTCGCGCATGATGCCGATCCGGCCGCAGTATTCAGCTTCATCCATATAATGCGTCGTGACCAAGGCTGTCACGCCTCCCGCTACCAGATCATAGATCAAATCCCAAAATGCTCTGCGGGCAGTCGGATCCACCCCACTGGTCGGCTCGTCCAGGAATAACAATTGAGGGCGGTGGACGATAGCGGTTCCCAAGGCAACCCTCTGCCTCCAACCCACCGAAATACCGCTCACCCGCTCGCGTTCAACACCGCGCAATCCCACCAGCTGAATGACTTCTTCCAGGCGCGTCCGATCCCTGACCCCGTAAATACCGGCATAAAAAGCTAAGTTTTCTAAAACCGTCAGCTCGTTGTACAGGGCAAACTTCTGGGACATGTACCCAACTCGCGCTCGCACCTGTTCAGACTGCTTGACTACATCATAGCCCAATACGCTGGCATTCCCTTCCGAGGGAAGCAACAACCCCAGCAACATGCGGATGGTGGTAGTTTTACCGGACCCGTTTGGCCCAAGATACCCAACCACCTCCCCTTCCTGCACAGAAAATGATACATGGTCGACCGCGACAAAGTCACCAAACCGGCGCGTCAGCCCCTCGGCGACGATCACCTGCTCAGCCATTATTCGGCTCCGACATGGCAATGAAAAGGTCATCCAATTGTGGGGAAACGGCACGCAGGCTGGTTATTTGCCCTCCCATTGATGGGACAAGCTCTTGGAGGCGATCTATCACTCGCTCGGACGTTCCGGGGCCTACCCTCAAGTGCAGCCGGTCCCCAAACATTTGGGCATCTTCCACTTCAGTATCGGCCCTGGCCAGGGATCGCAATAAAAGCAGGGGTTCACCGCGCAGCTCTAGCACCCGCCCATTCAAGCGCTGGCGCAGATCCTGAGGGGTTCCCTCTACTATTAATTGCCCGTGTTGCATAAAACCCACCCGGGTACAGCGCGCCGCTTCGTCCATGTAAGGTGTGCTGACCAGCACGGCAACATCGCCCTCCACTGCCAGGCGAATGATCAGCTGCCAGAAATCCTGGCGTGTGACCGGATCTACCCCGGTCGTGGGCTCATCCAGCAATAAAACCTGTGGTTGGTGTACCAGGGCAGCCGCCAACCCCAATTTTTGCTTCATTCCCCCTGAAAGGTGCCCGGCGCGGCGGTTGATGAATTCTTCTAGATCGACAAACGCCAGGATCTCCATGCAGCGTGGGTACCATGCGGTGGCTTTCAACCCGCGCACTTCGGCGAAGAAACGGATGTTTTCGAGCACAGTCAATTCTTCGTACAGCGAGAAACGTTGCGGCAGGTAGCCGATCTTCGCCCGCGCTTCTTCGGTTTGGCGGGATACATCATAACCGGCGATTTCGATCCTCCCCAGGTCTGGACGCAGCGCTCCGCATAACAGGCGCATCGTAGTGGTTTTGCCTGCCCCATCCGACCCAACCAACCCATAAATTTCTCCAGTCGGGATTTCCAGGGTCAAGTCGTTAACTGCCTGGAGGTTTCCGAAACGCTTGTGAAGGTTAGCTACCTGGATCATCCCGTTATCTTTCGAACTCGACATCGCCTGGCATGCCGGGCTTCAACTTTCCCGCGGGATTATCGATCGCCAGTTTGACGGCATAAACTGTGCTGCGGCGTCCTTCCGCCGTCTGAACATTGCGCGGGGTAAATTCAGCCTCATCGGCGATGTGGATCACCGTAACGGTGAAGGTTTCCCCTGGAAACGAATCGACAACCAGCCTGGCAGTCTGACCCAGCTTGACCTCGCCATAACGATCTTCCGGCACATAGACCGTGATCGTCAGATGGTCCAGTCTCGCCATGGTGATCAATGGCCGGCTGGGTAAAACGACCTCACCCGGCTCTACCAGGCGTTCCAACACGATACCATCCATGGGCGCGTCAAGCACTACCTTCTCGAGCTGCGCCTGGAGCACTTCCAGGGCTGCCTGTGCAGAATCTACCTGGGCTTGAGCTGCCGCCAGCTGTTCCGGACTAGGATCGGCCTGCGCTGCTTCCAGGTGCGCCATGGCGCTGGCGAGGCGAGCTTCAGCCAGGGCGACTGCATCGGGATCGGGCCCTCCTTGGAGCAACTCATAGCGGCGCTTGGCATCCGCCAGCTGCGCCTGGGCAACCGACAGGTCTGCATCCACCTGAGCCAGGTCAAGTTCATCCGCGTTACCGATCATATTATTTAAACGGGTGACGACCGAGTCATAATAGTTCTGCGCAGCCGCCAATTTGCTCAATAAAGCTGCCCGGATCAGATTATCCTCCGCCTTATTCTTATAAGGCGCATAATCTTCCTGGGCACGGTCAAGCTGATCTCTGGCCAGTACGACCGCAGCTCGCGCCGCGTCGATATCAGCCTGGTCAGCTGGGGTTTCCAGGTTATCCCGCCGCTGCCCAAGATTGTCGATGGCGTTTTCTGCCAGGGCGATCTCTTGCAAAACGCGCGCCGCCATCAATTCAGCGTTATTGTAAAGGTCGTCGAGCGTCTGCTGGGCAGTCAGCACCTCCATCTCAGCGGTCGTGATAGCCACCCGCCTTTGTTCATCAGGCACCCCCGCGGCAACCAGATTGTAGTTGGCTTGAGCCTGGGTTAACGCCGCCTGGGCTTGTGCAAGTTGGGCTTGCAACAGTGTATCCTCAAACCGGATCATTACCTGCCCAGCGGTGACAGCTTCCCCTTCCTGGGCTAACACTTCACCCACCTGGCCACCGATTTCAGAGGCAATATTCACCTGGGTGGCCTCGATGGTGCCCGAAGCCGAAATCGGCCCATTTTCTTCCTGAGCGGTAGCTCTGCTAAAATACCACCAAGTAGCTGCTGCGATAGTTATCAAGATAAGGACCGGGGCAACTTTACGAGGATTGGGATGCATATAAAAACTCCTTAGTCCAAACGTTTGCGGAAGCGCAAGGCGGCGATCGCCATGATTGCAAATCCGAAGACCGTCAGGGCAATCACTTCGTCCTGGATAGCGGCGTAACCAACTCCTTTGAGCAACAGTGAACGAATGATCACCAAATAATAACGCAGCGGCATGAGATAAGAGATCCACTGCAAGACCTTAGGCATCGCTTCTAAAGGGAAGAAAAAGCCGGATAGGAAGATCCCCGGCAAGAGCGTCATCCAGACAGTTAACATCGCCTCTTGCTGGGTATTGGCGATGGTGGAAGCCAGCAAGCCGATCCCCAGGCTGGAAAGCAAGAACACGCCGGACAGTAGAAAGATCACGCTCAATTCACCGCGGATCGGTACTTTGAACCACCACGACCCAATCGCCAGAACCTCCAGGGTATTCATGAATGCCAGGATGACATAGGGCAATATTTTGCCGACCACCAGTTCCCAGGGACGGATCGGTGTGACGATCAACTGTTCGATCGTGCCCCGCTCCCGTTCGCGGACGATGGCGGTTGCGGTCAGGATGGAAGTCAACGCATACAGGATCATCCCGATCACACCCGGGATCATGAAAAAAGCGCTCACCAGGTCGGGGTTGTACCAGACCTGGGTGCGGACTTCGATCGGCAGCTTCAATGCGGTGGTTTGGCCGCCCCGAGCCAGGCGTTCAGCCATCACCTTGGTCGCCAGCGACTGCCCGATCAACTGCGCTGCTGAGAGAGATGTAGAAGCGACGGTCGGATCACTGCCATCCAGCACGAAAGCCACCTGTGCCACGCCATCGGACTCCAATTGCTGGCTGTAATTCGGTGGGATGATCAACCCGGCGCGGGCCAGGCCATCATCGATCAGTGTACGTAACTCCTCCTCCGAATCGACATCATATTCAAGGCGAAAATAGTCTGCCGTGCGGTAGGCGTCCAGTAGAGCTCGCGCGGCTGGCCCCCGGTCCTGGTCAAACACCGCCAGAGGAACGTTGCGCACATCATTGGTGGCCGCGTACCCAAGTAATAGCAGCTGCATGATCGGGATCACCAATACCAGGATCAGGGTGCGCGGGTCGCGCAGGATTTGGATGAATTCCTTGCGGATCAAGGAGGTTAACCGGGAATTGATCATAGGCTATCCAGGTTTGTCACTCCTTGCCATTCACCGACAGGGGTTTCTCCAGTATTTATGGAATCTTTGAGAATGCCATGCAGGTAGATGTCGACGAAGTGATCCAGCGCATTTCGTTGCATCTCATCCGGGAGCTGCCTGCCGATCAACGTCTCGGTCATATAATAGGAGATAAAAAGGCCGATAAAAGCGCGCACCAAAATCGGCAAGGGGACCGACCGCAATTCTCCCTGTCCCTCTACCATGCGCTGGGCAAACTCCAGTATTTGCGGGAAGATGCTCTCAAATAGCTGGGGAATGTGCTGACCTTTGAATTCAACCAGCTCGATAAAGGTCAGGTTCAGAAAATCCTGGCTTTCACCCAACGCGTCCAGCATCTGCGCGGCTGCGTCGCGTACGAATGCCTCGATTGTCTCCCCTTGCGCGGCGTTCATCGCCGGTAAGACATCGCGATAGGGGTGATGTTCTATGAAGACAGCCAGGAAAATGTCTTCCTTGCTGGCAAAGTGGTTATAGATCCCCCCTAATGCAATCCCTGCCTCTCGGGCGATATCCCGCATGGAGGTGCCATGATAACCGCGCTCGAGGAACTGACGATGAGCAGCTTTGAGGATCTCAGCCTGGGTACGCTCGCCTCTGGTGGAAGTTAAATCGGACATCTCAGCCCTCTCCTGGTGAACGAACGTTCGTTCATATTATAGGCTTGATCTCTTTCTTTGTCAAGAAATTCCTTAAAAGGTCCCGCCCTCCCTTTTCAGGGGAGGGCGGGATAGAAGAGGTAAACCAGGCTAATTGGTGAAAATCTCGTCCGTTTTGGCCGCCATGATGAAATCGTTGCGGTGCAGGCCTTTGATCTTATGCGTCCACCAGGTGACGGTCACCCGGCCCCATTCGGTCAGCAGTGCCGGGTGGTGGTCGTGCGCTTCAGCCAGCTCGCCGACCTGATCGGTGAACGTCAGCGCCTCCCTGAAATTCTTGAATTTATAACACCTTTCGAGACGTTTGATCCCATCTCTTTCGACCACGATCCATTCCGGGATTTGCGGTAGATACTCCTGCAGCTCGGCTTCGGTCACTGTCGGCTCGCCGCCCCGGCAGGGAACACATTGTAAGGTTTTCAACTCGCTCATGTCACGTCCTCCCACTTTACCGATAAATTTAATGATTCAACCAACCAGTTCGTCCGCCCGGGTTCCGCCCATCCTCACTCCCCCAACTGGGCTATCTGGCGCAACAGTCCCATGACCAGCATACTCAATTTGACGCCTTCCCCGGCAGTGACCTTCAACTCACGGCCGCTTTTCTCAGCGTTGTGCATCATCAGGTAAACGCTTCCCAGGCCGACTAAAGCGCCGACAACTGCGCCGATCACCAAGGCCTTCGTCTTCCAGGCAGAACTGGTCTCTTCGATTTCTAACTCCACATTTTGGTTCATGACCATTTCTCCTTAATCACGTCGCAAGGAACGCAATCCAGCCAGGGAGGTATGGTAACGCAGGATCGGTTCCACGATCTGGTTTGATACAGCCCGCACGCGCCGCTCGACTCTATAGAAGAATACCTGAGCCCGCAGCAAGGGGGCTGGGATTCTCCGCAGCGCTTGCCTTAAGCCGTAGATAGAAAATATTAACATGACCAGCATGAACAGTGAAATCACGATCAAGAAACTTGCCAGCAAGATCACAGAAATATCTGCCCAGCGGCTGGCTTCATCCGATTCAGATCGGCTGGCCAGCGCGGCGAAGACCAGCACCAAAACCACACCGAGGATTATCGGGATCAGGATCTGCCAGATAACCTGCTGCCGGTGTACTTTGTATGTGAATGGGTTGCGATCTTGCGGATGGGAAGGCAGAGGCTCATTGGACATGCCGGTATTTTAGCACAACTCAGACAAAATCTGCTAATCCCTGCTCATGCACCATTGACATGTTTTTAGCCTTATCCTGGACTTCAGCAACAGCCTCTGGGTTGTTTTCCAAGACGTAATAGAACAAGCTATGAGACATCCCCACAGCCCTGCAAGCCTCGACCACTGTCATCCCCGCATTCATATGTTGGATGATCTCGAGGGCAGGGTTGACGCGCATTCCTTTGGTTAGGGCTTTCATGAGGGCATTGTATCACTTTTAGCAGTGAATTATCTTGAAAATACCCTTAAAGCAACGTTATGCGCGTAAACCGCTCGCGGAGCCAGCGAAGCGAGTCGGCTGCATGTATGGGTTGGGCAAGCTTTTAGCATTGCTAACGATGATTAACTACCTCGACCCCGATCTGCGACGATTTTACCTGCGGTCAGCGCGACACCACCGCTTCCTTCAACGCCACCGGATCGTCACTG
>Ga0209751_10000333_pt1 | contig 50082 bp, 42 predicted proteins | sample RifCSP13_1_FD_184019 | JGI IMG/M metagenome (GOLD analysis project Ga0209751, IMG submission 184019) | Soil microbial communities from Rifle, Colorado - Rifle CSP2_sed 13_1 (SPAdes) (version 2) | ecosystem: Environmental > Terrestrial > Deep subsurface > Rock core/Sediment | place: Rifle...
CCATCTCGGTGCCTATCTCCTCTACTGCCTTCGCGGCCACCAGCTCGGCCTTCGAGGCAGAGGGCAGCACCACCTCGAACTCGCGGACCGGTACTATCTTGTCAGGCGTATTCCGTGATGCGGCGTCCTTGTCCGCGAGGTTCTCCTTTATAATCCTGAGCTGGACCGAATCCGACGAGAAGACGCCTTCAGCATCCGTGCGCTTACTCGCCTCTGAGGTGAAGCCCTCGCGCCCTATCATCCACCTTACGAGCTTGGCTGCCCTGAAGTTCTCCCGTAATATCTGCGACCTCCGGAGGAAGTTCTCGACGTCCCCGATGTTCACCGGCGAGGCCGAGTCCTTTATCGAGGCCATCCATACGACCTCGTTGCCGGAGTCGTACCTCCCGTTCTGGAAACCGTGCGCGACCAATATGGGCCCTCCTGCCTCGCCTGCCTCGAGCCGCTCCGAATCAAAGCAGCCCACGGTCTGAGGAAGCTGGACCTCTCCGTCTTCGCCGGGCCCCTTTACCGAGCCTTTCTTGAACCTGGCTGCAAAGGACTGGTTACGGAAGAGTATCTTCAGGATTTTTTGATTGTTGAATGCCTTTATTATTTCGGCAGCTTCGTCCTTTAGCTTTACGCTTATCTTCGAGCTCCTGAAATTGAATCCCTCTTTAAGGACCTCCCTTGCAAGATAGGTCTTCACCTCTTCCGCGGACCTGCCCTTGACCCTTGTCTCGTACACGAAGTAGATGAAGTCCTTTATCGCGGCGTCGCCTGCCCACTTTATGGAGCCCAGGTTCACCTCGATGAGGCCTGCCCTTGAGAGGCCTTCGATTATGTCCTTGAGCTCTGCAGCCCCCTGCCTGAACCTCTCGGAGAGCTCTTCATCCGAAATGGGCCTTGCCGCCACGGAGCAGGCATGGAGCACTCTCAAGCCGTTTATGCCGCTGAGTCCCAGCGCCGAGCGCAAAGAGAGCCCGATGTTGCCTTCGAAGAGCTCTGCCGTGTAAAGGTCCGCGAACTCCTTCAATGTGGAGAGGCCCTGCCCCTCTTTTGAAGCGGCCCAGACAAGGCTCTTCATGTACATGGGGTTGCCTTCGAGCCTGTTCGCGGCAAGCTTCAAAATCTCGCTCTCGGTATCGACCGAGTACTGCCTGCAGAGGTCGAGCATCATCGAGGCTGAAAGCTCCTCGTCGAGGCCCGTCAATTCCATTGCCTCCGCCGAGCCGTTGAACGCGCGACCGAAGAACGGGACCCTGGTAGAGGCCGACGCGACGAATGACGTCTGCCCGAGAGTAAGCGATCCCATCAGCTCTCCGGTCATCTGCGGGTCTTTGCCGCCTGATGAGCCCGCCGCCTTGTCGAGGTCGTCCAAAATGAGATATACGGGGATGCCTGACCGCGAAGAGACTGCCATGGGGCTTGCGAGGGCGTTCCTCAGGGCCGCGGTGGTATCATTGGCCTTCCTCGCCTCCCTGTGTATGGAGACCAGGTCTGCGAGCGGATAGAGGTCGTTGTCGACGAGCAGCCGCTCGAGCTTGTCGAGCGAGATCTCCTGCCTTACGTACCTCGCGTCCCTGAGCCTGAAGGCAAGGTACTGCTTCAATACTTCCTTCAGGTAATCCTCAGAGAATTCCTCGGGCGAGCCGTAGCCCTTGAACTGGTAGTAGAGCGGGGCGACCTTCGCCTGGTTCCAGAAGAGCTCCCTGTAGACCCTGCGGAGCGTCTCGGTCTTGCCTGTCCAGCGCCTTCCGAAGAGGAATATGGCGGGTGACGGCTTATCAGCCGCCCTCCTGCAGATATAGTCAATCTCTCTTGAGCGCCCGAAGAACTCTCCGTCGGCGCAGGTCGGAAAAAGCATCCTATCTTTCATATACGACTACCTTGTTCTTGCCCATCCTCTTTGCCAGGTACATGGCCTTGTCGGCCTTGTTGATGAGGTCGTCAATGTGGCTCGCGTCCCCGGGGAACTCGGCCACGCCCAGGCTTATCGTGGGCCACACATCGATTTCAGGGTTGTCGGGCTTGAATTCCTGCACGCCCTTCCTTATCCTCTCGGCTATTACGGTCGAGTCCTTCTTGTTCGTATGCGGCAGTATGACCGCGAACTCCTCGCCGCCGTAGCGGGCCACGACATCCATCGACCTGACGGCGTCCCTTATGGCCCTTGCCACTCCCTTCAAGACCTCGTCGCCTGCAAGGTGGCCGAACCTGTCGTTGAAGGACTTGAAGTTGTCTATGTCTATTATGAAGGTCGTGAAGCACTCATTGTGCCTCTTGACCCTTTCGACCTCTTCGTAGAGCCTCTCCCTGAAGTACCGCCTGTTGAAAAGACCCGTGAGCGGGTCTGTCATGGAGAGCATCTTGAGCTCTTCGCTCATGCTGTAATAGGCACCCCGTTCCAGCGCGATCGACGCGTAGTTCGCGAACGACTGCACCAGATGGAGGTCCTCGTCCGAGAATACCTCCCCGGAGTTCTTATCAGCCATGTTGATGACACCTATTACCTTGCTCTCGAGCTTCAACGGTATGGATATGAAGGACTTTGTCCTGTACCTGGGCCTGTTCTTCCATGCCGGGACCTCGTCCTCTATGTCTTTCACTATGACCGGCAAGCCGCGGGCCGCGATCGACCCTGAGATGCCTTCGCCTATCCTCACCCTGAGGCCTTCGGCTATCTTCTTGTCCATGCCCTTGGCGGCCTTGACCGAAAGGATCTTGCTCTTGTTGTCGACTATCATGAGCGAACCGCGCTCCGCGCCCACGAGCTCCGTGGATTTCGCGAGGATCGTCTCGTAGAGCTCTTCCCTGTCGAGCACCGGCGCTATCGATTTATATACCTGTTCGAGCGCCTGCAGACCACTGAGCCTGCCCGGATCGGGTACCTGCGCAAGTTCACGGCTGCCGGCTGCAAGGCGTTTGAGGAACGGGACAGCCATGCCGTTCAATATGTCCGGGACCATGAAGATGGATTTCGCAGGCACGGTCTTGATCCCGGCCCTGAGCGAATTTATGGTTTTTTCACTCAGGCCGAAGCCTATTACACCTTCGTAGAAGTCCTTTACCACGCTGCTGTCCAGGTATGCCCGGCCTCCTATCAGGACAAAGGCATGGCCTGAATCGAGCAGGACCGGGACAGCGAAGAAGTACTGGTTGGCGTGGCATTTAAAGATATATGAAGTGCCCTTCTCAAGCACCTGGGCAATCGCCTTTGAGACCATCTCGGAGCAAAGCGGCCCTCCTCGCCTGCTCGAAGCTATGGTCGCGCAGACGCACGGGTCCTGTATTGACGGGACAAGGAGGTTGCCGCCCGAGTCATAGAGACTGAGCGGCATGTCCATCAGGAGCGAAAGCCCCTTCTGGAACTGAGCCCAGGCCGACAGGTCGATCGGGGCAGGATTGGCGGAAAAGCTCTTCTTTTCCATAGCGCCGAGTTTGAGGGTAGATCTATCCATTTAATATGGCAAAAACGCCTGAAATACCTCCATAGGTATCCCGGCATCCATTGCCTTTCTCGGCCCGCCATGAGCCTGTCGCGGTATAATTATCGGAAGGTCAGCCGTTTTAGAGACTTATAAACTGATTGTGAAAAACAGCCGAAATCCCAACAATTGTGAATAGCACAAACATTGGAAAATTACAATAGGGTATTTGGAGGGAAGAGCAGGCCTCCGTCAAAAAGCGACGGAGGCGTAATGGAGGGTTAAACCTTTGCAAGTGCTGGTTTTTTCTTGTTATTCCAGTAGAGCAGGAGCGGACTTGCGATGAATATCGATGAATAAGTGCCCACGATGACGCCGAGGGAAAGGGCAAGGGCAAAGTCATGGATAACCTCTCCGCCCAGGAAAAAGAGGGCAAGCGAGGCAAGGAGCGTTGTGGAAGATGTCACTATGGTCCTGCTCAGCACTTCGTTCACGGACCTGTTCAGAAGGACCAGAAAATCCTCCTTTGTCTTCTTCCTCATGTTCTCGCGTATCCTGTCGAAGACGACAACGGTATCGGTGAGCGAGTACCCTGCTACGGTCAGAAGCGCGGTCACGATAAGGAGGCTCATCTCCTTATCGAGGAGATAGAATACGCCGAGCACAGCCAGTACGTCATGGAAAGTCGCTACGACGGCCGCCACCCCGAACCTGAACTCGAACCTCCAGGCAACGTAGAGGAGTATGCCTATCATGGAGACAAGTACTGCCCAGAGCGCGTCTTTCTGGAGCCTTTTGCCGACAGTGGGGCCGATCTCGGTAGTGGAGTCGATTGTGAAGGGGTTATCCGGCATGCCCTTTGTGAAGACCGCTCCGATGGTCTGGGAAATGGCACGGAGGTCCCCGTCAGACCTCTTGAGCTTCACAAGGAGCTTGGTCGGCTCCGCGAACTGCTGGAGGTTGGCGTCTTTAAAGCCGCTCTCGGCCAGAAGGGACCTTGTCTTGTCTATCTCGACGGCTTGCTGGAACCTGAACTGTAAGGCAATGCCGCCCTCGAAATCAGTGCTCAAATTGGCCTTGCCGAGCGGTATGGCTGCCGCAGCTATAAGGCCCAGGATTATAAGGGCTATAGAGATGACAAAGGTTATCTTCCACTTGCCCAGAAAATCTATTTTTGTATTGCGAACGAAGTCCATCTATCCTCCAGAAAACGGGGCAGCTATATGCTCAATTTCTTCATCCTGAACTTCTCGCTCTGGATGTCGAAAGCCACCTTCGTGCCCACGAGGGCGGTGAAGAGGTTTATCATGATGCCCAAGCTCAGGGAAACGGCGAAGCCCTTTATGGGGCCGCTGCCGAACTGGAAGAGCACCGCGGCAGTTATAAGCGTCGTTACGTGGGCGTCGACGATGGTCCACCACGCCCTTTCATACCCCGCGTTTATGGCAGACCTGGGAGTGCGCCCGGCCTGCAATTCTTCCTTTATTCTTTCGAATATCAGGACGTTGGAGTCAACGCCCATGCCTATCGTAAGGACTATTCCGGCAATGCCGGGGAGCGTCAATGTGGCGTTCAACCAGGCCATTGCTCCAAGGAGCATTATTATGTTGAGGAAGACCGCGAAGTCAGCGACAAGACCCGATGCCCTGTAATAGACGAGCATGAAGATAAGGACCATGGAAGCGCCCAGGATGCCGGCCTTTATGCCAGCCTCGATCGAGTCCTGGCCGAGGCTCGGGCCTACCGTGACGTTCTGTATGATATTGACAGGCGCGGGGAGCGCGCCAGCCCTCAAGATTATCGCGAGGTCCGTGGCCTCTTCATAGGTGAAGCCGCCGCTTATGGAGGCCCTGCCGCCGGATATCGGCTCCCTTATCGACGGGGCCGAATGGAGGTTGCCGTCAAGGACTATGGCAAGCCTTTTGCCTACGCTCTGAGTCGTCACCCTCTCGAAGACGCGCCCGCCGGCCGCGTCAAAGGTAAGGGAGACATAAGGCTCGTTATACTGGCTGTCAAAGGCCACCCTTGCGTCGGCAAGGGAGTCACCCGTGAGGATAGACTCTTTCTTTACAAGGAACGGGGTCTTCTGTACAGTACCGGTCTCTTTATCGACGGTCTGCTGGTAGATCACCTCTGAACCTGGAGGAGGGCCCTGCGCCTCTGCCGTGAACGGACTTACTGACTCGTCCACCAGCCTGAACTCGAGGACAGCGGTCTTGCCTATGAGCTGTATGGCCCTTTCAGGGTCCTTGAGGCCGGGCAGCTGCACTACGAGCTCGTTCTCGCCCTGCTTCTGTATTATGGGCTCCGCTACGCCGAACTTGTCTATCCTGTTCCTTATGGTCTCAAGGGCCTGGGAGATCGCCCAATCCCTTATGCGCTTACTCTCTTCCGCGTCGAGCTTGAAGACGAGAGCGCCGTTACCGGCTGTCGGCGAGCCGAAGACGCCGAGATCGTCGCTCACGGTCTTCTCTATCTCGCCCCTGCTCTTCTCGTCGGGATAGGAGACTGCTATCGAGTCGATGCCCTGCCTCGATACATTATAGAAGGGTATGCCCTTTCTCTTGAGCGTGTCCTCCATAGAGCCCGCGAGCCGCTGCGTGTGGCTCTCGACAGCCTTGTCCTGGTCCACGCTCAGGACCAGGTGCATGCCGCCCTGCAGGTCAAGGCCCAGGTTTATCTTGGGTATGCCGTCGACCCAGAACGAGGGCAGCCTCTTTGAAATGGGCGTCGAGGGCAGGAAGAGCACGATAGCGAGCGCCGTGAACGCTGCCAGAAGGACTATTCTCCAGAAGATGCTTCTCATCTAAAAGACTCCGATAGGAGGCCGGCTGCAGATGCCTCTGGCTACGAGACCCCTTAACGAGCCCGCACCAAAGGCCTGCTGCGCTGCACCGACTTTAAAAACAGAAAATGCCGCCCCAAAAAAGGGGCGGCCCTTTGGACAAAAAAGACTATCCTTGCTTTCTCGTGACGACAGCTTCCTTGGACATCTTTACCTTGACCCCGTCGCCGATCTCCACCTGGACCGTGTCCTCGTTTACCGAGACGATCTTGCCGTGGATGCCGCTGGAGGTGACGACATTGTCGCCCTTCTGAAGGGCCGACATCATCTCCCTGTGCTCCTTGGCCCTTTTCTGCTGGGGTCTGATGAGGAGGAAGTAGAATATGACGAACAGGATAATGAGCGGGGCTATGCTCATGAGGCCGGAAAGGCCGGACGCGGCCGGGGCAGCGTCCTGGGCATAGGCAACGGCAACTGGAAAGAACAGCACTTGAAAAGTCCTCCTTGTTTTATAGAGCCGCGGTCAGTTCTGACGGCGACCGCGCTTCGTGAAATCTCTTCTTGAACTCCGCTAAGGCGCCCTCTTCTATCGCCTGCCTCATCGACTTCATGAGAGAGGTGTAGTAGAAGAGGTTGTGTATGGTATTGAGCCTGGGTGCGAGTATCTCGCCTGCCATGAAAAGGTGCCGAAGGTACGCCCGCGAGTAGCGGGTGCAGGTGTAGCACCCGCAGTTTTCCTCTATGGGCCTCGGGTCCCTTTCGTATTGCGCATTCTTTATAACCAATTTCCCATGCCTTGTAAAGAGCGTTCCGTTGCGCGCGTTCCTCGTCGGCATCACGCAGTCGAACATGTCTATGCCCATCTCGACGGCAAAGACGAGGTCCTCGGGCGTGCCGACGCCCATGAGATACCTGGGCTTGTCCTTGGGCAGGCGCTCGACGGTCGCGGCCACCATCTCCTTCATGAGGCCCTTTTCCTCGCCAACGCTAAGGCCACCAATGGAGTAGCCGTCAAAGCCCATTGCCACCAGGGTCTCGGCGCTCTCCCTCCTCAAATCGGCGTACATGCCGCCCTGTACTATGCCGAAGAGGGCCTGGCCGTTGGGCTGCTTGGCCTCCCTGCACCTTTTTGCCCATCTATGAGTGAGGTCCATGGAATCTTTGGCGTACTCCCTGTCAGCCGGATAGGGCGTGCACTCGTCGAGGGGCATGATGATGTCCGCTCCAAGGGCCTCCTGCACCTCTATGGCGCTCTCGGGCGTGAGCGTGTACCGCGTGCCGTCGAGATGCGAGCTGAACTGCACTCCCTCTTCGGTTATCTTCCTCAATTTGCAGAGGCTGAAGACCTGGAAGCCGCCGCTGTCAGTCAATATCGGCCTCCGCCAGTTCATGAACCCGTGGAGTCCGCCCAGCTCCTTAACGAGATTATGGCCGGGCCTCAGATAGAGGTGGTAGGTGTTGGCGAGGACTATCTCGACGCCCATTGCCTCAAGCTCTTCAGGCGTAAGGCCCTTTACCGACGCCTTTGTGCCAACCGGCATGAAGACGGGCGTCGTCACCTCGCCGTGAGGCGTAGTTATGCGGCCCAGCCTTGCAGACCCGTCCTGTTTCCTTAGCTCGAATGAGAATCCCTTCACTTATACAGATACCTCTTTGGCGTTGTACCCAGCTTTAAAAAATGCGATGGAGAAATATTATAACAGACATTTTTCAGAACAAAAGCATCGCGTCGCCGTAGCTGAAGAACCTGTACTCTTCCTGGACGGCATCCGCGTACGCCTTCAGTATTAATTCCCTTCCGGCAAAAGCCGAGACCAGCATCAACAGGGTCGAGCCCGGCAGATGGAAATTCGTAAGGAGCGCGTCAACCACCCTGAACTTGTAGCCGGGATAGATGAAGAGGCCGGTCGCGCCTTCGAGAAGAGGCTCGTCAAAGCCCTTACTTAAGCTCGCCTCCAGCGTCCTTGTCGAGGTGGTGCCGACCGCGACTACCCTGCGGCCTTCCTTTTTCGCGGAGTCTACGGCATCAAATGTCTCCTTCGGGATGCTGTAGCGCTCCTTCATCATCCTGTGCTCTTCGACCCTGTTTGTGCGCACAGGCATGAATGTCCCCGGCCCCGTGTGCAGCGTCACATGGCGGACGAGCACGCCCATTGCCCGTATCTCATCCAGAATACTATCGGTAAAATGGAGCCCTGCCGTAGGCGCTGCCACAGCCCCAACGGGTCCGGCAAATACGGTCTGATATCTTATTTTGTCAGCCTCGTCAGCCTCCCTCCTTATATAAGGAGGGAGCGGGACCTTTCCTGTCTTTTCCAGGTCAAGGGGCCCGGAAAACCGGATCGTACAAAGCCCGTCTTCGTCCCGTCCTGTGACCTCGCCTTCAAGGCCTTCGAACAATATCCGGCCGCCCGGCTTGAGAGAAGGCTTTGAGAGGCACTGCCATTCATTTCCGTTAATCCGCTCGACAAGCAGGAGCTCGACCTTGCCTCCTGTGGTCTTTGCGCCGAAGAGCCTCGTGGGGATGACCTTTGTATCGTTGAGCACGAGCACGTCCCCGGCCCTCAAAAAGCCGGGAAGGTCCCTGAACGACCTGTGCTCGATATTGCCTGTTTCCCTTGATACTGCCATCAGGCGCGAAGAGTCGCGCTCGGGCAGAGGGCGCTGGGCTATGAGCCTCTCCGGCAGGTCGAATTCGAAGTCTTTTAGTTCCATTAAAAACAGTCCTTACATTCTAAACAAAAAGGCATAAACGGAAAACCTGTTTTTCCGGGATTTGAATGAAGCGGGTCACCAGGCTCTCAAAAGATTGGTGCCCGGGTAAAAGTGATCGAGGATCTCCCTGTAGGAATATCCGTTCTCTGCCATGCCCTTTGCCCCCCACTGCGAGAGGCCGACTCCGTGGCCGGAGCCCTTGCCCCTGAAGAGAAAGACTCCGTTATCTTTGCTCACGTCGAAAAAGGTGGACCTCAGGTTCGAATAGCCGAGCGCCTTCCTCATATCCTCGCCCGAAAGCCTTGTCTCGCTTCCAGCCCCGCCCCTTACTGCCATAAGCTTTACCCTGCCCGAAAGCGTTGTTTCTATTACTGAAATCTCCTCGGGCGACCTTACGGCGTACCCGGAGGCAGAGAGCTGTTCACCGAGAAGAGAGGCGGCTATTGCGAACTCCCATTCAAACCTGGGCGCGCTCTCATCGAAGGGGCTCTCCACGGGGACCAGGTACGGATAGCCCCTCTTCCAGACATCGATAGCCGCCTCTGTCATGCCGCCGGCGTTCGAGTGATAGACCGTAAGGGCTGGCTCTCCATCATAGACCAGTATCTCTCCGGCTGTCTCTCTAACCGCGCTCAACACGATGTCATCCTCGCCGGAAGCCCCATTATATACCTGGCCCATCACAGTGCTCTCGAGGTGATATGGGGAGCCGGCCTTTTTTCTGATATTGAAGATGGCGTAGGTCCTGGCTATGACCACCTGGCTCTTGATGACCCCTTCGGGCCATTTTGAGGATATCTCGTTGTTTATTATCCCGGCGATATAGGCATCGAGGTGAACTTCGTTTATCAGAAGGAGGCCGTCCTTGCCTGCCGCAATCTCGATAGTCCCCCGGTACGGCCTGTTGTTGATGTATATGAACTCGCCTTCAGGGTAGAGCTTCAAGGGCAGGGCCTTGCGTCTGCCGTTTACGAGCACAGATGCCCCGTCCCTTTTTATATGCAGGTCGCCCCTGTCAGTGCCCCTCAAATCAAATGAAGAGGATTTGGATATGAGTACCCTTACCTTCTCCCCGTAGTCTGCCTGCCCTGGGACGGTATGGAGGCATCCGGCAAGAAGGAGAAGGAGGGCGTATATGAGCCTGCAGGGCCTGCTCTTAAAAGGGTTCGTCATCGATCACTTCAGAAAGAATACGAGGTAGAAAATGATTGTTCCGGCAAGAACTGTAACAAGGCCCATTATCCGCATTCCGCGGCTGTTTGCATCCTGCACGCTTTGAGACCATTCCTTCACCTTTCCGGGAAAGAGGAGATAGGGGAGACCCTCTATTACGAGAAGAGCGCCGAGGGTCGCGAGGATGAGCTTCATAGCCTTACGGCCAGATGTCCCTTATGGCGAAAAGGAGCGCGATGCCCACTGCCATTATTATGAAGCCCATGAGCCTCATCCTCTTCTCGGGCAACCGGTGCAGATACCCGGCCCATTCCCTTACAGCCTTCGGAAAACCGAAGTATGGGATGCCCTCGACCACGAGAAGCGCTCCGAGGAGCATCAGGATGAAGCTGAATTTTTCAGAACCGAAACTCATAGGTACTGCCTTATACTGCTCAGGCTGCCTTCTAAAAATAATAATTTTTAGTTACTTGCCTTTGCAATTGCAGAGCTTCCTTATATAGTTCTTGAGCTCCGCTATCTCACCTTTTGAAAGGGTCTTGCCGAAAGGCGGCATGAGGCTCGACTTGCTCGTCGCGGGCCCGCCTTCGGCTATCGCGTTAATGACGTCCTCGTCCGTGAGCTTGTTCATCTCGAGCGCGTTCGTATGGTCGCGCGGGCTCACGGGCATCTCCCTTGTGGCGTTCGGGCCGTCGCCCTTGCCGTATACGCCGTGGCACTGCGCGCAGTAGAACTTATAGTTCTCCTCCGCGCTCGCGCCAAAGGAAGGGACCGCGAAGGTAAAGGCGAGAACGAACGCCGGGAATACGTAAAAGGCCCATTTCATCATAGCAGGTTGCTGAAAAACTCTTATTTTGGTCAGGCTGCTCAAAAAGCTCCATATGCGAGGCCCCGGTAAAATCGGGGAGCGAGGAATGAGGCGTACTCTTTGCCGTACGCCGCAGTGACGAGCGACGATGACAACAAAGCAGATGGACTTTTTCAGCAGCCGGCTAATCGTTATCATCTGAGCCCTCCTACATAGGCTGTCAGCTCTTTCATGTCAGCGTCGTTGATGATGCCCGTATAGACCGGCATCATCTTCACGGGCTTGAATGCCTTGGGATGCGAAAGGTACGCGTATATCCAGTCAGGGTTGAGCCGCTCGGACGCGTTCGAGAGCGACGGGCCGGTGAGGCCGCCCACTGCCTTGCCCTTCACGTTCACGGTATGGCAGCCGTAGCACGACTGCTTTTTTATGAACATGACCCTGCCCTTGGGCGTGTCCCTCGGCTGTATGCCGAGCGCCTTAACGTCGGCTGATTTGAGGCTCATCAGGTACTCGGCAACGTCCCGTGCCTCTTTAGCGGGAAGGCTCGGATGACCGCCCCTGTTCCTCTCGGAAAGAGAGTTATAGACGAGCGGCCTTATGGGCTGCGGGTTAGTGAGCCACTTCTCCAGAAAGCCGGCCTTGAACTTGCTGCCCGAATACCAGAGCTCAGGCCCTTTCTTCGCGAGCTGGTCCTTGATAGTCTTCTCTGAAGCTGGCCCCGCTATCTGGTGGCAGGAGGCGCACTTGCCTGCCTCAAAGGCCTTTTTCCCTTCCGCTACCCCGGCCTCGGCGCCAGATGAGACAAATAGCGCAATGAGCACGGTCATTACAGAAACGATAACTGCTGATCTCATAAGAAGCCCTCTGGATTTGATAGAAATGGAAGATGGATGACGGTCAGCCCTTATGGTAAACGCTAAGGGGTTTGTTTGTCAAGGGATTTGAGGCGGAAAAGCCCTTTTAAAACAGGGGGTTTGAAAGGGAACTCTAAAATTGGATATTTTTTCCGAGGTCGAGGCAGGGCGAAAATAAAAAGCGGAGCATATATGAGAATACGTGAGCATTTTTATTTTCTACCTAACAAAGAGACCGGGGAAAAAGAGCAATTTTAGCTATAAAATTTCGTACCTTTCCTGATGGAACCTTTCCACCGGCTTTATGATTATCTTCTTGCCGTACTTCTTTTCAAGGTTCTCAAGCGGGGCAGGGTCTTCCTTTATGCGCTCTGAAATGGACGGGCTCACGTACAGGGTAGCCTTCTTCTTACGCAGCGGCAGCTCCCTTGAAAGCTCCCTGAAGATATCCATTATGATGGTGTCCTTTGCCTTCACGAGCGCGTTGCCGTCGCAGTAGGGGCAGGGCTCGCAGAGGGACTGCGAAAGGCTCTCCCTTACCCGCTTCCTCGTCATCTCCACGATGCCGAGCTCGGATATCTTGAGTATGTTCGTGCGCGCCTTGTCCGCCTTGAGCGCCTCTTTCAAGGTATTGTAGACCTTCTCCCTGTCGGAGGCCCTTGCCATGTCTATGAAGTCGATGACTATGATGCCGCCTATGTTGCGGAGCCTCAACTGGTAGACTATCTCCTTAACCGCCTCCAGGTTGGTCTTTACGATCGTGTCCTCTGAACTTTTCTTTCCGACGTACTTGCCCGTATTGACGTCGACGGCTGTGAGGGCCTCCATCTGGTCGATGACGATATGCCCGCCTGAACGGAGCCATACCCTTCTCTCCAGCGCGTCCGTGAGCTCTATCTCAATGCCGTGGGCGTCGAATATCTCCTCCTTGCCCTCGTATAGCTCGAGCTTGGGCGAAAGGTGGGGCATGAACTCGTCAACGAACTTCCTGGCCCTATCGTACTCTTCCTTCGAGTCGATGACGAGCTTGTCTATATCCTTTGAGAAGAGGTCCCTTATTATCCGCAGGGTAAGGTCAAGCTCTGACCATATAAGGCCCGGGGTCCTGACCTGGTCCTTCTTCTTCTGGATGGAGTTCCAGAGCTTTATGAGGAACTCCATATCAGCCTGGATGTCCTCCCTGGGCATGCCGTCGCAGACCGTCCTTATGATGAAGCCGCAGCCAGGAGGCCTCATGGTGGAGACTATCTCACGGAGCCTCTTCCTCTCCTTTTCGCTCGATATCCTTCTTGAGATGGCAATTTTATCGTAGGTGGGCATGAACACGAGGTAGCGGCCCGGAAGGGATATGTAGGATGTGACCCTGGCGCCCTTGGTGCCTATCGGCTCCTTGGCTGCCTGGACCATTATCTCCTGGCCCTCTTTTATAATGTCCTGTATGCGGACATCAGCGTGCTTCTGGTGCTCTTCTTCCTCTTCCTCGAATTCATCGGGCGGCTCTTTTATGTCGGAGACATGGAGGAAAGAGGTCCTCTGTATGCCTATCTCGACAAAGGCGGACTGCATGCCCGGGAGGACCCTTACTATCTTGCCCTTGTAGATGTTCCCGGTTATGCCCCTGTCCTTGACGCGCTCGACATAGAACTCGACGAGGCGGCCCTGCTCGATGAGGGCGACCCTTGTCTCGAACGGGTTTGAATTGATTAATATCTCTGTCTTTTCGCTGTTCTTCATTTGAGAGTGCAAGGGTATGCGGCCTTCCAAAAATGGATTAATGAACGGCCCTGGTCTTTAGGACGGGTATCAGTGAAGCGGATTCCTTCGGCAGGCCAAGGAGGCAGGCGAGGACATCGTGAGGCCGCGCGTTTGCGCCAACGCCCTTTTTAAGGGTGAGCCTCAATGTCAAATCCTCTGACAGGGAAAGACCTGCCAAAAGGGGTTTGATGTTGACGTCTGTAGCCTTCCCCTCCTTCTCGATGCGGACATGAATGGAGTCCCTGCTTAAAAAATCCCTGAAAATCCCGTCAATCTTTTCAAAATCTATATTCAAGCCCAAGGGGCTGTCATTCAATGAGACGATGTACTCTGTCATAATAGCAGAGGGCAGGGGAACTTTCAAGGACAAGGCTGCCGCGGAGAGGAATCTCAGTCCCTCCGGCATCTCGCGGTTAAGCCTCTGGAGAGCCTCCCCGGGCTCCATACCCTCGTTCAGTTCCAGGTCCAGATACTCTTCCAGCGATTCTATGCCGACGGGGAGCGGCTGGCCGAAGGAGAGCTTCGGCATGGGATGGAAGCCCTGGGAGTACTTGATAGGGACGCCCGCCCTCCTTATCGCCCGGATAACGACCGTCATAAGCTCAAGATGGCCCAGAAACCGAGCAGAGCCTGTCTTGGAATACCTGAACCGCAATCTGAAAGAGGCCTCCTGGCGCGCCCTCTTCATATCCTCGAAGACAGGGGGGATATCGGCGGATCTGGGCCTTATCTCTTTCCAGTCGCACAGGCCGCACTTCGAGCACCTGTCCACCTTGCAGTCCGGGGTCTGGGCAAGGGAGACGGCCCGCTCGTACTCCTTCTTCAAAAACTCCTTGTCAATGCCGGGGCTCAAGTGGTCCCAGGGGAAGACCTCGTCAAAGGGCCGCCTCCTTGAGGTATAAAAGGAAATGTCCAGGCCAAGCTCTGTGAAGGCCTCCTGCCATTTGGCAAAATCCATCAGCTCGCTCCAGCCGTCAAAACGGCAGCCTTTTTTGAAGGCAAGTAGCACTGCCTTTGACAATCTCCTGTCCCCCCTTGCGAAAACGCCCTCGAGAAGGCTCATTTGCGCATCGTGCCACTTGAAGCCGAGCTTCAGTTTATTGAGCTCCTTGCGGAGCAGGGACTGCTTTTGAAGGCCCTCTTCCATGGTTATCTGCGGCTCCCACTGGAAAGGGGTATAGGGCTTGGGTATGAACGAAGAGGCGCTGACGTTTATCTCAGGCCACCTGCCTGACGCGGCCTTGCCTATGTTCTTCACGCACTCCCCGAGACGGGCGATGGCGAGTATGTCCTCATCGGTCTCCGTGGGAAGGCCTATCATGAAATAGAGCTTCACGGACTTCCATCCGAGCGAAAATATATCCTGGGCAGCGGCGTGGAGGTCCTCTTCCTTTATGCCCTTGTTTATAAGCTGGCGGAGGCGCTCGCTCCCGGCCTCCGGCGCGAACGTAAATCCGGTCTTCCTGACCTTCTTTATTTCGCCTGCGACCTTTGCGCTCAGGGTGCCGACCCGCAGCGATGGCAGGGAGACGGCAATCTTTTCATCCGTAAACCTCTTCATGAGCCCGGTGAGGAGGTCCTCTATATAAGTGTAGTCGCCGGAGCTGAGAGACAGCAGAGAGACCTCGTCATAGCCCGTGTTCTTCAAGGTCTCGTCTATTATCCTTATTATCCTCTCGGGCGTGCGCTCCCTCACGGGCCTGTATATCATGCCAGCCTGGCAGAACCTGCAGCCCCTTGTGCAGCCGCGCGATATCTCGACGCTTACCCTGTCGTGGACGGTCTCCATGAAGGGGACGACAGGCCTTGTCGGCAGCGGAAGGGCGTTCACATCAGGCACAATCCTCTTTACTACCATCTCGTAGCCATCGATGAGGGGCGCGACCCTTTTAACAGTGCCGTCGTCATTGTATTCGACATCGAAGAAAGAGGGCACATATACGCCGGGTATGCGGGCGAGCCTCTTTAAAATCCCGTCCCTTTCCTCATTCTTATCCTTGCCCTCTCTCACCGCGTCGGCTATTTCGAGGACCGCTTCCTCGCCGTCTCCCAAAAGAAGGGCGTCGAAGAACTCGGCAACGGGCTCAGGGTTGAAGGCAACAGGCCCGCCGCCTATTACAAAGGTGTCGCCCTTCTTCCTTTCACTGGCAAGGAGAGGTATGCCCCCGAGGTCGAGCATGTTGAGGACGTTTGTGTAGGAGAGCTCGTACTGCAATGACAGGCCGAGTATGTCAAGCTCGCACAGAGCTATGCCTGATTCGAGGGTAGAGAGCTTCTGTCCCCTCTCCCTCAGAAGGGCCTCCATGTCGGCCCAGGGCGCGAAGACCCTCTCGCAGGCGATATCCTCCCTTGAATTGAGTATCTGATAGAGGATCTGAATGCCGAGATGGCTCATGCCTATCTCATAGGCGTCGGGAAAGCCCATTCCAAAGGTAAGCCGCACCTTCGAGAGGTCTTTCTTAATCGAATTGACCTCTCCGCCCGTATACCTCGACGGCTTCCTTACGAGCGAGAGGAGTTGTTTGATGTCGGTTGTCATGTTCTTAAGGAGTTCCAATCTGGATACCTTGTTCAGGTTCAGGGTTGCACCCTGAACCTGTTAATCCGTGAGGTGCATAACGATTCTGGTTCAATTTGCAAATTGAACCCGGCGTGACTCAGCAGACTCCGCATCTCGTGCACCTGCCCACGTCGCAGGGCGGGGTCGACTTGCCCAGGAGTCCCCTCTGGTACTCCTTCCAGAAATAATCCTTAACAATAGCGTGGTCGATTATATCCCAGGGCAGTATCTCATCCTTTTCCCTTGCCGAATAGACCGATTCGGCTGTGAAGGCTTCATTGCCCTTCATGGCCCTTTTCCAGCCCGTAGAGGCAGCGGCCAATATGATCTCCCCTGCCCTCCTGTCAGCCCTTGACAGGTATGCCTGCACAAAGGCCTCCTTCGCGGGCATGTCCTTTACCTTTATGCCCTCTTTGGCAAGGCCCTTCTTGACGATGGCGAGCCTCCGCTCTATTACATCGACGGACTCGAAGCCGTGCCACTGGAACGGGGTGCAGGGCTTTGGTATGAACGGGTTGACGCTTAAGTGAACCTCGCCGCCTTTGAGCTCTTTTCGTATATTTACGGCGAGGTCGACTATGGCCCTTGCGTCGTCGTCCGTCTCTCCGGGCAGGCCGACGATAAAATATAGTTTGACCCTGCGGAGCCCGGCTTCGGCGATGAGGCGCACTGATTCCATGATCTCACTATCAGAGATGCCCTTGTTGATGACGCTCCGCATGCGCTCTGTCGCTGCCTCGGGCGCAAGGGTTATGGTCCTGTATCCAGCCTCTTTCAACAGAGCAAGGTACTCTGTGTCGAGCTCATCGAGCCTGAGCGATGAGAGGGTCATCGTGGCGTTCACGGAAATCCCGCGCCTCAGGACCTCTTTGATCTCCGGGTACTCTGACACAGCAGTGCCGATAAGGCCGACCTTGCCTGATGAGGCGATGCCTTTGTCAACGGAATCCATGACAGGGCCGGGCTCCCGCATCCTGGGCGGCAGGTAGAGGAACCCTGCTGCGCAGAACCTGCATCCCTTGCCGCAGCCGCGCTCCACCTCGACGCAATAGGTCTCATTGAACTCGGTATCAGGCGTATAGATGAAGCTCTGCGGCACAGGGTATCTCCCCAGTTCCCTTGCCCTGGCTGCCTTAACGACCGCCTTTGCGCCGTTCAGCGGCCTTACCTCTTTTATCCTCACGCCATCAAAGGCGACCTCATATAATGAAGGCACGTAGATGAAATCCAGCGAATCGAGCTCTCTTAATGCCATCCCCTTCTCAAGCCCCTTCTCATTGCAGCCCTTCAGTATCTCTATCAAGGGCTTGAAAGAGCCTTCGGCCTCTCCGGCCAGTATGAAATCCACGAATGAGGACAACGGCTCGGGGTTGAGCGACACGGCAACGCCGCCTGCAGCCACCAAGGGCTGGCCCGCGCGCCTCTGAGCAAGCGGCCCAATGCCGGCAAGAGAGAGCATGCCCGGGATATTGAGGTAATCCTCTTCAAATGGGACCGAGAAGGCGACGAGGTCGAATTCCTTTACAGGCGTCTGGGACTCATATGAAAGGAGCGGGGTCGATGTCCTCTCGTGCTCCTTAAGGCCTTCCCTGTCAGGCAGGAAGGCCCTCTCGCAGACGCACTCGTCCAAGCCGTTCAGGAGCATGTAGACCGACTGGAAGCCCAGGTTGGCCATGCCAACGGAGTAGGTGTTGGGATAGACAAGGCAGAGCTTGAGCCTTCCCCCGTGCTCCTTGTAGACGGTGCCGCGCTCTCTCGAGAGCGCGTCCCGAATCTTTTTTTTAATGGACCAGGATATGGAGATGCCTCCGTGCTGATTTGAAATCCATCTTAAATTATCTCATTAAACAGAGGGGTTTACAAGGCGGGTGGCCGCCCTTAGCTCAGGCAAAAAAGAAACCGGAAAGGGCTTGAATAAGCCCTTTCCGGCCTAAGATGCTAAACCCTAATAATAACTGGAGAGCTTTAATCCGCCTGCTTCCTCAGGAAGGTCGGGGTGTCGTAGAGGTCCTCGTCATCGACATTATACCCGCCGAGCTTGCCGAGCCTTCTTATCTCGTTGCTCTTGAGCTCGCTGCCCCTGTCAAAGCCCCTGCGGAGGACCGTAGGCACGTCCAGGTTTTCCTCTATGATCATTGCCGGGGCTATGATTTCCTTTTGGGCCTTCTCCTTGCCGAATCCGGTCGCTATGACCGTGACCCTTACCTCTTCTCCCAGGGATTCGTCTATGACGGCGCCGAAGATGATGTTGGCGTCCTCATGGGCCTCTTCATGGATAAGGCTCGACGCCTCGTCCACGTCGTGGATTGTCATGTCGGAAGAACCTGTGATGTTTATGAGTATGCCCCTTGCGCCGCTTATGGATATGTCCTCGAGGAGCGGCGACGAGATGGCCTTCCTCGCGGCCTCTGACGCCCTGTTCTCGCCCCTTGCGGTCCCGCTGCCCATCAATGCCTGGCCCATCTCAGACATGATGGTGCGCACGTCGGCGAAGTCCAGATTGACGAGGCCGGGGATGGTGATGACGTCCGAGATGCCTTTTACGGCCTGCATAAGGACCTCGTCAGCCCTCATGAACGCCTCCTTGAGGGAGGTGTTCTTGTTGGATACTGAAAGCAGCCTCTGGTTCGGGATGGTGATGACGGTGTCGACGACTTCACGGAGCCTCTTGAGGCCCTCTTCGGCCTGCCTCATCTTCTTCTGGCCCTCGAAGGCAAAGGGCTTTGTCACGACGGCTACTACGAGCGCCCCTGCTTCCCTCGCGGCCTCGGCTACTACGGGGCCTGCGCCTGTCCCTGTGCCGCCGCCCATTCCTGCGGTCACGAAGACCATGTCAGCGCCCTTCATGGCCTCTATGAGCTGCTCCTTGCTCTCGAGCGCCGCGTTCCTGCCGACCTCGGGGTTCGCCCCGGCGCCAAGGCCCTTTGTAAGGCTCGCGCCGAGCTGCACCTTCATACCAGCAAGCGATTTGTCGAGGGCCTGGCTGTCGGTATTCGCAATGAGAAACTCGATACCGTCAAGGCCGCTCTCTATCATCGTGTTCACGGCGTTGCCGCCGCAGCCTCCCACGCCAATGACCTTGAGTCTCGCGCCGATGTTAAAGTTCTCGTCCATTTCAATCACCATCAATCCACCTCCCTGGTAATAGCCGCCGCCGAGTGTATTTTTTCAAATTTAGTTATACCGCCTTACAGAAGTATCTCTGCTTTTTTCTTTGACGAGAGCCTTAAAAGAATTCTTTCATCCAGCCCTTCATCCTCGTAGTGAGCTTGTTGAAGAGCGTGCTGTCGTTGCCCCTCTGGAACTGCGTGCCTTCGAGGTTCTTGCCTCCGTAGAGGACCAGGCCCACGCCCGTGGAGTACATGGGGCTCTTCACGACGTCAACAAGCCCGGTTATGCCGATGGGCAGGCCCCTCCTCACGGGCAGGTTGAAGACCTGCTCGGCGAGCTCGGTTATGCCTTCCATCGCCGCAGAGCCGCCGGTCAAGACGATGCCTGAAGAGACCAGGTTCTCGTAGCCCGACTTCATTATCTCGCGCTTTACGAGCTGGAAGATCTCTTCTATTCTGGGTTCGATTATTTCGCAGAGCATGTAGCGGGAGACGGTCTTGGAGGTGTTCCCCCCGACGCTTTGCACCTCCATAACGTCGTCCCGTGATACCATGGCGGTCATGGCGCACCCGTGCTCTCTCTTGAGCTTCTCCGCCTCGCTTGCGGTGGTGCGAAGCCCCACGGAGATGTCGCCGGTTACCTGATTTCCGCCTAAAGAAATTACCGTAGTATACTTTATTGTGCCGCCGTGGTAAAGAGCAATATCAGTGGTTCCGCCCCCGATATCGACTAAAACCACGCCTATTTCCTTCTCGTCCGGGTTCAGGACCGCTTCGCTCGACGCTATCTGCTGCAAAGCGATGTCAGCGACGTCGAGTCCAGCCTTGTTCGCGCACTTCACGATGTTCTGCGCGCTTGTCACGGCAGCGGTCACGATATGCACCTTGACCTCGAGGCGTATGCCTATCATCCCCAGGGGCTCCTGTATGCCCTCCTGGTCGTCGACTATGTATTCCTGGGGGATGACATGGATGACTTCTCGGTCGGGCGGGATGACGACGGCCTGCGCCGCCTCTATGACCCTGTCTATGTCAGCCTGGTTTATCTCCCTGTTCTTTATGGCTATGACGCCGTGGCTGTTGAAGGCCCGGATATGTCCGCCCGCTATGCCGCAGTAGACCCGGTTTATCTCGCAGCCTGCCATGAGCTCGGCCTCTTCAACCGCCTTTCTTATGGACTCGACCGTGCTTTCGATATTGACGACCACGCCCTTCCTGAGCCCCTTGGAAGGATGGGTGCCTATGCCTATTATCTCCACCCCATCCCTGGTCCTCTCCCCGACTATCGCGCAGATCTTGGTCGTGCCGATATCGAGCCCGACGATTATGTTATCCCTTTTGGCCATCAGCCTCACCGCCTCTCTTCACTATGTCTGTGGTAAACCGAACAATGACCTCGCGATGGTTATTGAGGTCAAAGGCTTCTATGCCGCGGAGCACCCCGTCCCTGGTGTCGAGTATCTTCTCAAAGGACACAAGCTTCTCCTCGAACCCCCCGGTGCCCACGTCAAGCCTCACGCCCTCTTCGAGCGTAAAGAGGCTCAGCCCGTGGTTCGGGTCTATGCTTATCTCGGATACCTTTGTTATGTTAAATCCGTTCCTGTTTGTCAACACCGATATCAGTTCAAGGAGCCTTGCCTCCAGGTCCCTCTCCTTTCGGCCCAGGTTCTGGGGAGAGAGGCCGGTAACAACGGGCAGGTCGAGGGAGTCCTCCTCTGCCGAATACCGCTTGAAAATGACCCCCTGCGAATCCATCAGGTAGAGCGCCTCGAGCTTTACAAGCACGACCGGCGCCCTCTCCTTTACGATTATCTCCACCGTGTCCGGGAAGTTCCTGTCCACCTCGGCGGACTCTATCCAGGGGTTCGATTTCAGGTTCGCTATTACAGCGTCCTCTGAGAAGGCAAGGATGTTCTGCCCCTCTTTTATGCCGGAGAGATCTACAATGTCTTCCCTCGCGACCCTCTCGACGCCTGAAACGGCTATGCCCTTGATCGACAGGTACTCGCTTCCGGTGGCCTGGCCGTAGACCCACCAACCGCCGTAGCCGATGGCCGGGAGCGGCAGCACGATGGCAAGCACCTTGCCCACGCCCTTGAAGAGCCTTCCCGCCCGGACGCGCAACGGTTCCTTGAACCTTCTATTCCTTTTTTTGGGCTTTACTACCCTTTTCATCATCAGAACTTATCCAGACCCGCGCCCTTGAGCATCTCCTCGACCACGGCCGGGTAGTCCATGCCGACTGCGGCCGCGGCCCTCGGGAAGAGGCTTAAGCTTGTCATCCCGGGTATCGTGTTCACCTCAAGGACGTACGGGATCCCTTTCCCATCGAGTATCACATCCACCCTGGCAGCGCCGCTGCACCCCAGCGCTGCGTAAGCCGCAACCGCCTCTTTAGCGACCTTGCGGTCAACTGACTTACTTAAAGGCGCAGGCACGATAAAATCGGTCATGCCCCTGGTGTACTTGGCGTCGAAATCATAGAAGCCCTTCTTGGGCCTTATCTCTATTGTGGGCAGTACCCTGCCGTCAAGTATCGCGACCGTGAGCTCCCTGCCTTCGACGAACTTCTCTACGAGCACCTTGCCGCCGAAGCCTTCTGCATACGCGAGCGCCTTTTTCAGGCCAGCCGCCTTCTTCACGATGCTTACGCCTATGGCAGAGCCCTGGGAAGCGGGCTTTACGACCACCGGCAGCTTTATCCTGGGTGCGCGCTTTCCGTCATAGACCGTCGAGGCGGGCGTCGAGACCCCGTGGTGGAGCATCACCTTTTTGGCTGTCGCCTTGTCCATCGCCATTGCCGATGCCTTTACGCCGGAGCCCGTATAGGGAATGCCCATGACCTCGAGGAGGCCCTGCACGCAGCCGTCCTCGCCGTAGCGGCCGTGAAGGGCGAGGAAGGCGACGTCTATCTTCTTGCTTTTGAGAACGCGCCCAAGGTCACGGCCCACGTCTATGGGAATGGCCTTGTAGCCCTTTGCCTTCAGGGCGTCGAGTATGGCCTTTCCTGTCTTGAGTGAGATCTCCCTCTCCTCGGAGATCCCGCCCATGAGCACGCCTATCCTTTTTTTCTTCAACTGCGAAATCTTCAACTCTTAATCCTCTCCTATTACCTTTAACTCAGGCTCAAGCACGACGCCCTTGAGGCTGAAGACCCGGTCCCTTATGAGCGCCATAAGCGCGAGCACGTCCTTTGCCTTTGCCCCGCCCGCGTTCACTATGAAGTTGGCGTGCACGCTGGAGACTTCCGCGCCTCCCGAGCGTTCGCCCTTGAGGCCCACTTCGTCTATGAGCATGCCCGCTGCCCTGCCCTCGGGGTTCCTGAAAACCGAGCCCGCGTTCGGGAAATGTATGCCGCCGGTCGCGGCCCTCCTCTTCTCCCGGAGCTCCTTTATGCGCTCCTTTACGGACTCGGCGTCCTTTTTCTCGAAGCGCATATGCGCCCTCGTCACAATCGCGCCCTTCGGCAGCTCGGATTTACGGTACGAGAAGTTGAGCTCGCTCCTGGGGATAAAGCCCTTTTGCCCCTTGCGGCCTATTATCTCCACGCCCTCGACGATGTCCTTCATTTCCGACCCGTATGCCCCGGCGTTCATGATGACCGCGCCGCCGATCGTGCCGGGGATGTTCACCGCGAACTCTATCCCCGAGAGGCCTCTGTCCCTGCATTCTGATACAAGCTCGGTGAGCCGCACGCCCGCGCCTATGATGGCCTTGCCCTCATCGAGCCAGCTTATGTCCTTGAAACCCTCGGACATGTTAATTACTATGCCCCTTACGCCGCCGTCCCTCACGAGGAGGTTCGTCCCCGCGCCGAGCACATGGAACTGGAAGCCCTTGCTCTCGGCAAAGGCAATGAGGTCTTTCAGGTCTCCCTCGTCCTGCGGAAAGGCCATGACATCGGCCGGACCGCCTATCCTGAAAGAAGTGTAATCCGACATGGGCACGTTAAAGAGCACCTTGCCCTTGAAGCGCTGAATGAAAAAAAGCGAATACTGCATGGATGACTTGTCTTCCCCTTTGCTCCTTGCCTTGGTCATAGGCCTCAGGCCCCTGCCTTTGTCTTGAGCGATTCCACGAACGCCACCCCGGCCTTCCAGACGTCCCCTGCTCCAAGCGTTATCACGATGTCGCCGGGCTGTATGACGCCCGCGAGATAGCCCGGTATCTTTGCGGTTTCAGGCACGTACGAGACGTCCTTGTGGCCGTATGCCTTTATCCCGTTATAGAGCGCCTCGCCGGAGACGCCCGGTATCTTCTCCTCGCCTGCCGCATATATCTCCGTGAGGATGAGCTTTTCCGCGTCGTTGAAGGCGGAGAGGAACTCGTTGAAGAGGTCCTTTGTCCTGGAATACCTGTGCGGCTGGAATACTGCCACGACCCTGTTGGGCCAGCCCTTCTTCGCCGCCTTCAATACCGCCTTTATCTCCTCGGGGTGGTGGCCGTAGTCGTCGACCACGGTTATGCCGCCTGCCTCCCCCCTTATATGGAAGCGCCTCTCGACGCCGGTGAAGCCCTCAAGGCCTGCCTTTATCCTGTCGAACGGAATTTCCAGCTCCCTCGCGACCGTAATGGCCGCAAGCGAGTTATATACGTTGTACTCTCCGGGGAGGTTGAGCGTGACCTGGCCGAGGCACTTCTTGTCGTGCCAGACCTCGAAGGTCGTCTTCATGCCGTCGTGGACGATCTTCCTGGCGTGGAAGTCGGCCTGGGCCGTGAGGCCGTACGACCTGAACCTCCTGGTTATCCTGGGGATGAGCCCCTGAATGACAGGATGGTCGAGGCATATTATGGCGCAGCCGTAGAACGGGACCTTGTTCATGAAGTTCAGGAACGCGGCCTTCACGTCCTCCATGTCCTGATAATGGTCCATGTGCTCCCGGTCTATGTTCGTGACGACCGCAATGGTCGGGGAGAGCTTCAAGAAGCTCCCGTCGCTCTCGTCAGCCTCTGCCACGAGGAAGTCGCCGGTGCCGAGCTTGGCGTTGGCTCCCAGGCTGTTGAGCTTTCCTCCGGTGACGATCGTGGGGTCCATGTTCGCCGCGGCAAGTATCATCGATACCATCGAGGTGGTAGTCGTCTTGCCGTGCGTGCCTGCTATGGCTATCCCGTACTTCATCCTCATCAGCTCCGCGAGCATCTCTGCCCTGGGGATGATGGGTATCTGGCGGGAGGTGGCTTCCTTTATTTCCGGGTTATCCTTCTTCACGGCAGAAGAGTAGACGACGCAATCGGCGCCTGTTACGTTCTCCTCCTTGTGTCCCGTGAATATGGTGACCCCGAGTCCCTTGAGCCTCCGGGTCGTCTCGCTCTCGGAGAGGTCAGAGCCCGTGACCTTGTAACCCATGTTGACGATGACCTCGGCAATGCCGTTCATGCCGCTGCCCCCGATCCCAATAAAATGTATCTGCTTTATTCTGCCTCTATACACTAATCACTCCTAATTCAAAATCCGCAAAAGGTTATCCGCTATCTCCTGCGCCGCCCTGGGCCTGCCAAGGGCCTTCGACTTCTCGCGCATCGTCCTCAATGCCTGCCTGTCGTTGTAGAGCCTTCTTATAGCCTCTGCCAGCGACGCCCCCGTGAGCTTGTCCTGCTTTATCATCAGCGCTGCCCCGGCCTTTTCCAGGCACCTGGCGTTAACGGCCTGGTGGTCGTCGGCCGCGAACGGGTACGGTATCAGTATGGCCGCAAGCCCCGCTGCCGTTATCTCGGCCAGCGATGTAGCGCCAGCCCTGCATATCACGAGGTCCGCCGAGTTATAGGCAGTACCCATGTCCTCTATGAACTTGAAGGCCTCGACCTTAAGATTTTTCCTCTTGTACGCTGCAACCGCCATCTCGTAGCCCTCGTTGCCTGTCTGGTGCATTACCCTCAAGCCGCTCCAGATGTCGGTGAGGAACTCTATTGCATCGAGAAAGGCCGCGTTAATAGCCGTCGCCCCCTGGCTGCCGCCGAAGACCAGGATGGTGAACTTGTCAGCCACCCTGCCATCCTCGAGCTTCCTTATGATGTCCCTTCTCACCGGATTGCCGCTCAAGATCGTGCGGCCTCCCGGGAAAAACTTCCTCGATTCCTCGAATGATATATAGACCCTGTCGACGAACCTCCCGAGGAGCTTGTTCGTGAGGCCCGGCAGAGCGTTCTGCTCCAGTATCGCGGTGCGCACCTTTAAGAGCCTTGCGGCAGTTACGACCGGGGCTGACGAATAGCTCCCGCAGCCTATCACCGCGTCGGGCCGGGTCGACTTCAGGAAGCCTATCGCCTCCATGGTCGACTTCGCCGCCTTCGCAAGGGCCCTTACCCTCGTGAAGCCGCGCCTCCTCTTTATGCCCTCCACATTGAAGACCTTTAGCGGATATCCGTACTTCGGGACTATCTTCTCCTCAAGGCCCCCCGCGCCGCCGACAAAGGTTATCTCTACGTTCGGGTCCCTTCTCTTGAACTCCTCGGCAAGGGCTATGGCAGGGAAGAGGTGTCCGCCTGTGCCGCCGCCCGCGAAGATAAGCTTAAGCCCCCTCTTCGCGCCCTTATTCTCCTGAGGCGCGTATGCGCTCGCATTATCAGGCCTCATTTTCCCTTATATAGATGTTGAGCAATACGCCAACCGCTATCATGTTCACCATTAGCGCGGTGCCGCCGTAGCTTATGAACGGTAGCGGCAGCCCCTTTGGCGGCAGAAGCCCCATGACGACAGCCATATTCATCGCAGCCTGCATGACCACCATGAAGGTAAGGCCGAGCGCCAGGTACTGCCCGTGCAGGTCCCTTGCCTTGAGCGCGACCTTTATGCCGCAGACAAGAAAAAGGACAAAGAAGGCTATCACGCCGCCAACGCCTATCAACCCAAGCTCCTCCCCTATGACAGAGAGTATGAAATCCGTATGCGCCTCTGGAAGAAAGAATAGCTTCTGCCTGCCCTCTCCAAGGCCTACGCCCGAGATGCCGCCGGAGCCGAAGGCCAGGAACGACTGGACCATCTGGAAGCCCTTGCCTTCAGGGTCTTTCCACGGGTCCAGGAATATGAGTATGCGGTTCATCATGTAGCTGAAGTTATGCACCACGAACCACAGGCCGACGCCCAAAATCGCGAGAGAGCCGAAGAGGTATCTCTTCCTGACGCCTGCCACGAAGTTCATTAAAAATACGATAGCCGCCAGCGCGAGCGAGGTGCCAAGATCCGTCTCGAACATGATGAGCCCGACTATGACACCGGGTATGATGACGTTCGGCAGAAAGCCCGGCGAGAAGGTCTTTATCATTTCTCTCTTTGCCGCGAGCGAATAGGCGAGGAAGAATATGACGGCGAGCTTCGCGGGCTCTGAGGGCTGGAAGGCCAGGGGGCCGAGCCTTATCCATCTCCGGGCCCCGCCAGCCGTGAATCCTATTCCCGGTATATAGATGCATATGAGAAAGAGCGCCGCCAGGATGAGTATCGGGTAGGCCATCTTCCTGTAGAACTCGTACGGGAGCCTCGAGGCCACTATCATCATGACCACGCCGGCAAGGGCGTATGTCAGATGCTTTTTCACGAAGAAATACTCGTCCCCGAACCTCTTCATGGCAACGACATAACTTGTCGAATAGACCATCACGACGCCGAGCACGACGAGGAGGAGAGTAGATATTATGAGTATTCTGTCGGTGTCCTTGAACCTTATCAAAGCGCCTCTACGAGGGCGGCGAACCTCTCGCCCCTCTCCTTGTAGTTCCTGAACATGTCAAAGCTCGAACAGGCCGGGCAAAGGAGAACGGTATCTCCAGGCGCCGCGCCGTTGTGGGCCGTCTTTACGGCCTCTTCGAAGGAATCCGCTAAAACGGTCTTCGCAAGGCCGCCGAGCGCATCGTTTATCTTGAAGCGGGCCTCGCCGAGGAGGACCATCAACTTTACTTTTTCCCTTACGAGCGCTGAGAGCGTCCTGTAGTCCCCGCCCTTGTCAACGCCTCCGGCTATGAGCACTACCGGCCCAACAAGCCCCTTCAATGCCATCATGAGCGCGCCGATGTTCGTGCCCTTCGAATCGTCGATATACCTGACGCCTTTAAATTCCCTCACAAGCTCCATCCTGTGATGGAGGCCTGAGAAGACAGATAAGGTCTTTGAGATGACCTCTTTCGGTGCGCCCGCGCGCCTCGCCGAAGCGATGACAGACATCACGTTCTCTATGTTGTGTATGCCCTTTAACTTTATGTCTTCGACCGGATATTCCTCTTTGGATCCGTTGAAGAGGTGGACGATTGAGCCGCCTTCGAGAAAGAGGCCGCCCTCGGCCTTGCCCTCCATCGTGAAGGGCACTCGCCTGCCCCTGCCCGGTATCTTTCTCTTTGTTATCTCAGGGTCGTTTATATTAATAATCGCGTAGTCGTCATCAGACTGGTTCTCGAAGAGCCTCAACTTGGTCCCGGCGTAATGGCCGAAGTCCCTGTACCTGTCGAGGTGGTCTTCCGTGATATTAAGGAGTATGCCGATATGCGGGTTGAAGAACCTCGTTGTCTCGAGATGAAAGCTCGATATCTCGAGCACGCACTCATCAGCGCCTCCGCCGTTCTCTATGTATTCAATCGCGGGCGTGCCGATATTGCCGCCCACGAACACCTTTAATCCCGAGTTCTCCAATACTTCACCAAGGAGCGTCGTGACCGTGGTCTTGCCGTTTGTCCCGGCCACCGCCAGCACAGGGGCGTCCATGAACCTCCACGCAAGCTCGACTTCGCTTATTACCTCGGCCCCGGCTGCCCGGGCTTCGACCAATAACGGAAGCTCATAAGGCACGCCCGGGCTTACTACTACAAGGTCTACCCCTTTAACGGAAATGCCGGAGTGGCCGCCTGCCATTACCTCGACGCCCATTGGGGCGAGCGCGTCAATGCCGGGAATTGCCTCGGCCTTCTTGGAGTCGGTCGCAACGACCCTTGTCCCGCATTTGGCGAGGAAACGGCAGACCGAGATGCCAGTCGAGCCCAGGCCTACTACGATTGCGCTCTTTCCATTGAGCGCGGCCCTGGCTGCTGTCAGGCACTCCCCTTTTCTCATTGCCCCTTGTATCATCATCTGATCTTCAACGTGCTTATCGCCACGAGGGCGAGTATTATAGAAATTATCCAGAACCTGACTATTATCTTTGGCTCAGGCCAGCCCTTTAGCTCATAGTGATGGTGTATCGGGGCCATCGCAAAGACCCTCTTGCCCGTGAGCTTGAAGGAGGCGACCTGGAATATAACGGAGAGCGCCTCCATCACGAATATGCCGCCGACGAGCAGCAGGATTATCTCGTTCTTTGTTATGACCGCGAGAGTGCCGAGCGCGCCTCCGAGCGAAAGCGAGCCGACGTCCCCCATGAAGACCTGCGCCGGGTAGGTGTTGTACCAGAGAAAGCCGAGAGACGCGCCGACCATTGCCCCGGCGAATACGGCAAGCTCTCCCGCCTGAGGCACGTACAGGATATTAAGGTAGTTCGCGATCTTCACGTGCCCCACCAGGTAGGCAAGGAGCATATAGGTGGCTGCGGCGATTATCATCGGGCCTATCGCGAGCCCGTCGAGGCCGTCGGTGAGGTTCACCGCGTTCGAAGCGCCCACTATCACTAAGACCACGAACGGGATGTAGAAGACCTTCAGGTCGACTGCCGTGTCCTTAAGGAACGGGATGGTCACCACCGTGTCCGCGCCGTTATAGTAGAGAAAGAGCGCGGCAATGGAAGCCACTATTATCTGGAGGAGGATCTTGGTCCTTGCCCTCATTCCGCCCTTTTTCTTCTTCACGACCTTGCTGTAGTCGTCGACAAAGCCGATCGCGCCCATGCCGAGCGTCACGAACATAAGGAGCCAGACGTACTTGTTTGTGATGTTGCCCCAGAGGAGCACGGAGCCCAGCACAACGAGCAGGATTATCGCCCCGCCCATTGTGGGCGTTCCTGCCTTGCCCTGATGTCCGGCCGGGTTGCAGTCCCTTACGACCTCTCCGAGCTTCAACGCCCGGAGCTTCTCTATCAGATACGGCCCCAATATGAAACTCAGGACCAGCGCGGTTATGGCCGCGTAGATGGTCCTGAAGGTGATGTACTGGAACAGGTTGAAGACCGCGTGGTACTTGGCTAACGGATATAGAAAATAATAGAGCATGCTTTCCTTTTCTTCCTACAGGCTGCTGAAAAAGTCCATCTGCTTTGTTGGCCTCAAAGCTCGTTACTGCGACGTACATGAAGAGTACGCCTCGTTCCTCGCTCCCCGGTTTAACTGGGGCCTCGCATATGGAACTTTTTGAGCAGCCTTGATAACTAATTATCCGCAGACCGCCAAGATATTAGCAGGCCCTTGCGGGCGCGATACCCTTTAAACTCTCGACAATCTCTTCGAGCGCTATTCCCCTGGAGCCCTTCACAAGGACCGCGTCGCCCTCCCTGAGAATGGACTTGAGCGTTTCGAGCGCCTCTTTTTTCGAGGTGAAGCTCGACGCCTTTTTAAGACCTGCCATGCGGGCGCCCTCTGCCGTCTTCCCGGAGGAAGCGCCTATGGCAACGAGCGCATCCACGCCTGATTCGGCTGCGAGCCTGCCTAAGGCCAGGTGCTCCGCGTCGCTCGCATCCCCGAGCTCGAGCATGTCTCCAAGGACCGCGACCTTTCTGCCGCGAGTGAGAGATAGCGTCTTCAACGCGGAAGCCATTGACTCGGGGTTGGCGTTGTAAGTATCGTCAAGCACCGTTATACCTGTGAGGCGCAGCACGCACATCCTGCCCTTTACAGGCGAGTATGCGGCGAGCCCGGCCGCCATATCGTCGAGCGGCACGCCCAGCGGCAGCGTCGCTGCTATCGCGGCGGCGCCGTTAATGACATTCGTAATGCCCGGGGTTGAGAAACGGACTTCGACCCTCTTTCCCCTGACGCTATAAACAACCGAAGTCCCTGCAAAACCTCCCTGGGCCTCGCAGCCCTCGACCATGACGTCAGCCTTCTCTTTAAGGCTGTATGTCACGGCTGAACCGTTGCCCGCTATCTTTACGACCCACGGGTCGTCGAGGTTTACTGCCCTGACACCGTGCTGCGGCAGGAGCGTAAAGAGCGGCCCCTTTGCCTTTGCGACCCCGTCAAGAGAGCCGAGGGTCTTAAGGTGCCCCCTGCCGATGTTGGTTATGACCGCGACATCGGGAGAGCAGATGGCTACAAGCATCTCCATCTCCCAGTCCTCGCTGATGCCAAGTTCCACGACCGCGGCCTCGTGCGTCTCATCGAGCCTCAAGAGCGTAAGCGGAAGGCCTATGAGGTTGTTCCTGTTGCCTTCGGTCTTGAGCACAGACCGGGAGCGGGAGAGTATGGCCGCGATCATCTCCTTGGTCGTTGTCTTGCCCGCGCTGCCGGTGATTGCCACGACCGGTATCTTGTGAAGCCCTCTATAATAGGCGGCCAGAGCGCCGAGTGCCTTGAGAGTGTCCTTTACTACAATGAGGACCGCGGAAGCCGGCAGCTCTCCGAGGCCTTCCGTTCCTTCGACTACGGCAGCGGCCGCGCCCTTCGCGAATACATCCTTTATAAATGCGTGGCCGTCAAAGTTCGGGCCTTTCAGTGCGATAAATAATTCGCCCGGGTTTACCTTGCGCGAGTCGGTCGTAACCCCGGTAATGACCGGCGTTCCGCCGCCCCTGACCTCGCCCCCTGTTGCCCGGGCTATCTCTTCTATCCTGAGTCTCAATCAGCCCAGCTCTGCGGCAATCTTTGCGCTGTTGCCGTGCATGAGTCCGGAGAGCACCTCGAAATCGTCGAAGTGGCGCTTCACCCCTTTTATTATCTGATAGTCCTCGTGGCCCTTACCCGCCACAAGAAGCGTGTCTCCCTTTGCCGCGAGGCTTACGGCCCTGGATATGGCCTCGCCGCGGTCAGGAACGACCATATAGCCCTTTTCTGACGGCCTCTCGTCAGGGGTGAACTTCTTTACGCCTTTTATGCCTGCCTCTATTTCCTTTATTATCTCGATCGGGTCCTCGTCCCTTGGGTTATCGGAGGTGACGATGGTCAGGTCAGAGAGCCTCGCGGCTATCTCGCCCATCCTGGGCCTCTTCCCCCTGTCCCTGTTGCCGCCGCAGCCGAATACGGTAATGAGCTTGCCGCTCGTGACGGGCTTGAGCGCCATCAACGCCCTCTCCAGCGCGTCTCCGGTGTGCGCGTAATCGACATAGGCCCTGAATACATCGATGCCGACGGACTCTATCTTCTCAAGCCGTCCGGGGACCCTTTCCAGGCTGGCGATGCCTTTTATGATAGCCTCAATGCCGATGCCAAGAGATAATGCGACGCCTATGGCGCCGAGGATGTTCTGCAGGTTGTACTCGCCGACCAGGTGGGTGGATATCGCCATGTCTCCGCCTAGCGTGGAGATAACCGCCTCTGTGCGGCCTTCGAGCATTGAAGCCTTTTTGGGAAATACGGACGCGCCCTCCTTGAGGCTGAAGGTGATCGCGTTATTTGATCTTTCCGCTAATTTCCTGCCCCAGGAGTCGTCGATATTGATGACAGACGCGCCGCATGACGATGAGAGCATCTCAAAGAGGATGGACTTGCACCTGAAGTACTCATCCATTGTCTTATGATAATCGAGGTGGTCGTGCGTGAGATTTGTGAAGACACCCGCCCTGAACCTGCAATCCGCGGCCCTCTTCTGCTCGAGGGCGTGCGAGGAGACTTCCATTACGCAGTGCGTGACACCGGCGTCCTTCATCTCTCTCAAAATCTTGTGCAGCTCGGGGGCTTGCGGCGTCGTGTGCGGGGCAGGCAGGGTCTTCCCGTTATAGCGGTAGTTGACAGTGCCGATGACGCCGGGGTTGTGTCCCGCCTTCCTCAGTATGGACTCAAGTATATATGTCGTGGTCGTCTTGCCGTTGGTCCCGGTCACGCCTATCGTTACGAGCGACTTCGAAGGCTGTCCGTAAAAAATATCAGAGGCCTTCGATATGGCCTCCCTTACATCCGGCACTATGACCTGGGTCGCTTCTATGGCGGGTGTCTCTTTTTCCGCGAGCACCGCGATTGCCCCGGCGGACACGGCCCTGGGTACGAACGAGTGGCCGTCAACGTGCTCGCCGGGTATCGCGACGAAAAGGGAGCCGGTGAAGGGACGGGGGTCTAACTCGATATTGCGTGAATCGCAGGAGACGGCGGTTATCTCTATTTCAACGCTTCCTGAAACTTTGGCGTCCAAGGCTTGCGTTATCTTGCTAAGAATCATGTTGCCTCTTAAAACGCTTGGGAAACCGGCAACTTACTCTTCCCCGCGCAACCGGGGAAGCCGCTGGTTTCAACTTTGTATTCTCTCACAAAACCGGTTTCTTTTTCAAACCCTTCTTTACTGGAACTCTACCATAACGGGGCCGCTGGAGGGTATGGAGGAACCCGGAGCAGGGCGCTGCGCGATTGCACGGCCAGAACCCTTTATTTCCACTTCGAAGGACCTCGCCTTTGCCTCTCTTATGACCATGCGGACTGACTTGCCCGTAAAGTCAGGCACGGCCATCGGCCCTATCTCTTCCTTTGCAGACGCCTCAAGGAGTTCGAGCTCCTTATTCACCGGCTCCGGCTCTTCGGCCCTGGGCCCGTTCGAGTTCTCTTTGAAGACCCCGAGATACGCGAGCGACTCCTGCGCTATCTCCCTGAATACAGGGCCTGCTATAAGCCCGCCGTAGTACTCTCCCCTGGGCTCGTCCACTGTGACCAGGATCGCGAGCCTCGGGTTGTCAGCAGGCACAAAGCCTGTGAAAGAGGCTATATACGCGCCTGAGGCGTACCCGCCCTTCTTGAAGTCCGGCTTCTGCGCAGTGCCTGTCTTTCCGGCGACCGCGAAATCAGGCACCGCTGCCAGAGTTCCCGTGCCCTTCTCCTCGGTAACTCCCTTCATCATCCCGGTAAGCTCTCCGGCCGTCTTCTCGGATATCAGCCTTCTTACGATTACCGGGTGAGATTCGCTTACCACCCTGCCGTTCTGGTCCTTCACTGATTTCACCACGTAGGGCTTCATGAGAAAGCCGCCGTTGGCTATCGCGGACATCGCGGTTACGAGCTGAATCCCGCTTACTGAAACGCCCTGCCCGAACGAAACGGTATGGAGCGTTACCTTCGACCAGTTGTTGTAATGCCTGAAAATACCCGACGCCTCGCCCGGCAGGTCAATGCCGGACTTTGAGCCGAAGCCGAAGGCCTTCGTGTACCTGTAGAGCTGTACCTTGCCGAGCGTCTCTCCAATTTTCGCGCTGCAGATGTTGCTCGAGTACTTGAGTATCTCGGATACGTTGAGCCAGCCGTACGGGTGATGGTCGTGGAAGACCCGGTCAGCGACCCTGTAGCTGCCGTTCTCGCAGAAGAACCTGCTCGAAGGCTTTACCAGGTTCTCTTCGAGCGCCGCCGCTATGAGGAAGAGCTTGAAGGTCGAGCCCGGTTCATAGAGGTCGGCTATGGCCCTGTTCCTCCAGTGCTGCTGGCCGAACTTGCCGGTATTGTTCGGGTCAAAGGACGGCTGGTTCGCCATCGCGAGCACCTCGCCGGTGGCGGGGTCCATGACTATCGCGGTGCCGCCCTTTGCGCCGGAATCGTCCACCGCCTTCTTCAATGCCTTCTCGGCGATGTACTGTATCGTCTTGTCTATTGTAAGCTCGACCACCATGCCTTCGAGCGGCACGGTCTTGTCGCGGTCTTCGTAAAGGAGCACCCTGCCTATCGCGTCCTTCTCGCCTGTGAGCCTGCCCGACGACCCCTTGAGCATGGCATCGTAGTACTTCTCAACGCCCTCGAGGCCGTTTGAATCAAGGCCGGTGAAGCCTATGATATTGGACGCGAGCTGGCGGTTCGGGTAGAACCTCCTGCTCTCCTTTATTATTCCGACCCCTTCGAGCTCCTTTATAAACTCCCTCTGCTCCTCCTTGAGGTCGACCTGGCGCTTTAGCCAGGCGAACCTTGAATCGTTCCTGAGCTTCTTCTCTATCTCGAACGAAGGCATGCCGAGTATCGGGGCCAGGACCTTCGCGACCGTCCTCGGCGACTCTATCTTGTCGGGCTGGGCGAATATCGAGTCAACCTCGATGCTCACGGCCAGTTCCTTCAGGTTCCTGTCGTATATGTCCCCTCTCTTGGACTGCACGTTCAGGGTCTTCCTGTGCTGCTTCATGGCCATCTGCTTGAGCTTCGGCCCGTCTATCACCTGAAGCTGCACTGCCCTGAAAAAGATCGCCCCGAACACGACTACGAAAAAGCCCAGCACAAGATATATGCGCACCCTTGGCGCGGTGGCGGACTTCCGCTGGCCGGGCTTTCTCCTTCTCATTTAAGGATGACTACCTGCTCGCTCGCAGGATTCCCAAATCCAAGCCCCGCTGCCAGACCCTCTATCCTCTCCGGGCTCTTCAGTCTCATGTACTGGAGCTTGAGCCTTTTGTTCTGCTCGATGAGGCTGGCCCTCGCGGAGTTCGCCCTGGATATCTCGTAGCCCGTGTTCACGACCATGAGCCTGCTCCAGAGAAAGGCGAATATGATGAGCACGGCCGCTACGGCCGCGAGCACCGAGACGAAGAGGAAGCTCATGTCATTGAGGTTCCTCTTCGCCTTCACATCCTGCCCTATGAGCACACCGGGGAATTCCAATTTCTTACTTACCACTTCAGCCATTATGGTCCTCCTTGGGGCTGCGAGGCTTGTGAGGGTTTTTTTGGAGGAAACTTTCTACAGAAAGGTTCCCCCGGTTACTCCGGCCTCAGAGCTTCTCCAGGGCACGGAGCTTCGCGCTTCTGGCCCTGGGGTTGATGTCTATCTCTGCCTCAGCCGGTATTACGGCCTTTCTTGTTACGAGCCTTGCCTGCGGCACCCTGTTGCATACGCATTGAGGTATCCTCGGCGGGCATATGCAGCCTGTGGAGGCGTCCCTGAACGCGTTCTTCACTATCCTGTCTTCGAGCGAGTGGAAGGATATGACGACAAACCTTCCGCCCGATTTCAGCGATTCGACGCCGTCGGCAAGGGCATCTTTCAAGCTTCCGAGCTCATCGTTAACGGCTATTCTCAGGGCCTGAAAGACGCGCGTGGCAGGGTGTATCTTGCCATAACGCGCCTTTGCGGGCACTGCCCGCTGGATTATCTCCGCAAGCTCGGTCGTCGTCTCGACGGGCTTTGCGGAACGCGCCTTTATGATGGCCCTGGCTATCCTTTTTGAGTGCCGCTCTTCTCCGTAGTCCCTGAAGATGCGTACGAGTTCGTCTTCCTCAAGTTCGTTGACCAGGTCGAAGGCCGTCTCCCCCCCTGACCTGTCCATCCTCATGTCCAGCCTTGAGAGCTGGCGGAAACTGAAGCCGCGCTCGGCTCTCTCAAACTGGTATGACGACACGCCCAGGTCAAGGAGCATGCCGTCGATCGGCGGTGCGCTCAACGATTCGAGCACTGCCTTTATATTCCTGAAGTTCTCCTTTACGAGGGTGAACCTGCCTGCAAAGGGTTTCAGATTTTCTTCGGCCGCCCTGAGGGCGTCCTCATCCCTGTCGATGCCTATGAGCCTGTTCTCAGGGTTTGCCTTGAGTATCTCCCTGCTGTGGCCGCCTCCGCCTGCCGTACCGTCGACGTAAACGCCGGCCTTCCTGCAGTCGAGGTACTCTATAACCTCCGCAGGCATCACTGATAGATGGCTGAACTCCATCTATCAGAGCCCCAGCCGCTCGAGGGTGTTGACGATATCCTCCTGCGAGGCCTGGGCCTCCGCGGCATCCCACAGGGGCTTGCTCCATATCTCCATATGCCTGAAAGCGCCTATGAGGATGACGTCCTTGTCGAGCTTCGCGTAGTCACGGAGCGTCTGCGGCAGGAGTATCCTGCCGAGCTTGTCTATCGCGCAATCCGTTGCGCTCGAATAGAAAAACCTGAGGAACGCCTTTGTGTCCTTCTTGAACTCCGGCAGCTGGGAGATCTTCTCTTCGAGCTTGAGCCATTCGGCGAGCGGATAGGCGATAAGGCAGCTGTCGTATGTGGTCACGACAAGACGGGAGTCATACCTTTCGTTCAGGGTCTCCCTGAACTTGGAAGGTATGCTCAGCCTGCCCTTTGAGTCTATTAAGTGTTCGAATCTTCCCTTGAACATCGCGTTTTCCGGCCTCCGCCGGTCTTGAAAATTTACGGGAATTACTGCCCCTTTGTTCCACTTCAGGGTCTATTTATACCACTTTATACCACTTTATACCACCTAATGGGTCAACTATATTCCTGCGGGATTTCTTTGTCAAGGGGAATTTAAGTAGATAAAGCATTAAAAAAGCAGCGAAAATCGCCTCTTTTTCAACTAATTGTATAGTCTGTTTTGAAGGATACTATTAGTGGGGTTTTGCGCGTGCGGAATAGAAATCAAGGTGTGAATAAGCTGTGAATTACGAAATTTAAAGCGACGACTTGTCGCTTGAGGCCTGGTTCTCTCTTATCCTTTGAAGCCTTTCCATTATGACCTCTGCCCTGTTCTTGTAATCGGCAGCGACCCTGTTGGACGGGTCGAGTTCAAGGACCGTGTCCCATTCCTTTATTGCAAGCTCCATCTCTTCGTTCTGGAAATGGGCGATCCCCTTTCTGAGGTGCTTGTCAACGGCCTTGTCGCGCTCTGTCTTTGAGCGTTCAAGGAGCTCTTTCGCGTTCATGTACGAGGGGACTATCCTGACTGAGAGCGTAAACTCCTCTATCGCCCTGGCGTAGGCCCTTGATTCGAGATAGACCTTGCCCTTAAGGTAATGCAGGTTCGCGAGGTCCTCTGGTTCTTCCTTCCAGCTCTTCTTTGGAGGGGGCGGGGCCTGGGCCTTCTTCTCCTGGGGCTCAGGCGCGTCTCCCGCGCGCATCGCGTCGGTGAGGACCTCCATCCTCTGCCTCGCGAGTATGCTTGATGGATTATATTCGAGGGCCTTGCTGTATTCCCATACGGCCTTCGAGCGGATGCCCGCCCTTTCATAGTCCTCTGCCATCTCCAGATGCCTTCTGGAGAGCTGCATTGAAATGGCGTTTATGTCTTCGAGCAATTTCCTCGCTGCCCTGTAGCTTGGGTCGTCCTTCGGGATGGACCTCGCCTTGTATCTGGCGTCGGCAAGCCTGCCGCTCTCATACATCATGAGCGCCCTGTCGTACTCGGTCCCCTTCACGTATCGGGACGACATCTGCATGCAGCCAGACATGAGAACGGCAGTGGCCATAATGAATACCAGGCTGCTCAAAAAGCTCCATATGCGAGGCCCCGGTTGAATCAGGGAGCGAGGAATGAGGCGTACTCTTTGCCGTACGCCGCAGTGACGAGCGACGATGACAACAAAGCAGATGGACTTTTTCAGCAGCCTGCTAAAGGACAATGCCTTCCCTCCCCAGCTCGATAAAGGCGAGGCGGACTATCTGGGCCACCTCGGTATTCCACTCGCCGCAGAGCTCCCTTATGTTATAGAGCGTTACCGGCTTATCAAAGCCCTTTATTGACACGCCCCGTATCTCCTCGGCAACGACGTTTCCGGCGACCGCCTTGTAGATGAACTCGCTTACCAGGATGTCTCCTCCCTTTGCAAGGTCAGTGAGGCGCGAGGCCGTGTTCACCGGGTCGCCAACGGCGGTATACTCCATCCTTACGCTCGACCCCATGTTGCCGACGATGACCTCGCCGGCGTCAAGACCGATGCCCATGTGAAGGGCAGATTCGTTCTGCACTGCCCGGAGCCGGTTGAGCTCCTCGATCGCGAGCTTTACCGCCATCGCGGCCTTAACGCCGCTCTCAAGGTGGCTCGGGCTTTTGATGGGAGAGCCGAAGACGCTCATCACGGCGTCGCCTATGAATTTGTCTATCGTGCCCTCGAAGCGGAAGACTATATCGGTGACGACGGTAAAATACCGGTTCAGGAGCTCTACTATGTCCTCCGGGGCCATCTTCCTTGAGATCGAGGTGAAGCCGCGTATATCGGCGAAAAAGACCGTGACCTCCCTCTTATCGCCGCCGAGCCTTATGCGTTCCGGGTCCCTGAATATCTCATCAGCTACGTGCTGACTGACGTAGCGGTTGAAGACGCCCTTCAGGACCTCTTTTTTCTTGAGCTCTGAGGCCATCTTATTGAAGGACCTGACAAGGTCCCCCATCTCGTCCTTGCCGCCTTCCGGGATCCGGTAGTCGAAGTTGCCGAGCGCTATTTCCCTTGTGCCCCGGAAGAGCCTGAAAACCGGACGAAGGAGCCCCGAGGCCAGCGGGATGGATATGAACGTAACCGCGGCCACTGCTATAAGGCCGATGAGGACGACCTTTTTTATCGAGCTCCTGACCTGCTCCTGTATAAAGCTGTTCGAAAAAGAGAGGACCGTGTAGCCCACGGTCGTGCCGCGGAAGACTATGGGCGCGGCAAACGTTATGAGCCCTTCTCCGCCGTCGTTGACGAGCCATGGCGCGGCATCCTGCCTGCTTGCAATCAGGCCTCCGTCAAAACCCTTGAACTCAGTGCCCGCCTCCACGAGGTCCTTATGCGCCTCGACCTGCATGCTGTGGTTAAGTATGTAGGCGTCATGTATGCCCGGGTACTTGAGTATGTTCTGGACGGCGAGGTTCATGGCCAGGCTGTCCCTCTGCATGAAAGGTATCTTCGAATCGCTCGCGAACTCGTGGGTTATGGTCCCGGCCATGGAGCGGAGCTGCTCCTCAAGGGACGACCTCTGGTGGACCACGAGGATCGCGCCTATGGAAAAGGTGGCCGCGAAAAGAAGCGTCGAGAGAATGACGGCCAGCTTTATCTTGATGCCTATTTTCACGCGGAATCTCGGACCGTTCAGGCAGCGGATTGAAGGCGGCTGCCCTTTAGTTGTTAGCGGCTTCGGTTTTCCAGTTCCCAGGCCAACCGCCGGTTGAGAGAGGCGGTCCCGGGCGGCATTTACGAAAAAGCGATTCTAAAAGGATAACCCGCAAAAACCCGTGACAGACGTCACGGAAGGCCTTTGCGGGAAATGGGAGACTGATGACGGAGAGCATAAAACCGGAAGATTAAATACAGGCGGCGGTCTGATTAAAAAACTCTAACCGCCGGAGGATACAGGGCAGCTGATAGGACTTAAGTTGCCCGTCCTGTCTCCCTTTTTTAACTGGTCTACATCTCTGGCACCCTCTTGAAGGGGACGAAGCGGTCTCAAAAGGACCGCTTCATGGCGGAGGTGCGCCCGAAATAATTCGGACGCATTCCAGGTTGTTTTAAAAAAACCGGAGGGTGCCGTAAGCCGGATCCTGTGCCCGGTAGAACCGGGCGGCGGCCATTCGTCTAGGCCTGCCGTTGCCGGCAGGCTCGAGCGGCCAACCCGTTCCGCCCTCCTTTGGGGATGAAGGACGGGCCGTCCTTGAAACGGAACCTATTTGGCCTTGCACCGGGAGGGGGTTGCCAAGCCCTGCCGGTCGCCCGGCAGGCTGGTGGGCTCTTACCCCGCCTTTTCACCCTTACCGCTTTGCAGCGGCGGTATCTTTTCTGTGGTCCTGTCCCTGGGGTCGCCCCCGGTCGCCGTTAGCGACCTCCCTGCCCTATGGTGTCCGGACTTTCCTCTGAGTAATTAACCCAGCGGCCGCCAGGCACCCTCCGATTTAAAAATAATAAGTTTTCACGCACGCCGCTCTATGGCCTCGTTAGCCAGCTTGTCGGCAGCGGCGTTCTCTTCCCTGTAAACGTGCACTATTTTAGACGACCTGAAGCCCTTTAAAAGCGCCGCGGCCTTCTCGAAAAGTGGCCTCAGGTCCTCGCTCTTGACCTTATAGACTCTATTGAGCTGCTTTACCATGAGCTCGGAGTCGGCAAAGACCTCGACATCCCGTATGCCCATTGACCGGGCCTCCGAGAGCGCCATCACAAGCGCCTGGTACTCGGCGACGTTGTTGGTAACGACCCCGAGATACTTCCTCAGCTCCCTGACTATTTTGCCCTGGGCATCTCTTATAACCGCGCCCGCGCCGGCCTCTCCGGGGTTGCCCCTGGATGCGCCGTCGACCCTTATCTCAAACAGGCCGGGCCTCTCGGCCTTGAAAAGCGCCTCCTGAACAGGTTCGCCGGCAAGGCCCTTTAATAAGGCCCTTGCATCGTCCTCCGTCATGCCGAGCTTCTTTATAACGGAGCGGACATCAAGGGAATTTGCGAGCTCTTTTAGAAATCTCTTAGCCAGGATAGAGTCCCTGGGGGACATCTCAGACAGCCTCTAACTCGCGCGGGGTCTCTGCGTACAGGAGCCGGTGGCAGTGGGGGCAGGACTGAAGTTCCTCAGTCCCTCTCTTGAGCATTATGTAGACCTGCGGGGGAATGTGAGTGAAGCAGCCCTGGCATATTTCGTTTTTGACCTGCGCGAGCCCCAGGCCGCCCCTCTTGGAGCGGATCATCTCATACTTTCTGAGGATATCGGGCCTGATCTTGGACTTTATATCGTCTTTTGACTTGAGCTTTGACTGGGCGGCCTCTTTCCAGGCGTTTCTCTTCTCTACGAGCTCGGCTGAGAGCCTGTCGAAGTCCGCCTGCTTCTGAGCCGCAGACTCTTTTTTGGCGTTGAGCGCGCCCTCTTTTTCAGAGACCCTGGCGGCGAGCTGGTTCTTCTCCTGCTCGCCCTGCTTCCTGGATTTATTCGCGCCGTTTATCTCTTTGGTAATGGCGTTCAGTTCCCTGTCGTTCTTGACCGAGTTGAGCCTCTTTTCGTCCTTCGAGACCCTCTCCCCGCTCTCGCGAATCCGCTCTTCGGCTTCCTTTATCTGGGCGGCGAGGCCGCCAGCTTCTGCTCCAAGCGCCTCTATTGCCGCGTTCTCTTCTTTGAGTTCGGTTCCGAGTTGGTCCAGGTTGGCTACGAACTCCTTCTCTTGTTCCTCGATTGCCTTGATCTCGAGGTCTATCCTCTGTATCTCTTCAAGGACTTTCAAGGTCTCTATCAAAATGCCTCCAGGGCTGAAAGTTTTGGTGGGCCCACCTGGGCTCGAACCAGGGACCGACCGGTTATGAGCCGGTGGCTCTTCCAACTGAGCTATGGGCCCCCAAGGGGGTAAGCGGGAGAAACCAGCCGGGGTCGCCCTCTTCAGGAAAAGAGCGGCGTATAGCGCTTCGGGGTTCCTTGACTCAATCGACTTATTTTATGAAATAAAACTCTTGTTTGTCAAGGCGTTTCTGGACGATACGGCCTGAATACAGATTAAAAAGTACGGCAAAGACCACTTTATCCTGATAAAAGGGCAGTCTTGACAAAAACAAGCCCCGGGTTAAAGTCTATTTGAGGGGGAAATTGCCCCGTAACATAATCCGAGACCTGACTATTCAAGCGCCTGCCGGAATTCATCATCCCCTGAAAGCAAATACAAGACCTGAAAGGCCCTTTATGGAGGAGAGGCGGAAAATGCGCATCCTGTTCGTGGACAGCGACGAGGACCTCCGCAGCTTCTGCTCCGAGGTGCTCACCGGCGCCGGTTACAGCGTCGAGCTTGCCTCCAGCGGCACAGAGGCATACTGGAAGCTCAAGGAGACCTCCTTTGACCTCGTGATAACAGATATAAAGCTCAAGGGCATGGACGGACTGGGCCTTTACCTGGACACCTTGAAAATATACTCACATATGAAGGAGAAGTTCCTTTTCATGACAGAGGACTCGTGCTCGGATTTCGAGAGCCAGTCGGTTATAACAAGGCTCAATGAAAAGTACCTGCTGAAGCCGTTCGACATAAAGGAACTGCTCAAAAAAGTCGAGGCCCTTACCGGCGCAAACCTTTCAGCCTTTTTCGCGATGTACAGAGGCCTCGACGAGAACAGGCGGATGGAGAGAAGGCTCTGCTGGGCCGAGGACTGCAAGGTGTTCGAGGACGGCTCGGAGGTCCCCAGGCCATTTACTCAGACCGCGGATATCTCAAAGCACGGAATAAGGATAAGGTACATGGGGACGCCGTTGAGGCAAGAGGATACAGTCTACATATCGGTAAAATGGCTTAGCGTGGAGAGCAGGGCTCTTGTAGTATGGTCGCGCGAGATAAACGATCTGGAAGCCGCGTCAGGGCTCAAACTCTTCGATCCTGTCACAGCCGCATCCCTGTCAAAAGTCCTCCAGAACAGGAAGACCTTTATCCCTCCGCTCGTATCGAGGGAGGAAGGAAACTGAGTCTATTCCCCTTCCGGCTTTCTCCTCTGGTGAGGGGGTTTTGTTTTGTATTCAAACAAGCGGGGCATAAGGCGAAAGGAGCCTAAGGTTGGGGGAGGGGCGAGCGAGCCGGGGCTGTAGGAGCAAAACCTTAATGGTTTTGCGACATAAGGGGCGAGCGAGGAGGAATGGGGCGGAGAGCTTATGCCCAAAGAAGCCCGGCAGGGCGCAAAAGGCCTTCATGGAAAAGGCAGATTCTTCGCTTCGCTCAGAATGACAATAGGTACTGAGAGTACCCTATCCGGTTAGCAATACTTGCTTTCAAGATAGATTGCTTTGCTCCGCTCGCAATGACAAACTCTAACCCGGTTTCAGTTCATACCTGAGTATCTTCCTCTCAAGCCTCGGAATGGAAATGCCCAGCAGCCTTGCGGCCCTTGACCTGTTCCAGCCAGTGTGGTCGAGCGTCGCCGCGATATGGCGCACCTCGATGGCGCTCAATGACTCTGGCGACCATCCCTGCGCATCCCCTGCCCTCTCGAGGGTCTTTATATCCATGAGCACGCCGCCCTTTGCGAGGAAGACGCCCCGCGTTATGACGTTCTCAAGCTCTCTCACGTTGCCTGGCCAATCGTAATCGATGAGTCTCTCCATGACATCGTCCGGCACCTTTGTTACCCTTTTGTGCAGTTCGCGGTTCGACTTCTCCAGCAGGTATGCCACGAGGTGCGGGATATCTTCTTTGCGCTCACGCAAGGGCGGTACGTCTATCGTTATTACCTTGAGCCGGTAGAAGAGGTCCTCCCTGAAGCCACCGGTTGAGGTGAGCGTTGCCAATTCCCTGTTTGTCGCTGCGATCACGCGCACATCGGTCCTTATGGTATCGCTGCCGCCCACGCGCTCAAAGCTCCTCTCCTGGAGCACCCTGAGGAGCTTGACCTGAAGGGCCTGGCTCATCTCGCCTATCTCGTCGAGGAATACCGTGCCGCCAGCGGCAGCCTCGAACTTGCCCTCCTTCCTGAAGAGCGCGCCCGTGAAGGCCCCCTTCTCATGGCCGAAGAGCTCGCTTTCAAGGAGCGTCTCTACAAGGGCCGAGCAGTTTATGGCGACAAAGGGCTTCGCCCTCTCCTCGGAGCTGGAGTGTATTGCGCGGGCGATGAGCTCCTTACCCGTGCCGCTCTCCCCCTGTATCAATATGGTCACCTTGGAGAGAGAGGCTATGCCGATGGTCTTGAATATCTCCTCCATTGCCCGGCTTCTGCCTACCAGGGTATCAGGCCTGTAAACATCCATATGGATGTCAGAGAGGCTCTTTGTAAGATCCAGCCCGTCAAAGACCCTCTTGAGGCACTCGTCCAGCGCCTTCATGTCGACCGGGTTATGGAGGCAGTCGAACGCGCCCTTTCTTATGACCTCGACCGTAGTCTCAAGCTCGTGCCTCGAGGTGAGGACTATTATGCTGGCCCCCGGGTCTATCGAGCGCACGCCATCCAGTATGACCCTGCCCCTGCCGTCGAGGTCCATTATTACGGCCTCAGGCCGGGTCTCGGCAAACGCATCTGCAGCCCCATCGAGCCCTGAGCACTCCACGCTCAGGTACCTTCCGAGGTGAGACTTGAGGGAAGCGAGCCTCTGGTCGTCGTCTGTCGCAATGAGTACCTTTCTCATCTGTCCTCATTATTATTATAGACCCAGGAATTAAAAGGGGTTGAAAATAACCGGATTTTTGATAAATTGGTTGCAAAAATGAAGCAGAGGGAAAATGGCTAAAGACCTCCTTTTTGAAATAGGGACCGAAGAGATACCGGCAGCCGTAGTGCCAAGGGCGCTTGCCGCCCTTGAAGGTTTCCTGAGGAAAGGGCTTGAGGCAAGGAAGCTCTCGTTCAATGGGATAAAGACGCTCGGCACGCCAAGGCGTCTCACCCTCATAGTCGAAGGGCTTGAAGAGAAGCAGGCTGATGCAATCGTCGAGGTCAAGGGGCCCCAACTGAAGGCAGCCTATGACGCATCCGGCAAGCCCACGGGCGCGCTCCTTGGATTTGCAAAATCGCAGGGCATCGATATAAATGCCATCAAGAGCGTAAAGACCGACAAGGGCGAATACGTGATGGCAACAAAAGAAGTGAAGGGCGAAGAGACCTCTTGCATCCTCCCGGAGGTCATCACCAACGCCCTCTCGCAGGAGTTCCTGCCAAAGTCCATGCGCTGGGGCTCGTACGACATCTCTTTCTCAAGACCCATACACTGGCTGCTCCTCATCTTCGGCGGCAAGCCTGTAGAGCTATCTTACGGGCACCTGTTGAGCTCGGATGTGACCTTTGGGCACAGGTTCCTCTCTGACAAGTTGCCCATAAAGGTCAGCTCCCCGGCTTCTTATGTCGAAGCGCTCCGGAAGGCCTTTGTCATCCCTGACCCGGCTGAGAGAAAAAAGACAATAGCCGAAGGCATCGTAAAATCCGCAAAAGAGGCGGGCGGCGTGATAGTGCCTGACGAGGGTCTCCTCGAAGAGGTCGCGTTCCTCGTCGAGTACCCGGTCGTGCTCCGCGGCTCGTTTGACGAGGAGTTCCTCGACCTGCCCAGGGATATCGTGGTTAACGCCATGAGGGAGCACCAGAGGTATTTCTCCGTAGTCGATCCTGACGGGGCGCTCCTGCCCTGCTTCATAACCATAGCCAACACCCTTGCCAAAGACATGGACGTGGTGAGGAAAGGAAATGAGCGCGTGCTGCGGGCGCGGCTCAATGACGCGAAGTTCTATTATGAGCAGGATATCAGAAAGCCCCTTGCCGAAAGAGTAGAGGCCTTAAAGGGGGTCGTATTCCAGGCAAAGCTCGGCACGTCGTTTGAGAAGGTGGAGAGGTTCGCCACCCTCGCACTATCGATAGGGGCGATTACAGGCTTTTCAAGACCAACGGAGCCGAACGAGAGGCCATCGGATTACCTGACCGAGAGCTTCAACCCGGCAAAATACGATATTAAGAATGTAGACCCCGGCCTCTATTCAAAATTCGTAATCGGCAGGGCGGCCATGCTCGCAAAGGCTGATCTCACTTCCGGAGTCGTCGGAGAGTTCCCGAAACTCCAGGGCACGATGGGCTCTGTCTACGCCAAAAAGAATGGTGAGCGCCCCGAAGTGAGCGTTGCCATTTACGAGCATTATCTGCCGACAGCATCCGGCGGAAGCCTTCCTGCCTCGATACCCGGCGCGATAGTAAGCATAGCCGACAAGACCGACACCATCGTCGGCTGCTTCGGGGTTGGCCTTATCCCCACAGGAGCGCAGGACCCGTATGCGCTCCGCAGGCAATCGCTCGGCATCATAGCGATAATCCTTGATAAGGACCTCAAGCTCCCGATTGATATTCTCGTCGGCGAAGCCGTGAAGCTCGTTGGCCCCAAGCTTACGAGAAAGGCCGAAGAGGTCCGCGCTGATGTAATAGAGTTCTTCAAGGAGCGCCTCAGGAACCAGCTACTTTCGCAGGGGCTCTCACATGATTCGATAGACGCGGTCCTCTCAGCGCCCTGGTTCGAACTGCCTGATGCCGTGAAGAGGATAAGGGCCCTCGAAGGGTTCAAGTCAAACCCGGACTGCGCGAGGCTTGTCACGGCCTTCAAGCGCGTCTCGAACATATTGAAGAACGTCGAGCCGGGCCAAGGCGCGCCCGACGCCGGTCTCTTCAAAGAGCCTCAGGAAACAGAGCTCTGGAAGGCGAGAAATGAAGTCGCGCCCGTAATGGAAGAGAAGAGGAGAAAGGGCGATTACGAGGCGGCCTTCGAGGCCCTCGCGGCGATAAAGGACAGGATAGACGCGTTCTTTGACAAGGTCATGGTAATGGCCGAGGACGCCGCGATAAAAGAGAACCGCCTGAAGCTGCTCAACTCCGTGCGGGGCCTGTATTTCGAGATAGCAGACCTTTCAAAGCTCACGGCCTGACCCGGCCTGCGGGACCGAAGTGATTTTGTTTGCCGGGCTGTCCCATGACTTATGCCATTAGGGTGCCTCTAAAAATTAGGAATTTTTTCTGAGGTCAAGGAAGGGCGGAAATAAAAAGCGCAGCATATATGGCAATATGTGAGCATTTTTATTTCTGCCCTGACACAGAGATCAGGAAAAATAACAATTTTTAGAGGTAGACTTAGACAGCCCGGCTTTTTTGTGGTATTAAGTTTCAGAGTTTCTTAATTATGTAACCGGAGGCATCCATGGGCAAAAGAAAATTTGCGGCCGCCCTCCTTTCGAGCATCATCATCGCCGGTCAGGCATATGCCCTCACGGACATCACGGCCGCCCACAGGGAAGACAACGCGGCCGCCAACGCCGAAGAGATAATCGATATGCGCTCGCGGCTGGCAAAGACCATTGAGCCGGGCTCTGAGGTCACCGAAGAGACCTTCAGGAAGGTCTGCGGCGCGGTCGCCAAAAGGGTAAAGGAAATAAGCGAATCAGAGGGCGTAAAGATCCGTCACGCCTCATTGAAGAATAGAAACGCGATGAACGCCGCTACGCCCGACGAGGCGGCCCTGATAAAACTCTTCGAAGATGAAAAGAAAAACGAGCGCTGGGACACTGTGACGCTCGACGGGATTGCGTACAAGCGGTATACAAGGCCGATCTTTGTCGAGAAGGCCTGCCTTGCCTGCCACGGCGACAAGGACGCCAGGCCGCGGTTCATAGTGGAAAAATACCCTGACGACAAGGCATACGGATACAGAACTGGCGAGCTTCGCGGGATAATCTCGATACTCTTGCCGGAATAGGAAATCTTCTCAGGAGGAGAGCAATGAAAAGAATATTTTTAGCGTCGTTAATAGCAGGCCTTTTTACTTTCGGCATATCCTATGCCGCCGACCACAAGGCCATGCACGAGAAGATGACGGAAATGGGCGGCCCCAAGCCCGACGACAGGATAGAGCTAAAGCTTCCGGACACCATGAAGGTCATGCAGAAGAGGATGATGCGCCAGCATCTGGACACCGTGGGCGAGATAACTCTCGCGATCGCGAACAACGACCTCTCAAAGGCGGCCGCTGTTGCCAAAGGTCTTGGCTGGAGCCCGGAGGAAGAGGCCAGGTGCAGCATGGTTAGCGATCTGACGGGAGAAAAAGACTTTTTGAGCCTCGGGATGGCGGTCCACAAGTCAGCCGATGAGCTTGCACAGGCAGCAGTAGCCGGGGACAGGGACCTGGCGCTGATCAATCTCTCCAAGCTTGTGAAGAACTGCAACGCCTGTCATGAGAAGTTCAGGCACTGATCTTTCTCCTTCTCCCCTCCGGGGAGAAGGCTGGGACGAGGGGGACGGTATTGAAAGCCCCCCTCACCTTACTCCTCTCCCCCATGGGGGAGAGGAAATGACCGTGTCCCGTCATTGCGAGCCGGAGGCGAAGCAATCCCAGAGATTGCCGCGTCGCTGCTCTCATCGCAATGACAAACAAGAACTCTAAGATAATCTCCCCTCACCCCTCTTTAGAAAAGAGGGGAAAATGTCGCGCGCGGCAAGGTAGCGGGTATTATAATAGAAAATAGAACAGAGGGGGGCTTAGGCCCCCTTTTGCTCTTTAAGGAATTTCTGCACCTCGGCGAGCCCCGGTATCCCAGCCCTCCCCCCAAGCTTTCTGCATTTCATGGCCGCTACGGCTGACGCGAACTCGACTGTCCTCTTCAGATCCCAGCCCTGCAATACCCCGTACGCGTATGCCCCGTGAAAGACATCCCCTGCCCCGGTCGTATCGAGAGTCTTTACCTTGAATGCCTTCTGCAAAAAGACCTTCCCGCCGTGATAGGTAAAGCTGCCCTTGTCCCCGAATGTCGCTGTCACAGCCCTGGTCCTGCCCGTGGCGAGCTTCTTGAACGCATCTTTTATGCTGAGCTTCAAATCCGAGACAAAACGCTCTGAGCAGACTACGTAATCGCACATGGAGGCGAGCTTGAGCATGCCCGGGCGCATTTTTCCGGCATCGAGCATGACCGGGATATCCCGCCTTGCCGCAATGGCGGCTGCCCTGCAGGAGGCCTCTGTCATGAGGCCGTCGAGCATCAAAAAATTCGCGCCTATAAAACGCGTTGGCTCCACCTCACGCGCAGTCAAGGGCGGGACCGTTGGCCTCTGCCAGCAGATGGTCCTGGAGCCGGTCTTTTTATTGACCATGATAAACGCCTGCTGGGATGCGCCGCCTGCTTTTTCAAGCAGGCCCCTTACGTCCACGCCCTCGGATTTAAGCCCTCGCCTTATCTCCAGACCCGCGCTGTCATCGGACACCCGCCCCAGGATTGCGGCCTTCACCCCGAGCCTGCTCAATGTTACCAGCGCCGTTGCGACCGGCCCGCCTCCCTGGACAGTAAAATCAAGGACCTCCTCCTTGGTGTCCTCCTTCGGGTAGTCCTCGACCAGGGCGACATAATCGAGCGAGCACTGGCCAAGCCCCAGCGCCTTCATCTTTCACCCACTGCCTGCAGTGCGATTCTGCGCTGTCTCGGCCTGTTATCGAAATCGATGAGCACGACCTGCTGCCATGTGCCAAGGGTGAGCGCCCCGGAGGTGAAAGGAATGGTTATGCCCGGCTTCAGGAGGGCTGCCCTTACATGGGCGAACCCGTTACCGTCGCCCCACTGGCCGTCATGCCTGTACGGGATGTCCCTTGGCGCGACCCTCTCGATAGCGTCCTTGAGGTCCTGTATCACGCCGCTCTCAAACTCTATCGTGGTAATCGTTGCCGTGGAGCCTATGACGAATACCGACAGCAGCCCTTCGGTGAGGCCTGATTCGCTTAGCGCCGCCTCGACCCTGGGCGTGATGTCAATGATGTCGGAGAAGCCCCTTGTAGGTATGTCGATATAGGCGGAGTAGGTCATGTGGTGAAAAATAGCACTGAAGCACGTCCAAGTCAACTGAGCCCGCCGGGTACCCGATATTTCCGTCCTTTCAGAAAGCCTGGTCAGGCCTGTACCCTTATCGGGAGTATTATGGTGGTTATGCCGCTCCATTGAAGCCGCCTCTGGATGGCGAAGGCGGTCTCGTTGTGAAGTATCCTGTGATAGAACTTCTCAAGCCTGAAGGTCAGCTGTCCGGTAAAGACCATGATCCTTTTGAACTCTCCGGCGATCTCTCTGGTTATCGACTCGACACCCTCGACGACGTCAGTGCTTACGCCCATCCTGTAATCGGCCGGGAAGCCGAGCTTCCTCGCGAGGTCGCAATATTTTTCGAGCGACTCCCTTACCGTAAACCCGGCCTGGGCTGCCATGAGAAGGAGCGCGCCTTCAGAGAAGATAGTTATCAATGCAGAGATCTGCCCCAAAGGCCAATCGCCGAAGAGCGCGTCAGCCAGTACCGCATTGAGCGTCATACCCTCGACCGGCCTTATGCCGATGAGGGGATAGCTTATCAGGAGGACCCCGGCGGTAAAGGCAAGGGGACTGCCATATAGGCCATTGTGCGTTTTCCGGTCCTCACCTTCGGCTCCCGCATTATGGGGAGCCCGTTCGACACGGCCTCTATGCCGGTATAGGTCCCTGCTCCAAGAGAATAAGCCCTCAGCAGGACGGCGGCCACGCCCCATATCCCTATGAGCAGAAATTGCAGTGGAGCCCGAAGAGCAGGTATTTTCTTATAATCCAGAATGCTCCGCTTATCCGTTTTACCAACTACCCGTTTTTTTATATAATCATTGAATGTCCTTTATCGAACGGTTCAGGAATACAGCCGGAGAGCTAAAAAAGAGGCTCCGCCTTTACAGGCTCGTGCTCAGGCACCCCCGCACCCCGCTTTTGCCAAAGCTCCTGCTGGGCTTGGCCGTGGCGTACACGCTCATGCCCTTTGACCT
>Ga0209751_10000336_pt1 | contig 49948 bp, 44 predicted proteins | sample RifCSP13_1_FD_184019 | JGI IMG/M metagenome (GOLD analysis project Ga0209751, IMG submission 184019) | Soil microbial communities from Rifle, Colorado - Rifle CSP2_sed 13_1 (SPAdes) (version 2) | ecosystem: Environmental > Terrestrial > Deep subsurface > Rock core/Sediment | place: Rifle...
TCGCTGAATTCAATGAGTTGTGTCAACAGTGCCTCAACGGTCTTGCCTCGGGCGGCTTGTATATCCCGAAACTCAAGGCGAACACCATATTCAAATACCATGTTCACGTTAGGTCTGTAGCACTCTCGGAAGGGCACCCGCAAGATTGCTGTGCGATTATTAGTCACGTTTGGGATTCCGCCAATCTCGCGTCCGACAAGTCGATCACCTTCAATGTAGGTTCTTTGGAGTCCGACTATATCTGTAACCATGACGTGAAGCGTCCGGTGCTTATCAATGTTCCACATATCGTCAAGGACGTACAACAAGGAAGCAGCGCCGCCATTATTGAACGGTTGCAGTCTTTCGATGATTGCGGCCGCCGAATTATTGATGCCCTTAATCATCCGACTCGCCTTCTTTTGAAACTCCGCTTGTTCCCAAATGACTGGGAATCCGGTTTTACCGGGTTCGGGATTCGGAATCATTTCCCAGACGGCGTGTTCAAGTGCTGTTCTTGCCTGGCTAATGACTTCACCAGCCAGAACACCATAATTGACAATGAGCGTATCCAGTGGTGCGACGTAGTCAAAGACATGTTCTCCGGTCTCGGAGTCGTTCCAGCATCGGATTCCATAATCCTGCCTATCTTGGGTAAGTTCAGCGTTGAGTTGTTCGAGGTGCTGCTTGGCCCGGTCGATCTTGGCCCAAGCGCCGTGCATCGTGTAGGTTGGCATGGCCAGTGAGTGACAAGAACCACTAGCCTAACAGTGTTTCTTAGAAGGGCTTATTTTATCGTCAATTGAGTAGAGCAACAATATCCTCGACGGACCAAAGCTTCTTAGTGACGCCCGCTTCCATCGCTGGAGTGCATCGCAGCGACTTATGAATCCGACAAGAGTTATAGTGCATGTAATGAAGCGCGATTGCGTGCGTATGGTTCTCAACCTTCTTTGAAAAGCCGTTTGTGAGGCGGGTAAAGCGACGCATCGACATTCGCATGGTGAGGTTCTGGCGTTCAATGTAGGACGTGGAAATCAAATCAGGATCAGGGTTTCCGGCGATCACTTCTTTTTCGCATCCGATACACTGTGCGGGCGAATAGCGCTTGTTGGGTTCTTCTTCCGTCACGCCGTAAATCTTCACGATCATGCCGTAGTCGATGGCTGCTCCGAACGCTTCTTGAACTGCGGTCAAATACATTTTGTTTCCGTCTCTGCTTAGCTGAAATCGGTTAGTGACGCGCTCCGATAGGTCTTTTATAAATTCCATTGCTGCCGCGTCGCGTCTCCCAACATTCCAGCAAGGGACAAGCTTCGTATCGGCGTCGATAGCAACCCATGTGTAACGTCGCCATACCCAAAGAAGCCTTGTAATTCCGGTCTTAGGTGCCGTTCTTTTGCATGAACAAACGACCAGATTTCGTCGCACTCGATACGCTTGCACGTAAGATTGCGAAATACCTTATCTTGGTAGATAGCAGAGGCGTTGCCGACATCTTCAAGAAGCTTGACGACGGCGTTCTTTGAAACGCCAGTCATTCTCACGATTGAGCGGATCGACATTCCCTCTACCAGAGCCGAGATAACCTGTACGCGCCTTTGGGTTGAAAGCTTGTTCATGATGAAAAGGCTTAGCTGCTTGCTCGGGCAAGAAGTCAAGCCACAAATAGGGCTTTAAGCCCGTTTAATTTTTGACCTAACTTAAGTGTTACTTTTGGCGCTTTTTAGAGCGCTTTCTACTCTTGGTGGGTTCGCGCGGGTTTACTTCTGCGGCGTCAACCGTGAGGTCTGTTGCCTCCTCAGTCTTCACGATGCCTATTCTCTGCACTAGAACCATTCCAGCTGGTGTCAGTTTGGTTTTTCCCTCATTCAATACGTTTACATTTGTGCCAACCAGGCCCACTTCTAGGACGAGCCTCCACAACCCTTCGTGAAGCCCCTGCTTCTTAATAAGCTCTTCCACAACTTCTTGGTGGTCAAAGAAAAAGTTGGGAACCTTTACGTCTGATGCCTTCAATGGTTTGTTCTTCTTTCCTTGCTAGAAGGGATGACTACGGTATGCTCTTTATAAATCTCTCTAGTTGTTTCCACGTATTCCGCAGGTTGTACCACTGTCATAACTGAGGCTACTTCGGTACGGGTTGCGGCGAATTGTCGGCGCAATTCTTCAATTATTGGTTTTGCTACTTGTTCCCCGGCGACTCGCGCTCTCACCGCGTCAGCGATATAGGTGTTTAGGCTCACATCTTCTAAGGCCGCCATTCGAGTGGCTAAGCCGTGCAGGCTCTTAGGCAAACGAAGTTGGAGCTTTCCGCTAGATGCCGCCCGGATAGCAGGCTCAGGTAGAGACAGGTTGTTTGCTTCACACGTTTCGATAAAACCCGCGAGAGCGATTTTGCCTTCCTTTAAGGCTTCTTCTTCTGATGCCCCAAAAGCAGATAGACCGGGAAAAGCGGGACACGTAGCGACGTATTCCTGATCCTCTTCACTCCATTCGATATTAAATGGATACCGATTAGCCATGATTCAGTCCCTCAATTGCCTCTAGAAGTTGTCTGACCTGGGTGGGTTTTGCTTTCCCGTCACGCGGCTGAAAATTCATCATCGAGCCGACGCAGTTTCCTAAGCCGGGATGCATGTAGATGTGGTGCGAACCGCATTGCCTTTGAAAAACCCAGCCATAACACTCGGCCAAAGCACAAAGGTCTTCAAACTTAAGATTCTTGGGAGAACTAGTGGCCTTTTCTAAGAGCTTCGCACAACGAGCCATGCAAACACCTCGCCTCTTTCACTGGTAAGTCCAGGAACCTGAAAGGAAGCAGGAAGCGTTCGCACGAGCCCATAGTACTACAGGCGGTACTATAGCGCAAGGAATTATTTAGACTGTTTTGCCCAGCGGGTCTGCGCACCTTTTCGGGCAATTGCGCGGCGCTCGCTGGCAGAGAGCTTTTTGGCCCGAGCCTTTCCACCCTTGCTTGCACTCATTCTGGACAAGGCTTGGGCGTGAGGATTCTTCATTGGCGGTTCGATCTTATCAGCCTCGCCAGTAGTCACGTCCAAGATATACTTAGCAAGTTCGTTTGGATCGGGTGGCGGTCGTTTGGCCTTTTGCTTTGCTGGCATGACGTGAGTATGCCACAGCACGGATCGCCGGAAACAAATCTCACCTGTTTAAACTTGTAAATGACCCACTACCCGGGACTGAGGGGTGATTGCCCCGCCCTGCTCATCTCCGTATCATATGACCAATGATCGAAAGAGTTCCCCTAACGTACAGAGCGGCAATTGCCGCCTGCATCAAAAACGCTCTCGCCGAAGACATCGGTTCCGGCGATATTACGACGCAGAGTATCGTGCCGCCGGAACTCACGTCACTCGGGCAGATTAGAGCGAAACAGAGCGGAGTTATCGCCGGGCTGGACGTAGCCGCACAGGTATTTTTTGACGTTGATCGTCACGTGGATTTCAACCCAACGGTGGCCGAGGGCGAGAGGGTTGAGTGCGGTCAGTTGCTGGCGCAGCTATCAGGACCAGTCAGAGGCTTATTAACGGCAGAACGGACGGCGTTGAATTTTCTTGGCCGAATGTCAGGAATTGCGACGCTTACGAGGAAATTTGCGGATTTGGTCGCGAGTACGCAGGCGAAAATTCTCGACACTCGAAAGACTGCGCCCGGATTGCGTGAGGTTGACAAGCTCGCCGTGAGACGCGGTGGCGGCCTAAATCACAGACACGGGTTATTTGATCTAATTCTGATTAAGGACAACCACATCGCTTGTGCCAGTTCTCTAAAGAACGCGGTAAGCCTTGCGCGTCGGGCCGCAGGCGAAGTCGAAATCGAAGTTGAAACACGAACTATCGAGGAACTAAGGGAGGCACTCGAGCTAGGGGTAAAGTTCATCATGTTGGATAACATGAATTTGGAAACTATCCGGAAAGCGGTCCAGTTGACAGAAGGTCGAGCAAAGCTGGAAGCTTCGGGTAATGTTAGCCTGGCCAACGTGCGTCAAATCGCCGAAACTGGCGTTGACTTCATATCAGTTGGAGAATTGACTCATTCAGCCCCAGTGTTTGATTTGAGTCTTTCTCTAGATAGGCGAGATGTCGGGAACTATTAGGCCGGTAATTAAATGAATAAAGAAACCAATCCAGAACAGATGTACCGGGCCATGCAGGAAAAGTTAGGCCATTTAGTGCCCGATTTTGAACTGCGGCTTAAGGCTGATCTTGCCGCCGAGATCAACTGGCTCAAAAAAGAGAAGAATGCTGTCATTCTGGGCCACAACTACATGGAGCCAGCGCTTTTTAACTCGGTTCCCGATTTTGTCGGAGACTCATTGGAGTTGGCACGAAAGGCAGCGCAGACCGAAAAGGAAATCATCGTTTTTTGCGGCGTGCGGTTCATGGCGGAGACCGCGAAAATTTTGAATCCAAGCAAGAAGGTGTTGCTGCCTTCTGAGAAAGCGGGCTGTTCACTAGCAGCCAGCATCACGGCTGACGACGTTCGCGAATTGAAGAGACGATTTCCTGGTGTCCCGGTTGTGAGTTATGTAAACACTTACGCCGACGTTAAAGCCGAAAGCGACATTTGCTGCACGTCCGGAAATGCTGTGGCTGTAGTCGAATCACTCAAATCAGAGACTGTTATCTTTTTGCCTGATGAGTATCTGGCGAGAAACGTCGCCAAAGAAACAGGCAAACGCATCATCTTCCCGGGTGCCGCGAATGATGAAGCACCGAATAATGGCTCAGGCTTTGAAATGATCGGATGGCGAGGACGCTGCGAGGTCCACGATAAATTTACCGTCGAAGATGTTACAAACGTTCGGAGACAGTTCCCTGACGTAAGTATCCTGGCGCATCCCGAATGCAGTCCTGAAGTCGTCGCGATCTCAGATTTTTCCGGCAGTACCGGTGCCATGATCAAACATGTCGAGAACACTTCCGCGCCTCGTTACTTGCTTTTGACAGAGTGCGCGATGGGCGACAATATAGCCGCCGCTAATCCTGACAAAGAGATGCTCCGCCTTTGCAGCGTCAGGTGCCCCCACATGAACAGCATTACACTTGAAGACACCCTTGAGTCGCTCAGGAAGGAGCAATTCCTTATCGACATCCCGCCGTCCATTCTGCAACGAGCTGCAAGAGCTGTTGAAAGAATGATCTCCATCGGCTAAGTGAGCGAAAAGAAGAATCCCATTGAACAGAACTGAGGTCCTCATCATCGGCTGCGGCATAGCCGGCGCAACCGCCGCACTCAAGTTAGCGCGCAATCCAAAGCGCAAGATTACGGTGGTTAGTCGAGCCAGCGATCCACACGCATCCAACACACTTTATGCGCAGGGCGGGATTGTAGGTCGCGGCCCTGACGACAGTCCTGAAATTCTATTGGCTGATATTCTGGAAGCGGGCGCCGGCGTCAGTTCGCCCAAAGCCGCTCGGATACTAGCTGAGGAAGGTCCATCGTTACTCAAGGAGGTTCTCCAGGATACGGCACACGTGCAGTTTGCTCGAGATCCTTCGGGAGATCTCCTTTATACGATGGAGGGAGCCCATTCCCGCCGCCGGATCCTTCATGTGGGTGACAGCACGGGCCAAACGATAATGAGTGGGTTGATTGACGCTCTGAGTCGTTGCCCAAACGTGATTCTTGAAACTGACATGACTGCGGTTGACCTAATCACGTTTCCTCACCATTCTCGAGATCCGCTTGATAACTATCGCCCGATTTCTTGTCACGGAGCTTACATTTTTGATCGAGCGCAACGGACCGTACATCGGTACCTAGCGCAGGCGACAGTGCTTGCTACCGGAGGCCTGGGACGCATCTATCGAAACACTACTAATCCACCTGGAGCTCGCGGAGACGGTCTGGCAATGGCACACCGAGCTGGAGCGCGTATTACCAATGCGGAATATGTTCAATTTCATCCCACAGCGTTGGCGGTGCCCGGCGCGGAAGGATTCTTGATTAGCGAAGCTGTTAGGGGAGAGGGCGGTATTCTGCTGACAGTCGAGGGAAAGCCGTTCATGTCACAGTATGCACCCGAGTGGAAAGACCTGGCTCCTCGCGATGTGGTTGCACGCGCCATTCATTACGAGATGGAACGCCACGGTTACCCTTACGTATTGCTCGATATTGCTTCACGACTGCCACCGGCCACTATTCGGGAACGCTTCCCCAACATCTATGAACGCTGTTTGAGATCCGGCGTCGACATTACGTCCGATCCCATTCCTGTCGTACCGGCGGCACACTACATGTGTGGCGGCGTGTTGGTGGACGAGTGGGGGTTGTCGAGTATCGCGGGTTTGTATGCAGTGGGAGAAATTAGTTGTACGGGAGTGCACGGCGCGAACCGATTGGCTTCCACTTCGTTGTTGGAAGGTTTGGTGTGGGGGCATCGTGCAGCGCAACAAATTGAAGAAGAGCTTGCATTCCAGCGTTTAGCATCCACGGAATTTGACAACGTGCCGCCGTGGGATGAGAGCGGCTTAACAGCGGACGCGGACCCTGCCTTAATCCAGGGAGACATGCAGACAATTCAAAACGTCATGTGGCACTATGTCGGTTTGATTCGCAGTGCTGATCGGTTATCGCGGGCGATTCGCGAGTTGAGTCATCTTTCGAACGAGATCGAAACTTTCTATCGTACTACGAAACTTGATGATGGCTTGATAGGCTTGCGCAATGCTGTTGAGGTAGCGCTGTTGGTGGCACAGGCAGCCCGGCACAATCGGCAAAGCCGCGGCGGCCATTATCGTCAAGACTCAGTCGTTAACGAGGGCGATCGGCTAATCTGAGAGTTCAGAGTGGAACAGATCAGGAAGGTGGCGCCATAGTTACGTAACGGGATTTAGGAGTAGAGATGCAAAACCGGGTGGCCCCCTATGAGGTCCACCCGGTTTTTGTTGCTATTTTCCCGGGGCTAGAATTCAAAGCGGGCGGCGAATTGTAGCTGCCGCTCGCGTATAAAGAAGTTACTGGTGAAAGAAGTACTTTGGAACTGCGGTCTGAATGTCAGCGTCGACCCGGAGAGATTGTAGGCAGTAGTGTCAACATTCACGATCTGCGAGCGATTGAAAACATTGAAACCTTCTGCCAGGAGCTCAAGATTCATTGATTCCGTAAATGCGAAACGTCGCGAAATCCGCAAATCCAAGTTCCAAATCTTTGGATGACGGAAGTTGTTTCGCGCGTTAAGGGGGAAGCGATTACCACCAGCCGAACCGGTTAGTCCACCGCCACCAGTCGGAGCGCCCGAGATGTTGCCGGAGACATTCGCCGAATAGGGAGTACCAGACGTTATGGTAAGAATTGGTGCAATGTTGAACCCACTGGCGATTGCGTGGGCGAGTCGATTGTCTCTGCTTACGTAATCCGGATGCCACACCGCGCTGGCGACGAACTTATGACGAACATCGAAGTCGGACACTCCCTTCTCCCAATTAAGATCATATGGGTCAAAGACGCTGTTAGTACTGGTGAACGTCTGCGAGTTTTGCCCATTGTCGCGCGATTCTGACAGCGTGTAGTTAATCTGGTACTGCAAATTATTGGTAAACCGGCGATTCAACTGCGCCACCATGGCAACATATTTAGTATAGATTACCGGTTGAACCTCAGTAATTGCGCCGAAGTTTGTATTTATTCGACTTGCAGTTGTAAACCTGGGCACTGTGATCGTTTGCCCATTAAACGGTCCACCAACCACACTGAAGTTCGTAACCTGCGTAGCGCGAGCCAGGTTGATGTTTACAAACTGCGGCAGATGACGACCCCAACTTCCGAGGAAGGCCACTGAAGCCACGGTGTTCCTTGCAATCAACCGCTCGTAACTGAGATCTGTTTGGTGAATGAGTGGGTTTTGCATATCTGGGGCAAACACCACGATGTTAGGTATTGGTCTGGTGCCGACCGACGGCGGAGCTGCAAAGACATTTGGGAAGATAGGAGCGACCGCGCGTTCATCCGCGTTGCTTGAAGCCGGGCTAAGGCTGAGGGTGAACTGACTTCCCGTGGCTCCGGTATTGGAGATGGCATTGCTGATTGCTGAATTCGTTATTCGCCCATAGTAAACGCCCCATCCTCCCCGCAACGAATTGTTTGCATCACCCGTAATGTCCCAGGCAAAGCCTACGCGCGGGCCCACGTTGTTTTTATCATTAGGAAACACGCTGGTTTTTGCTGCAAATCTTGAGTCAGAGTCAAAGACGGCATTCGGAAGTTGTGGGTCAGGCATCTTTTGATATTCATACCTGATACCGAGGTTCAGGGTAACGCGGGGAGCAACCCGCCAGTCGTCCTGGACAAAGAAACTGTAGTCCATCGTTCGAAATTTGAACGCCGGAGTGCCAAAGCCCTGAACAAAGCTGCCGCTGTAACATTGGCCAGCGCGGCGAGTTGAAGTCGGGCAAACGCCGAAATTTGCGGTTGGAGAGCCGGCTGCACCAGGCACTAACGCGCGAATGGCGCCGCTTGACGTAAAGTTTACATAGTCGAACAGAAAGTCGTTGATGGCTCCGCTATAAGCGTATGATCCTGACTCCGTAAAGAGGTTCCAATTCAGGTCCGTCACACGATTGATGTCAATTCCATACTTGACGGTGTGATTTCCGACTGTTGTTGTGACGGTATCGGCGAATTGCTGACGTCTCTCGTCGGGGAAAGCGGTTCGATTTAAGAAGGTCGGTTTGCCTGCGGTGAGACTACTTGTGCCGAGGCTGTATGATGGAGAGCTTCCACCTATGGCCGTTGTGGGCTCCCCAGGTGCCGGCGCCGGCGCCACTTGACGCTCATGATCGCGCCCAATTTGTACTCTGGCCTCGTTAATCACAGTAGGTGATAGGCTGGAGGTCAGTCTCAGCACGCCCCAGTTGACATCAACCAGGTCATCGCCAAAGCTGGCAATTCCACGCGTCACGGTAATTCCCGTCTGAACGCCCGCCGGTGATTCCCACTCCATGCGATTGTACGTAAACGTCAAGGTGTGATTTGTGTTAATTCGCCAATCGATCTTGGGTAAGTAGATCTTTTGATCTCCGCGACGCGGAACTTCACCGCTTAAGCTTCTGGCAAAGGCCAGCGCACCCTGAGCTTGTGCGGCTGTAAGGCCTCTGGAAGTCAACAGTGCTTCGTTATAAGTGTTAAAGAAATTAGTATTGGTGGGTGCTGCCACTCCCGGAAAATTTCTCTTCTGCTGATCGTAGCTGAAGAAAAAGAAAAGCTTGTCTCTCATTATTGGCCCGCCAATGGTCCCGCCAAATTGTTTCCGATTGTCTTCTGGCTTCACCGGCAATCCATTGACAAAGGTTGAAGGGTTCCGCGCGTTAAATCGCTCATCACGAAAATAAATAAAGGCAGACCCGTGAAATTCGTTTGAGCCACTCTTAGTGATAGCGTTAACTACTCCTCCGGCGGCTCTTCCGTACTCTGCAGAATAATTTGACGTGTTGACCTGAAACTCTTGAATTGCGGCTTGACTAACAGCGTAGTTAATGCGCGTACGGCCGCGAGCTTCCGAAAAGAACGCCTGATTATCATCAGCGCCGTCAATCGTATTGTTATTAAGAAGTCCAGAGATTCCGCGGAAGCTGATAAGTCCGAACGGTCCGTCTGCAACGGCACCGGGACTGGCGAGTGCGAAGTTTGACCAGCGACGACCATTGTTTGGCAGCTCGTTTATCGAGACCTGGTTGAAATTGGTTGAGAAGTCCTGCTGGTCCGTATTAATCACAGGAGCGTCCGCGACCACCTGCACCGCGCTTTCGATGGCGCCAATGGCAAGTTGAACTTCAAGATTCGTCAGTCGCCCGACTTCGACAACGACCCTTTCATTTGTGGAGGTTCCGAAACCGGTGGCGCTGACCGATATTTGGTAGTTTCCGGGCTGGAGATTAACTATTCGGAATCGACCCTCACCATCTGACGTCGTCGTATCTTCTTTATTTGTCTCCGAGTTCTTAGCCACCACAGTAGCCCCGGGAATGACCTCCTTGTTAGGATTAGTCACGACCCCGCTAAGACCACCCGTGACGGTCGACTGACCTAACGCTATGACGCTCATCGTGAGCATCAGAAAAGCAACAACAGTAAACTTCGCAAGTTTAAACATACCGGGGCACTCCTTAGGCAGAAGGTTTGTTGTCATAGGTCAGGACGCTCTCAGTTGTCCGAGCTACGTTGTGACCAGGTGTCGCGTTTGAACTTAATAATAAAAGAGAAGGAGACTTGCAACTCGATTGTGGAAGGGAATTTCTACCACGCCTTATGGGATGGGCGCAAGAAAATAGGTAATTAAATTCAGATGAAATCTTTGCTAAGACGTGAATCGTCAGGCACTCCTGTAAGCTCAATGAAATGTGCACTTTGCTTTTCGCAAAGCTCGTGCCGAGTCACGCTAAAACCAAGGACTGTTAGTAAGGTCCTAGTTTTCAATACTTACATACAACGGTGTGTAAGGTCGATGCGATTTGTCACACAAGAATTTGGATAAAACTCGGAAAATCCGAACGCACCCTGAGCCATAGTTCTAAACTCGCTCGACGATCATAGCGATCCCTTGTCCACCACCAATGCAAGCGGTAGCGAGTCCATATCGTCCGCCTCGTCGGTGTAACTCGTGAAGTACAGTAAGCACCAACCGAGTACCGGAAGCACCCAGTGGGTGCCCCAACGCAATCGCACCGCCGTTGACGTTTGTCCTTGACCGATCGAGCCCTAACTCTTTTTCAACCGCGAGATACTGGGCCGCAAAAGCTTCGTTCACTTCAACCAAGTCGATGTCGGCCAACTTCAATCCCGCTTTCTGCAACGCCGTGCGTGTTGCAGGCACGGGACCAATTCCCATGATCTCCGGTTCGACACCGGCATAAGCCCAGCTGACTATTCGCCCTACCGGTTTCATGTCGCGAGACTTCACGTGTTCTTCACCGGCGATGATCAGCGCGGCAGCACCGTCGACAATGCCGGACGCATTCCCGGCCGTTACGAAACCATCTTTTGCGAATGCAGGACGCAGCTTTGCGAGTCCCTCAAGCGTCGTTTCCGGACGTATATGATCGTCTACGTCGAAAATAAAGCTTCCTTTTCGGGTCTTTACCTCAACTGGAGTGATCTCTTCTGAGAAGTAACCCGCATCTTTCGCGCGCTTCGCTTCCTGCTGAGACCGCAATGCGTATTCATCCTGCTCCTGACGAGATACTTCAAACTTGCGCGCGAGATTTTCGGCCGTACCAGCCATCGGGGTATTGCAGTATGTATCGAGCAGCGCGACCATCAAGCTGTCTTCCAATTTCCCTTCGCCCAACGCAAACCCCGAGCGCGCACCGCGAATCACGTGAGGCGCCTGAGACATGGATTCCATGCCCCCTACCAATGCTGTATTTGCCTCGCCAAGCTGAATCATGTGGGCGGCAGAGATGATCGACTGAATACCACTGCCGCATAGCCGGTTAACTGTCAGGGCGGGCCGATCGAATGGTATCCCTGCTCTGAGGGCCACGTGCCTGGCCCCGTAAATTGCGTCGCCTGACGTTTGCAGCGCATTCCCAAATACTGTGTGATCGATCTCATCGCCGGGTACGCCCGTACTAGCAAGCGCTCCCTTTGCTGCGATTGCTCCTAGCTCGATTGCTGAAGTGTCTTTCAACGCACCGACATACTCACCCATCGGCGTTCGTTTTCCACCGAGAATAAAAACATCACGAGACATAAATGAAACCAACCTCCCTCTGTTGAGAATCTGGACGCTACTGGAAACTCATCAGCCTAACAAACGGCACCATGACGGTCAATTAACGCAAGCATTAACTTACAAATCGGTGCTGTGCACGATAGCGATGCAGTAGTTCTTCGAGGAAGCCTTCATAAGTAAATGACTCGAGTTCATAGCCGGGGCGAATCTTGTACATGATTGGCAAAGCAACGCGCCAGGCCATCCATTGACGCGGAACATCGGCCAAATCCCAACGCCGGCGCAGGAACGCCTCAACCACCTCGATCTCTGCCTCTGTAATTTCATCGATGCTCCCTGTAAACGCCACCGGTTTATGTGACCTACGCATTGCCGGGTCGCTTACGGGTGCAGCAAACACCTGAGCAAATGCCGGTGCTTCAGCTTCACGTTCCCGAACCACTACCGTGCCCGCAACCATGTCACCCACACGTTGATCCGATGTGCTTATGAAGACTGATATGAGTCCGATCGAATAGAAAGGGAATGGCATCATGTCAAACGATCGCAAGAGGTTTCGAACGGCAGCCTCCCAAAAAGTTACTGGTCGACCGTCCTCGCGGATGACGCGCAGTTTTAGCCAGCGTTTGCCTGGTGTTTGCCCGCTCCAGATCCATTCGAAAAATGCGAAGTAACCAGAAAGAATCAAAAAGATTATGACGATTAGAACAGCGTAAACCCACTTTGGCGCTGTAGAGAGCCCATCACTGATCACAGATAGGTTCGCCAACAGCGAAAACGCGATGATCATCAAGGCAAGCGTGAGAAACTGAAGAGCGTGATCGATGGCGCAGGCGATAAAGCGATTGCCGATCGATGCGAGCGCGAAGTGAAGAGGCACTCGTTCAGGTGTCTCGATGATCAGGGTGTCTTCGCTGGCAACCGTGGCAGACATTGAAAGGGACTCATGAAAAATGCACGCGAATAAAGCGACGCTTACCGACCTTTAATAGGGCTGACTCGCCGCGGTTGGTCCGAATTTCCTGGTTAGCGACTTCCTGACGCTGACCATCTATGTAGACACCACCTTGAGACACGAGTCTTCTTGCCTCAGCTTTCGAAGTCGCGAGCTTCACTTCAACCAGCAGAGATGCCAGATCCCATCCTTCGGCAGATGCCGCCACGGTGCACTCTTCCACTTCAGCGGGGATCTCTTTGTTTCTGAAGCGGCGGACAAATTCTTCTTCCGCCGAACGCGCCTCAGCCGCAGAATAGAAGTCTTGAATAATCTCCTTCGCTAAATCGGCCTTGACGTCTCGTGGGTTCAATTCTCCCTTTTCTGCTGCCGTACGCAGTCGTGCTATTTCAGGCGTCGTATGATCGGTCAATAACTCGTAATAACGCCACATCAAGTCATCCGATATTGACATCACCTTTCCAAAGATTTCCTGAGGTGGTTCGCTAATGCCAATGTAGTTCCCCAGACTCTTCGACATTTTCTGCACCCCGTCCGTGCCCTCCAGAAGCGGCATTACCACACAAATTTGCGCTTCCTGCTGGTATTCGCGCTGCAGATTGCGTCCCATCAGTAAGTTGAATTTCTGATCAGTGCCACCGAGCTCCACATCGGCTTCCAGCGCAACCGAATCGTAGGCCTGGGTCAAGGGGTAGAGCAGTTCGTGCAGCGCGATTGGTTTTTCCTGTTGCAGGCGCTTGGCAAAATCGTCGCGCTCAAGAATTTGCCGCACCGTGACGTGGGAGGCAAGCTTCACAAAACCGTCGGCACCCAGACGGTCCATCCATTCCGAGTTGAAGCGAATTTCCGTCTGGTCGGGATCAAGGAGTTTGAAAATTTGAGATTTGTACGTTTCGGCATTCTCTGCGATCTCTTCTCGCGACAACTGCGGACGAGTTGCCGATTTCCCCGAGGGGTCGCCGATCAGGCCGGTGAAGTCTCCAATCAGGAAGATCACAGTGTGGCCTAATTCCTGAAATGCTCGAAGCTTCCGAATTACAACCGTATGTCCCAAGTGAATGTCCGGCGCAGTGGGATCGGCGCCGAGCTTTACCCGCAAAGGTTTTCCAGTTGCTGCAGATTTCTTGAGCTTCGCCCGCAACTCGATCTCGCTGATGATTTCACTCGCACCCTTTCTCAAATAGTCGATTTGCTCTTCAATCGTCATATTAGCGGTCATCGTAAAGTTAGAAGAGTTCAAACCGTGCTCAGCACTCTGCGACCAACAATCTTGTAGTTGCCGCTGACAACTAGCGCAATAGCTTCTGCGTAAATTACATGCTCCTGTTCAAGAATGCGTGCGGACAAGCTTTCTTCCGAATCGTCATCTCTAACCGGAACGACTGTTTGCCTGATAATAGGCCCCCCGTCGAGTGTCTCGTCCACAAAATGCACAGTACATCCACTCCACTTTACTCCATGGTCCAGTGCTTGTCGTTGAGCAGCAAGTCCTGGAAATGCAGGCAGTAGGCTCGGGTGAATATTAACAATGCGTTCAGGAAACGATTGAATAAAGGAGCTGGACAGCACTCGCATGTATCCCGCGAGGCACACAAGGTCTATGGCACATTCTCTTAACTTAGCTACGACCTCCTGGTCATGTTCCTCGCGCGTGCGCCGTTGCCGTTCGACCACGATCGTGTGGAGACCACGAGTCTGGGCCGCCACTAAGCCTGCCGCATTTGACTGATCACTGATAACCACCCCAATCACAGCGTTCGGAATGCGGCCCTCACTCACAGCGCCGGTCAGAGCGAGCATGTTCGAGCCGCGACCCGAAATCAGAATCCCAAGACGTTTTTCGTTTGATTGATCAGGCATCGAGATCCTAAAAGCGCGCCGTCCTTGAAGGAGGAATCGAAATACGCCGGGATGAAGGTCCTAAATGTACACAACGCTCCGATTGCCAGAGGCGACGCGGCCGACCACGTAGGACCGCTGGTCCAATTTTGCGAAGTGCGCTTGAATCATGTCTGAGTCTTCGTGGCCACAGATGATTACCATGCCAAGGCCCATATTAAAGCTGCGAAACATTTCTGTTTCGGGAACTGAGCCGATGTTCTGCATTAGCTTGAAGATAGGAAGTACCGGCCAACTACCTCGCCGGATTTCCACAGACGTTCCATGTGGCAGAATCCGTGGGATGTTATCGGTTAGTCCGCCACCGGTGATGTGAGCCAGTCCTTTGATTTTGCCTGTATCCAGTAGACCCGTCAGCACGCTGAGATAGCTGACGTGCGGTTGCAGTAAGGCTTCCCCGACGGTCATGCCCACTTCGTTGATCCTCGTGTTGACATTGTGACCGGCCGTTTCGAGCAGCAGTTTTCGAGCTAGTGAATAACCATTCGTGTGTAACCCAACTGAGGGTAATGCCAGCACAACATCGTCGGGGGTTATGTCGCGACCATTGATGATCCTCCTTTTCTCGACCACGCCGACAATGAAACCAGCAATGTCGTATTCGCCCTCGGCGTAAAAGCCAGGCATCTCGGCGGTCTCTCCCCCGAGAAGTACGCAACCGTTCTCGCGACAGCCGCGGGTTACGCCTTCAATGATGCTGGCAACTATAGCGGGCGAGAGTTTGCCTGTAGCGATGTAGTCCAGAAAGAACAGCGGTCGGGCGCCCTGGACCAGAATGTCGTTAACACAGTGGTTGACTAAATCCCGACCAACGGTGTCATGAATGCCGGTCAGAAAAGCGATCTTCAGTTTCGTTCCCACGCCATCTGCGGAGGCGACCAACACGGGCTCCTCGAGTCCTGGGAAGGCAGCATCAAACATGCCACCAAAACTGCCGATGTCGGAGAGCGTTCGCTCGTTGAATGTTTGCTGTGCTAGTTGCCGGATACGCGCGGTAGCTTGGTTTGCAGCATCGATATCGACACCAGCGTCGCTGTAAGTGATTGGCTTCGTCATGCGAGTGTCAGAGAATCATCAGCGGTTCGTGTTCCGGTTGTTAGCTCGTGGCTTCGGTGGTGGGCCAAAGTCTCCGTAAGCGATGAACCCCGCTCGTGAGGAATCATCTTTCTGGGCGATGCGACCTTCCCAAATGTCAATTGAAGGTTCCTTCGCAGTTTTTATCACGTAATCGTTGGCGCGTCCCTTAGTCGAGATGGAGATCTCCCCATGTAGATCGGTCCGATACAATTTTGCATTTTGTGAACGTAATCGCTCGAGCACCGCTGGCGCGGGGTGACCATAACGGTTCCATTCGCCGCACGAAACGATGGCGACTTGAGGCTGTACGCGTTTTAGAAACTCCCCGGACGTCGCGTACTTGGAACCGTGATGCGCTATTTTCAAGATGGTGGCTTTCAGATTCACATCCTTGGTTAACAAGCGATGTTCTGTCTGCTCTTCGGCATCAGCTGGCAACAGCATCGAGAAATCGCCGTAGTCCAGTCGCGCAACCACGGAATTGGCATTGGTCTCGTTCCCGCCGCTTCGCATGTGGTCTCGGGTGAAGTGCGGTTGTGAGGGCGCGAAAATAGTGAGGCGGGCTCCACCCCCCAAGTCGTACTGCTTTCCTGGTTCCGCTGTTTCGTACTGGGCTCCGCTTTCGGCAACCGCGGACTTATAGTCATCAAAAAACTTGGTGACGCTTGCCGAGCGAGCTGGTCTTCGGGAAGTTTGCCTGCGGGGCGTGGGCGTAGGTTGAGGCAGCAAACTGCCTGGCACGACTGGCGCTATTCCGTTGTCTATGACGTTTAAGACCCTTACGGCTTTGAATACTTCATCCGCGGCCCCAATGTGGTCCGGGTGCGGGTGTGTGGCAATAAAATAGTCTAACTGTTCTATGTTCTGGCGTTTGAGCGCTTCTAACACAACTTTACCTTTGCCCGTGTCCCCAGCGTCGATAAGGACGGTCTTTCCCGCAGGCGAAATGATGAGGATTGAATCTCCGTTGATTGGTCCGACATCGAGGATGTGGACCTGCAACTCACGGCCGGATGGAGGCGGTGGCTTTGTTCTCCACCAGGGAAGCGCATACCGATAACCGACGTACGCCATTGCGCCGAGGAAGACCAGTAGAACGGCTATGGCACATCCGCATCCTCTTGTCGCCCGCCCCACCTGTGCTTTCTCCGTATGTTTGGATTTAGAGGAGGTTAACCTTCAGCTATTGCCAACGCCTCGTGATCGCGTTCCCACATCGTTTCCGCATTCTGCGTTATGCGCGTTGGGTATTGCTCGTTCCAGCAGGCAACACAAGACGCTTTGGGACTTATACCTGTTGCCTCCATCATGCCGGCCAACGAGAGATATCCGAGCGAATCAGCGCCGATGAATCGCCGGATTTCCTCAACAGACATCTGCGCGGCAATCAAATCTGCCTTGTTAGGTGTGTCGACTCCGTAATAGCAGGGACTAATAGTTGGCGGGCAGCTTATGCGCACGTGAATCTCGGTGGCTCCAGCTTCGCGGACCATTTGCACAATCTTCTTCGAAGTTGTTCCGCGCACGATTGAGTCGTCGATGAGAACTACCTTGCGACCAGCAATTAGGTCTCGGACCGGATTCAACTTAATGCGCACGCCAAACGAGCGGATTGATTGCTTTGGCTCGATGAACGTCCTACCGACGTAGTGATTGCGCACCAGGCCCTGCCGGTAGCTGATCCCGCTCTGGGCTGAATATCCGATGGCTGCCGCGACACCTGAATCCGGCACCGGAACAACTATGTCCGCATCCGCAGGCTGTTCTACAGCCAACCGCCTGCCCATCCTGTGTCGCGACTCGTTCACCGACCGGCCAAAGATCAGTGAGTCGGGTCGCGCGAAATACACGTGTTCAAAGATGCACATCGCGTGTTGTTGTGCAGGCAGCGGGTGGCTGGAATGCAGACCAGAATCGTCAATCACGATCATCTCTCCCGGTTCCACGTCACGTACATACTGCGCATCGATTAGATCAAAGGCACACGTCTCTGATGCGATAACCCAGGCCTCTCCCAGTTTGGCGAGCGCCAGAGGTCGAAATCCGCGCGGATCGCGAATCGCAATCAACTCCAAAGGTGTTAGGAACAACATTGAGAACGCGCCTTCTGTTTCACGCAGAACCTGAGGAATAGCTTCGCGCACAGAGGAGGCATTTGACCTGGCAATGCAATGAAGCACAACCTCAGTGTCTGACGTTGCAGAGAATATAGCGCCCTGCGATTCGAGGCGTCGTCGCTCCTCACGCGCGAAAGGAAGATTGCCATTGTGACAGACGGCCACCTGTCCGTGCTGGCAAGTGACCAGAAAAGGTTGTGCTTCCCGGATGGAGACCTCACCCGCCGTGGAATAACGCACGTGTCCGATTGCACTGATGCCAGGCAGCCTGTCCAATCTATTCTGATCGAAGGCATCGGCAACGTGACCCATCGCACGTTCCAAGCGAAGCTCAGTTGAATCGGACGCGACAATGCCACAAGACTCCTGACCTCGATGTTGCAGCGCATATAAACCGAGGTAAGTCAGACGGCTTGCTTCGGCGTGTCCATAGATTCCAAAGACGCCACACTCGTCATGAAACTTTTCCTGATCCATTACCCTCTCGTAAGTAATAAATATTTTGCCGACTGCTTGAGCTTACTGCGCATCTACAGAACGTTCAACCTGAGAAGTTCTGCCCCGTCGTATCGAGTTTGAAAAAGCAGATCTAAGTTCGAGAGTTTTGTCTCGGGCGCGTCCCACAACTCAAGAAACCTCGTGAGTAAGAATGACTGAGCCGCCGTTCGCAATACACAAATCAGTGGTGCTTCTGTATTATGCAGGAACTAGCAACTTCGGTTAACAAGTGGGAGGGCTGGCGGAAGTGAAAATGCTTGTAGTTCTTGGGCTTTTAACAGTCTTTTCAGCCTGGCGGTTGCCAGGAATAGATGTTGCTTCGCAGGGCAAACCCGAAGGTACTACAGCGCAGGTGTTCAACAAGCATTGCAGTTCGTGCCATGGCAAAGATGGAAGGGCAAAAACTTGGAAGTCACGAGTTCGTTATCACGCAAGGGATCTAACTGACAGTGTCTGGCAGAGCAGCGTTACCGATGAGCGCATTTTCAACTCGGTATTTAACGGCAGAGGAAAAATGCCGGCTTTTGGAAAGAAACTCAGTCAGAACGACGTAGATGCATTAGTAAAGTATGTGCGTGCTTTTCGTAACTAGTTCCTATTAAAGTGATTTCGCTTGAGAGCTGATACGTTTTTATATCGATCATTAACCTTCCTGCTGCGGCTTGGATTGGTCGCAGCCTTATTTACTGCTGGCTGGTTTGTGTACCTCAAAGTTCCTCACTCAGAGCTTAACGTTCAGAAGGCGTCGACACTGACGAATCTGCAGATAGTCTTACAGCCAGAGGTGCCTTCCGCGCTGGACATACGTATCGAATTGTATCCGGTAGATTTGGTGGCCGCGCGTCACGAGTATTTTGCTGAACGTCGCGAGGGTAAACGATTTGAAGAGTTCTTAAGAGAACGCATGCGGGGACGGACGCCAGTGAGTACCAGGCTTGACGTCCAAGGAGAAACCACAGTGGCCATCGCTCCTGGTAACTGGTGGGTTCACGCACTACTTCCTGGTTCGGAAGACTTGGAATGGCGGCTACCAATAACTGTTACAGGTGATAAGCAGACGGTGTCACTAACGCCGCAAAATGCCTACACCCGGACGAAGAGCTTTTGATTATCATCCACCTAACTACCACCAACAGTCATGCAAGCTTTGCGTGTTGAAAAGCGTGGCATTGCTCTAAAGGACATAGCCAAACCTGAACCGCTAGGCGAGGCGCTTGTACGAGTCTTGCTGTCGGGGATCTGCAACACCGATCTTGAGATCGCACGCGGCTATGCAAACTTCCATGGAACCATCGGTCACGAGTTTGTTGGGGTAGTTGAGGAATCCACCAGAGAAGAACTCATAGGACGCAGAGTGGTCGGCGAAATCAACGCCGGTTGTGGAGAATGTGAGCGTTGCCGCAATGGTGATCCGCGCCATTGTCCAACCAGAGCTGTTCTGGGGATCGTCGGACGCGACGGCTCACATGCAGAGTATTTACGACTGCCCACCGCCAATTTACACCCCGTAATGGATTCGCTTGCGGATGAGCACGCGGTATTTACTGAGCCGCTAGCCGCGGCGTGCGGGATACTTGAGCGGGTGGAAGTTCACGCCAATGATCGGGTCGTGGTAATTGGTGATGGCAAACTGGGCCTACTATGCTCACAGGTCCTGGCTCTCAGTGGAGCTAAAACAATACTGGTGGGTAAACATCCAGAAAAGATGCGGATTGCCGAACGCCGTGGGATTGAGACCAACACGATGCAGCAGGCTTCAAAACGGAACGGGCAGTTCGATATTGCTGTGGAAGCTTCGGGTTCTGCCGCAGGTTTTTCCCTGGCGCTTGGTATGCTTCGTCCGCAGGGAACTCTTGTTCTGAAGTCAACTTTTCACGGAGCAACAGAGATGCCCGCAGCACAAATAGTCGTTGATGAGATCACGGTTATTGGTTCACGGTGTGGACGCTTCGAGCCGGCACTGGATCTGCTGCGAAAAGGAGCAATCGAGGTGGACAGCCTAATCAGTGAAGAGTACGCACTGACGGACGGTGTAAAAGCAATGAAGCGGGCTGCGCAAAAAGGGGTACTGAAAGTGCTGTTGCGTCCGTAAATGGGAGTGCGGCGGCAAGTGCGGTAACCCAGGAAGCTCGCCTTCCCCGCAAGTAAGGCTTGCAAAAGGCAGCGGCGCGGCCTAACGCGGCTGCAGCCCGCCAAAGGTTTTCCTCTTTTTGTCAGTTTCCCCTATACTTGACGCGTTCCGTTGTGCCCCAAATCACCATCAGGCGGTGGTAGGAGGATGGGGCACCTGGCTCGTGTTCCTGGAAAGTGGTGTCTTATGTTCGAAACCAATAAGCAGCTTACATTTGATGAGAGGGTCATTCTCAGAAAACTACGCCTCTGGGTTATTACTCTCGGTACGGCTTGTTTAGTAACGGGGATTGGTGTTGGGGCAATGCTGTCTGGGCGTCCTACCGTGGCGCAACATGACCTGCAGGTGGCCCACGCTCCCGAGGCATTGTCGGCATCGTTCGCAGAGATCGCCCGCAAGGTTGAACCCGCCGTCGTCAACATTGAAACCATGACGGCTGCGCCGCCAGTCGCTGAGAAGGACGGCCAGGATAAGGATGACGAACCCAGCAACCCACTCCTCGATATGTTTCGACCTCGGGACCGGCGACCAAGCCGGGGAGTTGGCAGCGGATTCATCGTGGACTCAAAGGGGTACATCCTAACCAACGAGCACGTGATTGAGGGCGCAAATGTGATCAGAGTCGTCTTGCAATCTGGGGAAGAGTACCGCGCAAAGGTGATTGGTATTGATGGTGAGACGGATCTAGCGGTTCTCAAGATTGATCCGAAACAGAGCCTGCCAACGGTCGCGCTCGGCGATTCGAACGCCGTTCAGGTCGGGGATTGGGTGTTGGCGATTGGCTCTCCATTTGGGTTAGACCAGACGGTTACTGCCGGAATCATTTCAAAGAAGGAACGGGAGACACCATATTTTACGAGCTTCCAACGGTTCTTACAGACTGATGCTGCGATCAATCGGGGCAATAGCGGTGGTCCATTAGTGAATATGAAAGGTGAAGTCATCGGCATCAATTCCCAGATCGCAACTTCAACCGGTGACTATAATGGTATTGGCTTCGCACTTCCCGCAACCGAAGCTAGCTTCGTCTATAAACAGTTGGTAGCAGAAGGTAAGGTTCGTCGAGGCTATCTTGGCGTGACGTTGGAGTCTGTGAAGAAGGAATTCGCCAAGGTCTACGGTTTACCAGAAGCCAGGGGTGCGATAATTATGGACGTCGCACAAGTGACGAATGGACAGCAAACACCAGCTGCCAAGGCGGGAATTGTGTCGAATGACATCATCACAGAGTTCAACGGGCAGCCCGTGATGAACGCTCAGGATCTGATCCAGAAGGTAGCCGGCACTCCTGTTGGTCAGTCAGTAACGCTGACTTTCGTTCGTGACGTTGACAGTAAACTGGAAAATCACACGGCGAATGTTGTACTCGCGGAGCGCCCAATTCCGTCGACTTCGACGGCACCAACAGTCGAGCCGCCGCCTTCTGACCGCACTGACAACTCTGGAGCCCGACCGACGGGAGTAAGGCTCGGCATTAAGCTGGCCGAGTTAACTCAGCAATTGATTGCTGAGAAACACTTAGTTGGGCTGCGTGGTCTCTACGTGAAAGACTTGGATCCAAATGGTTTGGCCGCGGAAGTGAGGGCGCCAAACGGCCAGCCGGCACTAGGTGAAGGCGACGTCATCACTCGCATTAATCGCACCCCGGTCACCACTCTGGCTGAGTTCGAGCGTGTGTTGAGCACGCTGAAACCAGGGGACCCGATCGTGTTGAACGTCTCCCGCTATTCCAGAGAAACTCAACGCATCGCTCCGCGAATCGTACAGTTTACTCTTCAGTAAGAATGGAACTAGCTGTGGCCGGCCGAATCGCTCCGTAGCAGCCGAGCGAGGTCGGCCACGCATCAAGTATTATGGCTCAAGCAAAAAAGGCACTCTCTAAGAACAAACGGAAACAACCTTCGAAACAACCCAGCAGGCCTTCGGTACAAACTTACCAGAATTACATCGGCGGCGAGTGGATCCCGAGCGGGTCGGGTGAAGTCTTTGAGAACCGAAACCCCGCAGACACTCGTGACGTCATCGGCAGATTTCCTCTATCAACCAGCGAAGATGTGAATGCCGCGGTCAACGCTGCTCAACAGGCGTTGCCACGTTGGAAACAGATGCCGGCGCCCAGACGGGCTGAAATTCTGTTCCGTTTGGGTGAGATCCTGATCCGGAAAAAAGAGCAGTTCACCGCCGACATGACGCGTGAAATGGGCAAAGTTCTGAAGGAGGCGGGAGGCGATGTACAGGAGGCGATTGACTGCACATATTACACCGCCGGAGAAGGTCGTCGACTACACGGCTTTACCACACCGGCTGAGATGCCGGACAAGTTTGCGATGTGCGTGCGTCAGCCCGTGGGACTGTGTGGGTTGATCACTCCGTGGAATTTCCCAATGGCCATTCCTTCCTGGAAACTCATTCCAGCACTCGTTTGCGGTAATGCAGTAGTTCTAAAGCCCGCCGAAGACACACCGTTGTCGACCTACAATCTTGTCAAAGTTTGTGAGGAGGCTGGCGTTCCCGCCGGGGTTGTAAACCTCGTCACCGGGTATGGCGAGACAGTCGGGGCTTCTATGACGAACCATCCCGCACTCAGATTGATCGCCTTTACTGGCTCAACCGAAACAGGCCGCATCGTAGCTTCCGCATGTGCCGAGCGTAATGCAATCTGCTCACTAGAGATGGGTGGTAAGAACGTCATTATCGTCATGGACGATGCTGATGTTGATCTCGCAATCGAAGGTTCAATCTGGGGGGCCTTCGGGACTTCAGGACAGCGGTGTACGGCATCGTCGCGCCTGGTTGTTCACAAAAAGGTCTACAAACAGTTTTCTCAGAAATTGGTTGAGCGGGCCCGTGCCCTCCGAGTCGGCAACGGTTCCGATCCGAGAACGGAAGTGGGACCGGTGATCAACGCGGATGCGGTTGGGAAGATCATGGGGTATATCGATATAGGCAAGAATGAGGATGGCGCGACGCTCGCGACCGGTGGGAAGCAACTGACAAAAGGCGAATATGCGAACGGTTACTTCATTCAGCCGACCGTCTTCACGGATGTTACGCCTGACATGCGAATTGCGCAGGAGGAGATCTTCGGACCTGTCACGGCAGTGATCCCAACAAACTCTCTCGATGAGGCGATTGAGATTGCGAATGGCGTGCGTTACGGTCTATCGTCATCAATTTATACGCGAGATGTGAATCGTGCGTTCCGTGCCATGAATGAGATGTACACGGGAATCTTTTACGTAAACGCCTCCACCATTGGCGCCGAAGTCCACCTGCCATTCGGAGGCACCAAGGCGACCGGCAATGGACATCGGGAAGCGGGCACACAGGTACTCGATATCTTTTCCGAGTGGAAGTCCATTTACGTCGACTACAGCGGCAAGCTACAGCGCGCCCAGATTGACGAAGTTAATCTCTAGCTCGTTTGTCAAGTTCCAGGATCCCAGAAAGAACAGCCAACCAGCCATCGTTCTGCAGAACGTGCACCACCGCTCTGTAAACCCATCATTAGCTATGCAAACTGAATTTGGAGGACCATCGACGTGATAGTCGGGCTACCCAAAGAGATAAAGGACAACGAATACCGCGTTGGACTAACCCCTGCGGGAGTGCGAGCGCTGACCGACGCCGGGCATACAGTTGTTGTGGAGAGGAACGCGGGCAGTGGCTCGGGATTCGAAGACAACCTCTATGAGCGCGCGGGCGCTCGGATCATCGAGTCTGCGGGCGAGATCTGGGCGCAGGCTGAGATGATTGTCAAAGTAAAGGAGCCGATTGAGGCGGAATACCATCGAATGCGTGAGGGCCAGTTGCTGTTCACCTACCTTCATCTCGCGCCGGACAAAACTCTCACAGAGGAACTTCTAAAGCGAAAGGTCACTGGCATCGCTTACGAAACGATCACTGATCGACGTGGCGGATTGCCGCTACTGACACCAATGTCGGAAGTTGCCGGCCGTATGGCTATTCAGGTGGGCGCACACTATTTGGAAAAAATGAGCGGTGGTCGCGGCATCTTGTTAGGAGGTGTTCCCGGCGTTCCCGCGGCGCGGGTGGTGATTATTGGAGGAGGCGTCGTTGGCACTAATGCCGCGAAGATTGCTGTTGGTATGGGGGCTCACGTTACCATCATCGACAACAACCTCGATCGGTTGCGTGAACTTGACGACATCTTTCTTTCAAAGATCTCCACATTGGCGTCTAGCGCTTACATGATTCATGACGCGATTTGTGAGGCGGATCTCATCGTGGGAGCGGTCCTTGTTCCAGGCGCCGCAGCGCCCCGGTTGGTGACGCGCAGCATGTTGAAGGACGTCCCGAATGGTGCAGTAATCGTAGATGTCGCTGTTGATCAGGGTGGCTGTATAGAGACCACGCATCCGACGACGCATTCTGATCCGACTTATTACGTTGAAGGTGTGTTGCACTACTGCGTGGCGAACATGCCGGGTGCAGTTCCGCGGACCTCAACCTTTGCTTTGACAAATGCCACACTGCCTTATGCAGTAAAGCTGGCCAATAAGGGTTTCATGGCAGCTATAACCAGCGACGCCGGATTGAAAAACGGGGTAAATACGTACCTTGGTCGCTGTACTTATGAGGCAGTTGCTTCTGCCCAGGGACTCACGTACACGCCACTGGATGACCTGATCCAAGCAAGCGTTTGAAAATCTGGACAGAGAAAAGGCGCTCGCGGAGTACCTTCTCCGTCGGCGCCGATTTTTTTAAATCCACGTCTATTTGTGGGCCACCAACATTTCTTCCAGGCATTCCAGAAGTTTTTCGGGCGATACAGGTTTCCCGAGGAAAGCATCAGGTTCAAAGCCGGGTTGAGCTTCTTTCTTTTCCAGTGCACTCAAGAGCACTATTGGGATATGTGAAAACCGTGGAGTGCTTCTAAAGAATCGACAAAGCTCGTTCCCGTCGAGGTTCGGCATCACGGCATCAGTGATGACGATATCTATCGATGAAGTGAGCGCGGCTTTCATCGCCTCAAGCCCATCACCGGCGGAAACGACTCGATAGCCAGCTCGCTCCAGCACGACTTCGAGATACCTTCTTAACGCTGGATCATCCTCTGCCAACAGTACCGACAAATCCCTCACAGCCTCGCCTGATGGAGGCGGAGCTTTTCCGACAGTTAGGAACTCTTTTTTCTGAGAAATCATTTCAATGCTGGGAGAGACCTGAGGGTCGTGAGGTCAAAAGAGCGGGTGCCTGATAATGTCAGGCACATGCAGAGTACGGCTCACGGGAGGAAGTTGTCAATACTGACGCTCCTTATCCGTTGCCGGCGAGAGTATAAACGCATTAAGGCACTCGGACACTATCAACTAGCATCGGCTGACCGAATCTCAATGAATCATTTATTCGAAATGTTGCGCGAGTTGTTGCCGCCAATTCCTCCAGCGAAACCGGAGGCGTACTGTTCTCCAGCACAACGCGGCACACGGCTCGTACTTGCTCTCTTTGTCCTTTGTCCTGGGTCCGCACTCCAGTTTTTTCCTCGCGGCCGTTTCTGAATAGGATTGCTGTGCGAAAATTATCAATCACAAACGCCTTTCCCCCACCAAAGATTTCGACACGCTCCTTTGGCAGTCCTTTATCGCCTTCAGCCAAGTAAGCGATGCATGCATTTGATCCGTCAGCAAATTTTAGAGTGATAAAGACTGAATCAGAGTTTACGATTTCTTCACTCTGTCCCGATACTGCTTGCGTATAGACAGAGATAGGAGGTGAGCCTACCCAGAACTGAGTCAGATCTACAAAATGACAAACCTCGCCGATAATCCTGCCGCCGCCCTCGTCCTGATCCTGAGTCCAATGCTTTTTCGAGACCCGTCCGGCATTCACGCGATAAAGGATCGATAGTGGACAGCGCCGATCGGAGAAAATTTCTTTAGCTTTGCGACTAAGGGGTGCAAATCTGCGGTTAAAGCCCACCATTAGACGGCTTCGGGAATGGGTTGCAGCAACAAGCACGCGATCCAGTTCGTCGTCATTAAGAGCGAGTGGTTTTTCGACGAACACATCTTTATTATTTTTGAGAGCCCCGATTGTTAGTTGCGCGTGCGTGTCATGACGGGTGCCAATGACAATCAAATTGATCTTCGGATCGTCGAGGATTTCATCAGCGCTGCAGGTGGCGCCGTAAAAACCGAACTTCGTTCCAACATCCTGAGCTGAGACGCCGGAAGCGGTGTTTATAGAACGAAAGCTGACCCCTTCGGATTTGAAGTGTGGAAGCAGAACTGACCGGGTGTACTTCCCAGCGCCAATCAATCCCAACTCGATTGACTTTACCGGTTCTTTGGCTGTTGATCGGGGCTGAGTTAGCTGAATATCGCGCGTGAGTTCTCGTTCGGGTGAATACTGCAACATCACACCGAGATAAGAAGAGTTCGCATCGTCGTTGAGCAATTCATAAGCGCGTGCGGCTTCGTCAATTGAAAACCGGTGCGTAATCAAGCGATCGACGTTGATTTGCCCTCCTACGAGAAGATCGAGGAATGCTTCCATATTCCGCTGCAGCGTCCAACGAACGTAGGCGAACGGATAGTCGTGGCCGCGTTCCTCGTACTCTGGATCGTAGCGCCCTGGGCCATAGGACATTGAGATCTTCAGCGTCAATTCTCTTTCATAGAATGGTTGCCGGGGCACGTCCAATCCCACGAGCCCGACCGCGATCACGCGGCCCTTACGACGTGACACTTCGCCAGCAAGCTCCAGAGGTTCATTCGAGGAGGTAGCAGCAGTGATGAGAACAGCGTCCGCACCGCGCCCGCGGCTCCAGTCGAGGATTTCAGCAGAAGTATTAGGACTGGTCACAGCGGCTTCGGCCCCGAGATCACAAGCTAGCTGTACCTTGACTGCATCCACGTCCACACCAAACACACGACAACCATTGGCTTTCAATAGCTGCACCGTAATCTGACCGAGCAGACCGAGTCCAATTACTACCACAGCTTCACCTAGAGTTGGCTCAGCCAGACGGACTCCCTGCAAAGCAATCGCTCCCAACGTGCCAAATGCGCCAGCCTCGAATCCAACCGCATTGGGAAGGCGAACGCACAGGTTCTGTGGAACAGAAAGAACTTCCGCGTGGGATGCGAAATCGGCGCCCGCACAGCACACGCGATCACCCGGAGAAAAGTTACTAACAGCTGCCCCCACGCCGATAACGGTTCCCGCTGCGCTATAGCCAAGCGCCTTTGTCGAATCAAGTCTTGCGCGAACCGCATTCACGGTGTTGGCGAGGCCTTCGGTTTTGAACTTCTGAATTACGTGCCTCACCAGGTCTGGACGTTCTCTGGCTTTGCCAACTAGATTTCTACGGGCGAACTGAAGAGACGCCCGCTCCGTTCCGGCGCTGATCAGTGACGCGCCTGTGCGCACCAGCACCCGCCCCTTTTGCAGAACCGGGGGTGGAACGTCCTGAACTGATAAGTGCCCGGTCCGGAGGTTTTGTAACACCTGCTTCATTCGTTCCCTTTTACTTGAGTGATATCAGCTTAGATTGATCGTGGCAGATCGCAAATTCGCCTCGGCCATTTCTCTCGCCAGAATTGTAAGCGAAGTCGTTAATTCCAAATCGCGAATTGGGTACAAGGGTGGTTGATTGTTCTTCATCCGCGCGAAGCATTCCCGGTACATCGTTGCATGACCCTTGTCCCGAAAACCACGCCAATGATAGACCGAATGGCCGTTTTGAGTGGCAATCATCTCGCGAAAATCATCTATTCTGATGGTCAAGTCGGCACGGCGAATTTCAATTAGCTCCTGTACACCGAGTGTGCTGTCGCCGCGTGACGTCACGATTATAGTCGCCGATGACCTGTCACCAAAAACTATGGTAAGTGCCCGCTCCTCGTCAGGATGGACACTGGCCGAAGGAGTGAGGATCAATTCGGCCAGCTGCGCAACTGGATTTATCAGGTTAACGGCAAGATCGATCCAGTGACAGAGATTGCCGACTATCCGTGTTCCTTGCTTTGGCCATCTGTACCAATGAAGTGGAGGTATATCAACTTCCTTGACTAAACATACAAACGAAGTTGGTCCGGACACTTGAGAGAGCAGTTCTTTTGCTTTACGGGAGAAGGCGGCGTAGCGGCGATTGAACCCAACTTCAAGAAATGATCCAGGTGTCTTGCAAGCATCCAATAAAAGCACGAGGTCCGCTCGGCTTACTGCCGGAGGCTTTTCGACAAGCACCTTCTTACCTCGGCGCAGGGCAGCGGCAGCGATTTCTGCATGAGAGCCGTGAAAGGTAGCGACGATGGCAGCATCCGGCTCTCGTTGAGCAATTGCCTCTCGCCAATCGGTCATTGCCTTTGAGAAGCCGAAACTGCTTCGAGCGAACTGAGCGACGTGAGGTTCGAAATCGACTACGGTGTGAAGTCGTACGCCGGTTCGTTTCAGGGCCGGAATTACTTGTGCCCGCATATAATCACCCGCGCCAATCGCAATCACACCGCCAATTGCAGCAGGCTGGGCCGCGCTACGCTCTGCAGCAGTCGGGAGAGTCATGATCGCGCTGTATTTGGTCGACTCAGAAGTCTTGTTGGCAGCGCCCTGCGAGTGGCCCTTCGCGAGTACGGTTGCAAGTTCCCGCACCGCTCGAACGCAGATTTCTGGAGGCTTGAGCTCAGAATAAAAATTGTAACCGCCCAATCCGCCCCAGCCTTCATGGTCGATTGCAAGAAAACCTTCCACCTGTATCAGAGCCTCTATGCATCGCCCCGGTTCAGGCACAAAGGAAAGGCGAGCGGTTAGGTCGCTATGGAAGAGCATTACCTCAGCACACTGCGGGTGACGCGTGCCGAGGCACAATACCGGCCCTGAGTTTTTATTTCCAATAGGCGTGCCCACTACAAGCACCACATGAAAGTCACCCAAAAGGTGTGCCTGTTGTCGTTTGGATTGAATCTTTCTGACTGTTGGTCTAACACCTTCGACCCATAAAAAATTCTGCACTTTGCGCCAGCTGCGCTTGATTTCGCGCTGGTCAAGCGGAGATGCCACCGCCAAAGGGATTGCGTACTGCACCGCCACGAGTTCACACCCGGGGTATGGCGCGAACCTGGGCACATCGCGCCACTGATTTTGAAAAAGATAGTTCATTTGACTTTAGTCAAGATTGCTTAGCGTTGGGCCTTCCACTGAAACGCACGCGTTTTCTCGGGGAACGGGTGGACGACCAGTGATTCACCTGTTCGCTGAGTTCGCGACGTCTTTAAAAATTCGGGCGATCTTGCCGACGGTGCTTTCGACCGAATAGTTGTTTTCTACAACTTGTCTGCCTCGTTGACCCATGTCCGCAGCCAAATCATTTTCAGTAAAGATTCGATGTAAGGCCTCGTACCACGCACTCGCACTGGTTGCGCTCAGTCCCACGCGATCTTGTTCCAAAATTTCTCGACCGACGCCTACAGGACTCACGACAACGGGAATGCCGACGGCCATGTAGGAGAGCATCTTGAAAGCACATTTTCCGCGTGCCCAGTCACTATCATCGAGAGGCATTAAACCAACATCCATTTTCCGGACCAGATCAACTTCGCGCTCCTGTGACCATTTCACAAACTGCCAGCGATTAACTGGGATCTTCAAAGCAGGTTTGCGATCACACACAAGCAGGAAACGGCTGTCGGGGTATTGTGATAAAAAGTCCGCCAGCGGTTCTTCAATTGTGCGGAGGTATTTAATATTCGACCACGTACCGATCCATCCCACAGTCCAAACCCGGTTCTCCTTCTTTGGTGCCGGTGTCCAGACCTGAGTATCCACGGAGGTGGGAACGACCCAAACACGCGCGCCAAGCTTCTCAAAGTGGTTTGCCAAAAATTGGTTACCTGCAATTACTCCGTCGCAGTAGCTAACAATTCGTTCGGTGTAAGGGCGTTTGAAGGCGAGCCAGATTGCATCATCAACGTCAAAAAGACGCTTCGGTCCTGCGAGGCGTTCCAAGGTCGACCTGCCGGTGATTAACTCTCGCCTGAGCCACGTGATATCGGTTCTTCTGGAAGCCATCACCCCTGGTAATCGCGCGACAATCCCCAGAGGCGCGAGGCGGGCTACTTTATAGGGGAGGATAGGCAGGTAAGATTCCTTGACGTGAACGCCAAATTGACGAAGGGGAGCAATGAATTGGCGAACTCGGAACCTGCTCGAAGGGTCATCTTTACCCAGGGTCAGGGCTGTCACTCTAATCATTTATCGGCCTCGCCCAGACAGTCATATTCCCAGTCTGCCGAATCGCGCTGAGAAAATAACTGAGGGGGAGAAGGGGGACATGTTTTCTTCCCCTGTTTGCTGGGAAGCCTCTTAGTTTCTGAGCCAGACGTGGAAAGAGTCTCTGGTCTTCCAGCAGATAGCCCAGGCTCGCAACAATATTACCAACGTCGCGATGGTAGAAGATCCTTTCCATTCGCCACCCAGCACGATGTAAAACGTCTGCCAAAGTTCGAGGTGTAAAATGATACAAGTGATTGGGCAAATGCAAAGCGTACCAGGCGCTTTCAAAGAGGGGAAATTCCACTGAGTTTGCATTCGGAACCGAGAGGGCCAGCCATGCATCCGGACGTGACCACTCGCGCAGTTTGCGCAAGGCTTTAATTGGATCGTGCAGGTGTTCCAGGACCATCCAGCCAACCACTAGGTGATAGCTGTTAGCGTCGTCATTTGCAGACTCCAGGCTTCCGGAGTAAACCGGATAGCCGAGTGAGCGGGCTTCAGTCGCCGCGCTTTGTGAGAACTCTATTCCCTTAACCTGCCAACCTTGGCTCGCCTTTCGGTGAAGAAAAGAGCCAGAAGCGCACCCTACCTCCAGCATGCGGCCCGGTGGTAAACGGGGTACACGGACAACATTCAACTCGATCACTCGCCTCGCCACTCGTTCCCAAAGCAGAGGCGTGGGGGCATTCAACTCAGCCGGCGCAACGCGCGTCGTTAAATAGGGTCCATAGTCATCCGGATAATAAAATCCCATGGTCTCGGCCGTTGGCCTTGGATCAGTGCGCATCAGTCCGCAAGCGCGACATTTAACAACTTGAAATTCTCCCGGTAGATTGTGCAGCCGATCGCGACCAACCAGTACTAGCTCGTCGTTAGCGGGACAACCGAGGGGACAAGACTGCTTTTCCAGAACCACTTCTTCGAAGCGCATTACTTCTTTACAGCCACTGCCGACCAGCCTAAAGAGTCGTCCTTTTTGTGGTCCAGAGGATCCAGCACCAGCAACACGCATTGACTTATTCGGATTGCAGCGTAGCACAGCGCCTTCAAAGGTAGTGAAGCGATACCGCTGGCGCTTACTCTTCCAAGAGGTGATCGTATTTTCGGAAAGAGGTCCAATGCGCGAGGTAGTTCGTAAGCCCACCTGGTGAAAACGCCACCGAAGGACTCAACTCTTATTTCATCAAAACCAGCTTCGGAAATAATCGACATCAACCCGAAAGACGTGTAGCGGAAGAAATCGTACGGCGCTTGGTGTTGCCCCGGCGCCATCGGAGCAGTCAGATACAACTTCCCTCCCACCTTGAGCACGCGATAGAACTCCCGCACACTCTCGCGGGGCCGTTCCAGATGCTCCAGCACCTGGGTGCAAGTATCGCGTCGAAACTGTTATTCGCGATCGGCAGATTATCCAGTGGAGCTCGGTAATCAAGCTCGTCGTAATTCCACGTCCCATCGCCTATGGCCAAGTCAACCGCTTTGTAATCGCAGTGGGGGAAGTAAGTTTTATAAGCACACTCGCCGGCGCCGGCGTCCAGGATGCGCAGTTCTTTCGATACTTCCTTAACAAAGTTGTTAACAAACCACCGACCCGCGTCGGACAGTCTCGAGCATTTTGAGAAGTCATCGTGCAAGAGGATTTTTGCCGTCAATTTTGTTTGCCAGCCGATTTTCCAAAAATAGAGTTTGCAGGAGCAGATTGGCAAGCACGAACGCGCTGCTTATCACCGCCAATCCTATTAATCCATAGCGAAAGAACATTACCACTTTTATCGGAAGGAAAAGAGTGTAAGTCCATAGTCCCAGCTTGGTCGGAGTTCTCGTGTCGCCCATCGCGTAGAATGTCTTCGAAGAAATGTAGCCCATCGCGCCAGCCATGAAATAACCGCCCAGCGCCACCATTATCCACCACAGCGTTGACACGTTTTCCGCGCTGACCCCAGCGTAGCCGATCAACAATTTCAGGACAGGTTCACCAAACACGAGCAAGACAAGATAACCGCAGCCGGTCATCAGGCCCAGCAACACTAGTCGCTTACGGAATGTGCTTCTGAACGCGCGCCACTGGGCTGACTTAGCCTGAATGCTTAATGTCGGCAGCGCTGGAGACGCCAATGCCTTATCGGAGATCAGGTTTATTCCTCCATAGATCTGTTGACCCAGATAAAGCGTCGACAGACCACCGGCAGGTACCATTGAGGTGAGGAAACGGTCTACGAGCGGATCGGCTTGGTAGTACGTGGTGCCCAGGATCAAAGGCCACACGCGTCGTCGTGCCTCTAAAACTGTTGGCGCTCGCCAGCGTGGCCACTGCCAACGCACTATCCCTGGGAGGAGCCATGCCAACTGTAGTCCAGCTCGCAAGCCTAGAGCCCAGGCCGCGGCCACGACTCCCAGCATTGGCATGAGCCAAAGAAGAAGCATCAACGATAGTAGCGACGAGGCAAGAGCCGAAAGTTCCACGCGAACAAATTTTCGCTTCGCTTGCAGGCCTGAAAGCGGCACTGCCGCAGCCGCCGCAAGTATCATCGTAAACATTTGAATGCGCGTGATACTGATCGTAAGTGCCTGAGCCTCTGGTGAGAATCCCGGCACGAACCAACGGACCCAGTAGCCCGCCGTAACGGCGAAAGCCAGAGCAACAAGGACAAAAACGCCGCACACTGCGAGGAACAAGGACCAGAGGCTCGAGCCTAATTCAGTTTCATGCTCAGTTGCCAAAAGCGGCACTAACACCAAAGTCAGCGAGTTGCTACATGCGCTCAAAACAAGTTGTGGCAAGGCGATAGCGGCGAACAGGGCGTCTGTCTGGATACCTAGACCCAAACGCGTAACTATCCACCATTGGATCACTAATGTCAGGAGAACATTAACGGCAGCCAGGCAAGCTAACGTGAGTGAAACATTCATCAAAATACAAACTTATCCAGAAGTTAACACCGCAACCGAAATGAAGTCTTCCTCTGGAGACAACGAACGGCCAATCCAGATGACGGCTGACAGTGCAGAAGGTTCGCAATTATAGGTAGTTGCCTCGCACGGACAAAGGACAGTGCTCGGGTCTATTGCCATTGATATCAGACGTGAGTGCGATGTTCCCATCACTCTGCTTCCTTCGATGACAAGCAATGTCTATTCAATTAAGCGCTATGTTGCGGCGATCTTTGACAGCAAGGTAAGCTCTGCATTGCTGCAATCGTCTTCCGATTCTTTGCAGCAGAAGTGGCCGGATGAATTCTCTAATGGAACAACGGCGAGTGCTCTTTCTTGTGCCTATTCCTCCACCTGTTGGCGGAGTTGCGTATGTCTCCCAGGGCCTGATTAATTCCGAGCTCAAGGAAGAGTTCGAGCTTAAAGTGCTTAACCTCTCCTGGCGTGGTGGTAAGCGGCTGCGGACGTTTACCGTGGATGCCTCAAGCTTCTATTTCGCAGTCTTACTTTGGCTAAAACTGCTTGCCAAACTGATCTCCTTCCGCCCAGACGTGGTCTATATCGCATCCTGCTACGACTGGAGCTATTTAAGAGACGTAGTCCTGATGTTAACGGCCAGACTGTTCGGAGCCAAAGTGGTCTGCCATTTTCATGGGCGGCGCAGTGGGCCACTCTTCGGTGATCCACCTGCCATCGGCCGTTTCCTCATGAGGTGCACAGCTTGTTCATTCAATAAGATCGTCTTTCTTTCTGAGGGATTGAAAGGGTCATTGTTGCCGATTTTTGGCCCAGGTAAAGCAGAAGTAATTCCTAACTTCGTAGATGTCCGTGAGTTTCGGACGGCGGACATTTCAGATGCGCAGGAAGCGAGGATTGTCTTTATTGGACGCCTGAGCAAGGACAAAGGAATTTTCGAGTTATTAGAAGCTATAGCTCTGCTACGGGGCGAAGGGCGAAAACTGCTGCTGGACATGGTCGGCGTAGCCGAGACTGCTGATCAGGAGCAGGTTGTTCAGGCATTTGCCATCTCAAGTGGATTGGGGGGGGTTGCCAATTTCCACGGAGTAAAAACAGGGGTGGAAAAAGTACAACTGTTGCAAGAAGCAACTGTCTTCGTATTGCCTTCAAGATTGGAGGTATTTCCGCTTGCCTTACTCGAGGCTTACGCCAGTGGCCTACCGGCAGTTTGTGCGTGCGTTGGAGCCATCCCAGAGATTCTCAAGGAGGGGGAGAACGGGTTTCTGGTGCCGCCCGGAGACACGCAAGCGTTAGTGAATTGTCTGCGGCAAATTCTAGATGACCGAGGGCTTCGTGAGGTTATGGGAGCAAACAACCGTGCTGCGGCCGAATCACTTTATGGCAAGGAGAAGGCAGTCAGAAGTCTGTCGCGCATCTTTAACACTCTTTTAAATACTCAGAAATGATTTCAGACTGCTATTCGCCAACCATGCGGTTCAAAGCCAGCGCCAGCCCCATAACCAGATAGAAGATCATGACGACTTCCGAGTCGCCCCAGTTGTAGTGGACAATCCCACTTACAAGGAAGCCGGCCATTCCGCCGAGAGCACCTAGCGCGAGTCCATAGTCAATCCAGGCTCCCTCCGGCGCCGAGTTAATTACATCTTTTCGAAGACGCCGGATCATCCCAATTAATATTCGTGCATAGATGCCAAGTCAGAGCAACCAAACGATTAGAGCTGGGATCCCACGCTCCAGCGCGAGCTGCAAGACATTTGAGTGCATGTGGCCAATCGGAATCCTGCCGCCGTCGAACATACCCCATTCTCGCCAACATGCCTTGATCGAATCCATTCCAACGCCCACGATCAAATGGCGCGGCTTACTGAGTAGCAACTGAAAGCCCTCGCGCCACACCGTTTGTCTCCATGTTGTCGAATGATCATTCGGATCGATGAAACCAACATTCCGACGTTCTTGGAGCAGGACAACACTAGCGAGTACTAAAGGCATCGCCAGTAAACTCACGACTACCTGTGAACCTGAGCCAACGCCCAGATCAACGTCGGGTGCGGGTATTTTCTAAGTCGCAAAAATGTGTCCGACATCTTTTCGTCGTAATGTTGGCCGGTATAAACAACCAGCGGCGTGAACTCGTGTTTACGCCGCTTCATCGATTCGACGAGAGGCGCCGCCTTCATGAAATTGGGCCGTGCGCCGACGACGATGAGCGTTTTTAGCATTTCCGCTAGGTGTTCGGCTGGACCTTATGGTTCTCCGCTTTACAACCCCATTTTCATGAAGGCATTCAGTGCCTTACGTGCATCTACAACGAGAGGCCCAAAATGGCAGATCCGCGCGTAATCAATGCTGCTGTGGTCCGTGACTATGACCCCGCAATCAGCCGAACGCAGTTGATCGTCACGCAGCGAAATTGATTCGAGCATTCCTCCAGATCCGTTAGGTTCAGGTGCAAGATTGAGATAGCAGGCGGGCATGGAAGAGGCTTTGATAAAAGCGAAGTAAGACTAGGTTAGGGTTGATGTACTGTCAAGCGACCGAATTGCCTCATAAAAAATCTAGACCAAATTGAATCTCTGCCTCAAATAAGAAATCTACTCGAAATGAGAATTGCAATCAGGGTCTGCGGTGACGTGGAACGATCTTCTCGAAAATGTCCTCTTGACAAGCGCGTCCTCGGACCTATATCCATTCGTCAGTGCCCCAATCTGCCCGGTTAGCAACTTTTCACTTAACAGTCCTCGCTGATTTGGTACAAAAAATGGCCAGAGTGCCGGCGAAGATACTCACTTCCCCTCCGACGTCGTACGAGCGAGTTTTGTGTAACTGCCCAACTCGGAGGATTCGTGGCAACAGATGTTAGACCCATTGAGATAGAATTTAGGAAAAGAACCTTATTTCCAGTATGTGGAAGGCGCCGCATAAGGTGGTCCTTGGAAGGCGGATGGTGATACACGAGTCTTCGCCGCCGAAACAGATGATAGATTTTCCTTGGATCATTCTGGTGCGGAACCGCTCTTGAGGCTGAATGTATAATGAGAATCACTCGATGACCAAACACAACAACGCGGTTGCAAGGTGGCTCGGGCCCATCCTTTCCGACCAATCGAGTTCCTTTGCAGGCGCTGTTCGCGGCCGGACCCTTCTCCTTGTCCTGATCATCTTCGTTGCGGCGATCAGCTTTAGAGCAGCTGCTCTTTACTACTGGCGGGCTGAGGTGGTTACGGTGCAGTCGGGTGTTGCCAACAACTATAAACTCTTCGCACGATTGCTAATGGCGGAAGGCCTAACAGGGTTTTTTCGATCCGACTCTGCGATGAGCAATCCGGACCTTTTGGGACATCCACCCGGATATCCAATGCTGCTGGCATTAATCTACAGCGTGGTCGGTGAGCACGACACCTTCGTACAGCTTGTCCAGATAGTTGCGGATGCTCTGGCTGCGTTGGTGATCTTTCTAATAGTCGCTGAGCTTCTTAATACAATAGTTGCCTTCATCGCCGGAGCTCTGTCTTCCGCTTCCCCACAGTTCGCGTGGAATTCCATAATGCTGTTACCCGACACGCTTGCTGTACTACCGCTTTTGGTCGCTGTTTACTTGCTGGTTCGAGCTCGACGGAGTTCCAACGAATCGCTTCTCTTATTAGCGGGCTTGTCGATTGGCCTCTCTTGTCTCTTGCGGCCAAACGCTCTGCTTTTTGCTCCATTCTTGTTCGTAGTGCTCCTGGTCTCCCGGTACTTGTCAAAAATGAGGCGTCCACGGATAGCAGCCGTCATGCTCCTGATTGGGGCTGTGACGGTGATTGCGCCATTCACAATTCGGAATGCACTTGTGCTCGGCCGTTTTGTGCCGCTCTCCCTCGGTGCCGGGCAGACGTTGCTTGAAGGCATTGCCGATTACGATACACAGCGTAGATTCGGTTTTGCGGAAACTGATGTGGGTATTGCGAAGATAGAGGCTGAGAGTTTCGGCCGGCCAGATTACGCGGACACATTGTTTGGCCCAGACGGCATTGAAAGAGATCGACATAGATTAAGACGCGGGGTACAGGTGATTATTTCTCAGCCAATGTGGTTTGCCGGTGTAATGATTCAACGGGCTGCCTCAATGCTGCGTATGGAGAGAGTGCCCTTGATCTCTGTCGATGCTAGTAGGTCGACCGGTTATCCTCTGGTGTTGAGGGGATTGCAGAGCATCTTTATCACGGCAGTAATTCTGCCGCTTTCGGTTTTGGGGATACTCATACTTGCGCTTGCGCGACGTTGGTGGGCCTTGGGGATTCTGGGTCTCATTCCTCTCTACTACTTCTCGGTGCAATCAGCATTGCATACTGAGTATCGATACGTACTCGCCTTGTATTATTCATTGTTTGCGTATTCGGCGGTTACAGTATGGTCGATCTTTAAGTTGGTGCGGGGGAATGTCCGATGAACATCAGTTTGTCGTTTCGGAAGCTCGTAACCTTCCGGGGAACACGAAGTTTTTTGTGATAAAGTGCGCTGACAGCACGAGCTTCAACCGAAGCACGAGAACGCGGACCCGACAAACTGAAGTTTATCGAACATTTACTGTCTTCATAAACATTTGCAAATTCCGATCTGCTTCCGATCGGAACAACTCTGCGGATTTCCTTAGAGCCTCGCTGGCCACAACATTCTGAAGTAGCGACCCCTGAATTAATTCGGCCAACTTCTTCTCATCTCCAAACTCGTACGTCAGCATGCCTCTTGATTCGCCAATGTTGGTTGCAATCACAGGCACTCCACACCAGATCGCCTCCACGCGCGTTGAAGAGCTCTTTTGCAGCCCACTCGCGCCACGTCGTAGCAAGTACCAACTCGGGCAATGTCAGTCCAAGCCATAACAGTCCAACGACATCTGTCAGATAATGATTAGTGGTGCCGAGGTAGGAGAACTCTAGATGCGTTTGATGTAGGTAACATGTTGTTCGAACGATTGCAGCCAACGAGACAAATGCTGCGGTGTAAAACTCTCGGCGTGCACGCAGATCGTAAATACTCCGAGCAAGTTCATCGCTCGTAATGCCACCTCCATCGCGCAGCTCCAGTTTGGACCGCGGCCCAAGGGGTTCTGCTCCAACCATGAATCAAACTGCGTTAGGATCTTGACCGCGTAGTCCTCTTTTCCGGTGATCGCGTAAGCTCGGCTCAATGCGATGAAGTAACCCAATCTATTCACTTCCTAAACCCGCCTGATGTCTGACCCGTCGGCTGTTTGGAGTGAAATATCGGCATGGTAGTCTAGCGGCCACACGCGCCCAGAAAAGGGGTCCTTGCGCCAGTTTCCTGCGTCCACTGAGGCAAGCCATGGCCAAGAACTGGCCCGGAGATTTAGCGCTGCCCATTCAAGCAATTGGCCTGTTTCAGCAGGAAATAATTTCTTTTGCAATTGGGCGGTAAGCCCTGGGTTCCCAAAGCCGAGGAAGAATCGTGGGGCCCTACTGCGGAAGTGATGGAGCAGCGCCTCAGGCGAGACAAGTGCGAGTTCAGCCTGCAGACGCGGACGCTGACTTTGTAAGCGCTCGAGGGCTTCGCGCTCCCGACCATGTTGGAACGACACACGGGCAAGCCGAAGTGCTTCTCGAACCGCGTCTCTAAGACCGACAGTCATTCCTTGAGATCATTCGCCGTGATCGCCGAAACGCCAAACTTGGTTGCCGAATTCTACTTGATTTTTTAACGGTGTCGTACCGCTGGTGAGTTGGGATTGTTACGCACCAAAGTGTTAAGAGTTAGCGTCAGGCCCATCAGGAAGTAGAAGATCATTACCACTTCTGAGTCTCCCCAGTTGTAATGGACAATGCCACTGACGAAAAAACCGGCAAGTCCGCCCAGAGCTCCCAACACAAGGCCTCGTTCGATCCAGACGCCCTCCGGCGCAGCATCTGCGGCTTCTTTTTTTAGTCGCCTGATCAAGAGCAACAACACCCGTGCATAGAGGCCAAGCAACACCAGCCAAACCAACAACGCCGGAACACCGCGTTCTAAAGCGAGTTGCAGAAGGTTGGAATGCATATGACCGATTGGGATCTTGCCGCCGTCGAACATCCCCCACTGGCGCCAGCGCCCTTTAATTGAATCCATCCCGATCCCCACCAGCAGATGTCGTGGATTACTCAACAGTAACTGATAGCCTTCGCGCCAAACAGTCTGTCGCCATGTCGTGGAGTGATCCTTGGGATCGATAAAACCAATGTTTCGGCGTGCTTGAAGCATAAAGACACCCGCCAGAACCAAGGGAATTGCGAGCAGCGAAACAAGCAAAAATACTCGTTTACGGGTCCCAAATAACACAATCAGTCCCGTAGAAACGACTGCGCCTGCCCACGGTGCGCGTGTGACTGTGAGGATTAACGCATACCCCATTCCCGCAATGGCTAGAAGTAAGAAGGTCCCCGCGAGGTTTAGCTTTTTGGGTAAAGCGACGAAAAGTCCAATTGCCAAAGCTAATACCAACTGGAGCGACTCAGCGTAAGTGACGTAGTGACTGAAGAGGCCTGACGCACGCCAGTCACGGCCGCTAGACCACGATCCGATTCCAAGCTGGGCCACCGCCGAGTTGCCATGCAAAAGCTTTCCGCGCGGCACACTGTAGACAAGCACCAGTTCATGACGATAGACCTTCACTTGAACCGGATGCGGATCTGGCGTTTTCAGCTCTTGAAGTAGGTGATCGGGGTCTCTTAGCTTTTCGTCATTAATCTCGAGTAGAGTGTCTCCGGGTCTTACACCTGCTGTATACAACGGGCTTTCTGTCCTCAACGTTTGCACCTTTACGCCACGTCCAACCGCTCGCTCCCCAATCGTAAATAACGAGCCGGCGAACGAAGACGCAATCAGCAACAAGACCAGAAGGCGAATTATTCGGCGCGAAGAAATATTCTGTGCCACCAGATAGACGATGGTGAACAAACTTGCCGCCCGAAGTTTGCCCACTGAAATCCCCGGCTCATAGGAAAAGACAGTGGATATCAGAGTGAGAGCGAAAAAAACGAGAAGAGCTAGGTCAACAGGGGTCCTCTTGAATTGAGGTCGACGATATAGCGCAAACCTTAACACCCAGAAGAACAGCCCGAGCAGCCACGCTGCTTGAGTGCCGGCAATAGAATGAGGAGCGAAGATCGCAAACAGGAAGAGACAGATGATAGTGGACTGTTCGAGCAGGCGAGACAGCGGCGGTTCTGTTGTAGTGGAATGCTGGGTCGAACTTAGGGGGGAGATAGACATTTATCCACGGAGGAGTTCGTTCAGAATCCGATCGGCTGTCTTTCCGTCCCAGAGTGGAGGCACGCACTTCTCTTGGAATGTGTCCATATCGAGCTTACTCAATGCTACCTCCAGTATTCGCTCTGGCGAGGTGCCGACAACTGTGTTCGTCCCTATCTCTACGGTGATCGGTCGCTCGGTATTTTTTCGCAGCGTTAGACAAGGAATCCCAAGCACTGTCGTTTCTTCCTGAATACCACCCGAATCGGTTAGCACAATGCGAGCATTGCTGAAAAGTTTCAGGAAATCCAGATAACCAAGCGGTTCCACAAGTCGCAGCCCTTCTGAACCATTAACCAGGTCCCGAAGTTCAGGTTGATCCAGCACGACTCGCGTTCGTGGGTGGACTGGGAATACCACCGGCAGCCGCTCCGAGATCGCCATGATTGCCTCGAGAATGCGAGCTAACTCAGAGGCATCGTCAACATTGGAGGGTCGATGCATTGTAAGAACGCCAAATTCGTGAGCTTGAAGTCCCAGCTCCTCGAGCACAGTTGAGCTGGAAGCTCGGGGTAAGTGCTTCAAGAGCGAGTCGATCATGACGTTGCCGACTAATCGGATTCTTTCGGGGGCAATTCCTTCAGCGCGAAGATTAACCCCGGCATCTTCCGAAGGCGTCAACAATAGATCGGCGATCTGGTCTGTCAGCAGCCGGTTGATCTCTTCCGGCATCGTGCGGTCGCGACTTCTCAATCCCGCCTCAACGTGGGCCACACGCACGTCCAGCTTTGCGCATACCAGCGCGCAGGCGAGTGTCGAATTCACATCACCGACCACCACTACCCAATCCGGCCGCTCCGCTAGTACCACGGGCTCGAACCTTTCCATAATGGCGGCGGTTTGCGCTGCCTGGGAGCCCGAGCCAACGCCGAGGTGAACGTCTGGTGGTGGCATCTCCAGATCACGAAAGAACGCGTCAGACATTCGGTCGTCGTAATGTTGGCCCGTATGAACGATAAGCGGCGTAAATTCGTGTTCACGCCGCTTCATCGCTTCCACAAGGGGCGCCGCTTTCATGAAATTGGGCCGCGCTCCAACAACGTTAATGACTTTCATGTCTTTGGGCGCTTACCTTCTTCGAAATGACATCGACAGCATCTCTCACGTTTTCTCGAAGATCTACAATCGAATTATCCGGGCACAACTACCCTTCCTGAGATCCCCATTCAGCGCGTTACGTGTATCGACGACGAGTAGGGCCAACTGGCAGACCCGAGCGTAATCAATGCCACTATGGTCCGTGACGATAACCACGCAATCAGCAGAGCGCAGGGCATCGTCACTGAGGGTAATGGATTCGAGTGGTTCGCCGCTCCCCTCCGTATGTGCGTCATCAAAACGCAATTCCTGAACAAAGGGGTCGTGATACCGCACTTCAGCCCCTTTGGCCCTCAGTCGATCGATTATCGACAGGGCCGGGCTTTCGCGGACGTCGTCGATATCCTTTTTGTAAGCCACACCCAGTAGTAAAACCCTTGAACCCTTCATGGCTTTGCGCTCGTCATTCAGTCCGTCTGAAACGAGTTGGACCACGTGCTCGGGCATCCGCGAATTCACTTCTTCGGCCAATCCGATAAAACGGGAGTCAAAACCATGCTGCCGTGCTTTCCACGATAGATAATGTGGGTCGAGCGGGATACAGTGGCCACCAATGCCCGGACCAGGGTAAAACGGCATAAATCCGAATGGTTTAGTAGCTGCCGCGCGAATTACTTCCCAGGTATCGATATTCAGTGCGTAGCATAGTCGGGCCATCTCGTTAGCCATGCCGATATTGACCGCACGAAATGTATTTTCCAGCAGCTTTGCCGTCTCCGCTACGCGCGCTGAACTGACGGCGTGCACGTCTTTCACAATCTGTGAGTAAAGGTGTGCCGCTACTTCCGTCGAATCGTCTGTCACACCACCGACAACCTTGGGGATGTTGTGAGTCTGAAACTGTGGATTGCCGGGGTCCACTCGCTCAGGTGAAAAGGCAAGCAGGAAATCTTCATCGAGACTGAGACCCGTCTCTTCGAACATCGGCAGAAGCACTTCGTCGGTCGTGCCGGGGTAGGTGGTTGACTCGAGGATTATCAATTGCCCCTTGTGCAAGCGCTGCGTAATCTCTTCAGCCGCCGCCAGGATGTACGAAACATCTGGCTCCTTCGTTTTGCGCAGCGGGGTTGGTACACAGATGATGATCGCATCACACTCTTTGAGGTGACTGAAATCCGTTGTGGCGCGCAAGCGATCTTCGTCCACAAGATCTTTAACGACTGCGTCCGGCACATCGCCGATGTAGGAGGTTCCGTCGTTTATGTGATCTGCTTTTGCCTGGTCTACTTCAAAACCTGTAGCTTGGAAACCGTTTCGGGCGAATTCAACGAGTAATGGCAGGCCCACGTAACCAAGGCCGATGACGCCGACATGGGCCTCTTTTTCCCTAATGCGCGAGATGAGCTGATCCTTCACCATGGAAAACTTCGGTCCCTCCAGATCCTCAATAATTCATGTGCAAGGTCGATATAGCGGTAGGCATGGAAGAGGCTTGCTTAAAGCCAAGTAAGACTAGGTTAGCGTTAATGGAGTGTCAAGGGAGTGGTGCGTTGCATTGTGACAGATTGCGACTAACCCTTAAGCCTAGGCGTGATTGTGGGTGGGAAAGACAGCTTCGCATTGCTTTGCCCAAAAGAGTCGCAGGACCAATCGGGATATCTTCAGCTTGACCTGGGTCAGTTCACCCCGCAGGGGTATCATGTTTATAGCTCTCGACACTGTCTGTTTCGCCTGGGCCGTTCGGAGGGCGGAACTCAACTTGGTGGGTACTCGTCTAGTTTCATTCCGCCCCTCCGAACGGCGCAGTAATCATCGCGTCACAGTCTATAAAGATGCCACCCCTTTTAACCGGGGTGAAGTCCCAACGACCACACCAACCCTTTCGACTATTTTCTTGACAAGCACTCCCTAAAACTATATCCACTCCCAACCTCATGATAGAAACCGTAGAAACCAAACCCGCTGAAACAAAACTCGTTCGCGCGCTTGGACCACTCGACGCCACGATGATCGTCGTGGGCTCCATGATTGGATCCGGTATCTTTATTACCTCAGCTGAATCCGCCAGGTTGGTCGGATCGCCCGGATGGTTGTTAGCCGCATGGGCTCTGGCAGGTGTATTAACCATCACCGGGGCTCTTTGTTGCGCCGAGTTGGCCGCGATGTGGCCGCGAGCTGGTGGCCAATATGTGTTTCTCCGGGAAGCTTACGGACCCTCAGTGGGTTTTCTTTTTGGCTGGTCCCTCTTCCTGGTTATTCAAACTGGCACGATCGCCGCGGTCGCCGTCGCTTTTGCCAACTTCACCGGCGTGCTCACCAATGTCATCTCAGCAGACAACTATCTGATCGCACCCAGGTCCTTTGGCGGCTACGCACTCAGCCTCTCAACGCAACAGTTGCTTGCGGTTGCGATGATTCTCTTTCTGACGTTTACAAATACCTGGGGTTTGAAGACCGGAAAGCTGATTCAGAACACGTTTACGTTCACCAAGACAGCAGCTTTGATAGGACTGATAGTCCTTGGATTAGCACTCGGGTGGCACGAACAGAGTGCAGCGTTCACTTCATCCTGGTGGAAGCCCTGGGAGAACGGATGGACACCATCGGCGGATCGGCTCGGATTTGAACCTGTAGGCCAGGGTGTTCTTACACTTGCTCTGGTGATGCTCCTGGGACAAGCGATGGTTGGGCCACTTTTTGCGCAGTCAGCGTGGAACAATGTGACGTTCACTGCCGGAGAAGTTCGTGATCCCAGTCGCAATCTGCCGCGAGCTCTTCTGATTGGCTGCGGCATTGTAGTGACACTCTACCTGCTTGCGAACCTGGCTTACGTCGTGACTTTGCCGTTGGAGGGCATTCAGAACGCGCCGCAGAACCGCGTTGCCACGGCCACCATGCAGCTGATCCTCGGGCCAGTGGGCACGTTGTTAATGGCAATCGCAATCATGATTTCCACTTTTGGTTGTAATAACGGATTGATACTCGCGGGAGCGCGAGTCTACTACGCGATGGCTCGCGACAAACTCTTCTTCGAACGCGTGGGAACGTTAAATGAGAAGCACGTGCCGGCGATTGCTCTAGTGTTGCAGGGAATATGGGCGGCAATGCTGACGTTGCCGCGAACTGTGACGACTGACGCTCGAACCGGTGCTGTGACTTACGGCAATGTATACACACAGCTGCTTGAATACATTGTGTCTGCCGATCTCATTTTCTATGCGTTGATGGTTGGAGCGGTCATTGTGATGCGCTACAAAGCTCCACAAATGGAGAGGCCGTATCGGACCTTGGCTTATCCAGTTGTGCCACTGGTCTATATAGGTTTGGCAGTACTGTTGGTTTTAGATCTGGCGTATCTGACACCTCGAACCTCCGGCATCGGTTACCTCCTGGTGTTCACCGGCATTCCCATCTACTTCATCTGGCGGCGGCGAAATACAAACTGACCCGTGAGTGAATTCTGAAAGTAGTTTTACTCGAACACGTCATTGGCGGGGATGAGTCTTCAACCACTCAGCGCGAAGTAGAAAGCTGCCTTCTGTAACCACACGCTCTCCCACAGATAAACCTTCCAGCACTGGATAACGACCATTCACTTCTAATCCAAGACGGACAGGCCGCATGACAAACTCATTGGAATTCGACGTCGCTACGAAAACGACTTGTTGGTTATTGATATTCTGAACGGCGTTTGACGGAACTTCAGCAAGGGTTGATTCTGATCCGTCCAAAGTGGCGAACGCAACGTTAACGTACATTCCAATCTTTAGCGCCTGTCCCGGATTTGCGAGCTCAACTCGGACTTGAGCCGTTCTGGTTGCTTGATCGAGGGTTGGATCGACATAACTTACGCGTCCCCGAAAGACCCTTTCCGGGTACGCATCGCTGGTGATGCTGGCGCCACTCCCTACTCGTATCCGTCCGAGGTCCTTTTCGTAAACCTGCCCAATTACCCATACGCTGGAAAGATCGGCTACACGCAGGATCTCCTTGTCAGCCTGAATTACTTCACCCGGGTTTGCAGTGCGAGCGATCACCGTTCCGGAAAGTGGTGCAGCCAGACTCACTTCTGAACTGATTTGTGATGAGGAGCGGAGCGAATCTATTCGTTGGGACGAAAGACCCAGTAGCAATAGCCGCTCACGCTGGGATGCAACTTCGGATTCAGCCGTTTTGAGTTTCGTAGTCGCCTGCTCCAACTCTTCTCTGCTCGCCGCACCAATCTCCTGAAGCTTGATAGTACGGGCATGATGCTTGTGATGTTCCTCCAGATCTGCGCGAGCTGAAAGGTAACGGGATTGAGCCTGTGACAATTCATCGCTGAATACCACAGCCACAGTCTGTCCCCGAACAATGCTTTGGCCCAATTCTGCGTTCACCCTTCGGACGATGCCTCCGACGAGGGACACTACTGGAGTGGTTCGATAAGAGTTAGCTTGTACCGTGCCGGTTGTTATCGCGCTCGCTGATGATTCACGAGCGAGTCGTTCGCCGACCTGTTCAATTTTGATTCCTGCTCGTTGAATTACATCGGGCGAGACTGTAACCGTTGATTCGCCTGTCGAGGGCGAAGCGGTTTGTTCCGTTGACATGGTGCGAGGCGCGGGCACAGGACGACCTGCCGTGCTCGATCGTGATTGCAGAAGTATCCACGATAAAATTGCAACCGCAGCGATAGCGACGACAGCGACAATCGCCACAATGATTGTACGACTGGTACGCGTTCGATGAACCCGGCTCTGCTGAGGCGTAGAAGGAGGTTCTGCCTTCAAGTCTTCCTCTTTATCGTTAGTGACTTTACCGTTGCTCATTTTTTTATCAATCCGTGCGCTGCAGTGGCGCGTTCGATATCGATGCGTGCTTGGTAGGTTTCGACCAGAGAATCTATGAAGCCCGTTTCAACTTCGATAAAGCGTCGCTGCTCAGCTATGTAATCGAGTAATGTCTTTGACCCTAACTCATACGTCTGTCTTACAACCGTAAGGTTGGCATTTGCCTGGTCCCGAACACCCACGCGATATATTTCTGCAGCCCTTGTTGATTGTTGGTAACGGGCAAAGCTCGCCGCAACTTCACGTCGGACCGTTAATTCAGCAAACTCCCTTCGGCGCCTTGCGGCTTCTTTCTCGGCTACGGCTGCCTCAATAGCTCCCAAATTTCGATTACGGACGGGCAGTTCAACCGTGATGCCGACGGCTACCGAGTGAAACCTACCATTGATTGGCACCAGACGACCGGCATCATCAAAACCCTTTTGCGGAAAACCAAAGTTCATCAATTCGTACTTGCCTGTCAGGCTCGCATCCAATCGGCCACCGCTACGTGCCTGCTCAAACTGGGCCTCGGCCAATACTTCGGCAGCGCGCGCGGCTTGGACATCCGGACGTTCCTTCAATGCAACTTCAGTAACGATCGCAATCGAAGGCAAAGGTTCAACGAGCGGATTCAGACCGCCCCGTAATCGCAGCGGCTCCTCAGGCGTCATTCCCAAAAGATTCCGCAATTCCAGCATTGCGATCTGCACCCGGCCATCAGCCGTTTCTCGCAGCGAACGAATTCTGTTTACCTCCACCAGAACCATGTTTTGTTCCAGGGGTGCCGTCCTGCCTTCAGTAACACGAGCCACAACAAGGCGATAACCTCGATCTGTCGTTGTCAGCAGGTTTTCGGTGAACGCCAGCTTTAACATTTCTCCTAAAGCGTCTCCGAATTTCGCCTTAACTTCTGCGGCCAAAAGTCGTTCGCGATCCGCTAACAGCCACTCCTTCATTTCAAGCTCACGCTGCGCAACGAGGACTCGTGCTGAACGCCGACCACCCAATTCCAGCGGCAAAGCACCACCGATCATCGTTTCGTTATCAGTCCCTTTCAGTTGTTCTTTGCGCTCAACCTCAATCATCGGGTTCGCGCGAAAACCGGCTTGCCTGACCAGCGCGCGAGCTGCTTCGATTTCTTTGCGAGCAGCAAGCAGGTCGGCGTTATGTGACAACGCATATGACACAGCTTCATGGGCAGTCATTCCGTTTTTCGGATCCAAGTAGCGCGAGAGGCTCGTCGGCTGATCTGTTAGTGGAACAGCGTCCTGGCCCACGGCGCTTGAGCCGAAGATAAGCACGTGAAGAGTAACTATGAGATTCAGAAATAACGATCGACTCACCATGGCTAATTACCTTAACTTTCTTTGAGCGCCGGTTCCGGCTCATCCGTTCCACTGGGAGGCTCTTCAGCTGTTTGCACAACCTGCTCATGCATCACTTCGCGCACGCTATGCTTCCTCAATTCACGCGCTCGAATTGAATAGAAGATTGCGGGCGTCACAATCAGCACGTGCAGAAGACTTGAAACCATTCCTCCAAGTACGGGAGTCGCAAGCGGCTTCATAATCTCGGAGCCCGCGCTAGTGCTCCACATGATTGGTAGCAGTCCCGCAACAACTGTCGATACGGTCATTACTTTCGGGCGCAGGCGCAGCAATGCCCCTTCCATGACCGCTTCCTTCAATGACTCGCGCGTCAAACTTCCTGTCTCGTGTCGCTTCCGTTCAACTGCCTCATTCAAATAGATAACCATCACCACACCCGTCTGCACGGCAGTTCCGAAAAGCGCTATGAAGCCCACCCAAACTGCTACCGAGAAGTTGTAGCCCAATAACCACAACAGATAGATTCCGCCCGTTAGTGCGAACGGGACAGCCATCAGCACGTGCGCGGCCTCAAGGGCGGAGTGATACGTGATGTAAAGCAGTCCGAAAATCACTAAGAGCACAATCGGAATTACGATCAGCAAACGCTGGCGTGCGCGTTGCTGGTTCTCGTACTGACCACTCCAGGCAATGTAGTAACCGGTCGGTAGCTCCACCTGCTGAGCAAGGGCGAGCCGGGCTTGATCGACAAAACTCCCGACATCACGACCCCGGACGTTCAAGAGGACGGTCCCTCGCAACAGTCCGTTCTCACTCGAGATCATTGACGGACCTTGCACAGTTTGAATGTCCGCCAGTTGGCTTAAAGGAATCGGCGCACCACTAGGTGCACTGATTGGTATCTGGCCCAACGCCTGAGGACTGGCTCTGAACTGCGGTGCATATCGCACGCGAACCGGAAATCGCCTTCGTCCTTCAATGGTGACGGTGAGGTTCGTCTCACCAATTCCCTTTTCGATTGCATCTTGAATCATCCGGACGTCGATGCCGTAACGAGCAGCAGCGGTTCTGTCGATCTTTATATCGACGTAGGGTGCGCCACTGATCTGCTCCGGATATACATCCACCGCCCCCGGAACAGCTTTCACAACTTCAGCCACTTTCCTCGACATTTCTTCCAATGTGTTTAGGTCATTTCCAAAAATCTTGATGCCAACCTGCGATCGTATCCCGGTAGTCAGCATGTCGATACGATTGATGATTGGCTGCGTCCAGATATTTGTAACTCCCGGCATCCGCAGTTTCTCGTCCATCTCAGCGATAAGACGTTCTCGCGTCATTCCTGGTCGCCACTGTTCGGGCGACTTCAAATGGACGATAGTTTCATTCATATTTACTGGTGCTGGATCAGTGGATGTTTCGGCACGACCTGTCTTGCCAACTGCGAATTCAACTTCCGGAAAGCCCTTCAGGATCTCGTCCTGCTTACTTGTTATCCTCAACGCCTCATCAATTGAGATCGCGGGATCCGTCACCGGCATGTACATCAGATCGCCCTCATTCAAAGGCGGCATGAACTCCTTGCCGATACCGAGCGTCAGCACGATCGCGCCGGCGAACAGAAGTGCCGCAATGGAGATCGTGATAGCTCGATGGTTAAGAGCAAGGGTGAGGGCTGGACGATAGAGGGCCTGCAAGAACCGCATCACGGGGTTAGACCGTTCGGAATGAAACTTACCCCCTAACAAAAATGTGCAGAGCACCGGAACCAGGGTTACTGCGATAATCGTCGCACCAAGCATCGCGAAGGTTTTGGTAAAGGCGAGTGGGTGAAAGAGCTTTCCTTCCTGTCCCATGAGCGCAAAGACAGGAATGAATGCGAGAATGATAATGGCCATTGAGAAGAAAACAGGTCGGCCGACAAGCTTTGTCGACTCGAGAACAGTCATCCAAACCCTTTTTCTGTCCTTTGGATCGACTT
>Ga0209751_10000337_pt1 | contig 49908 bp, 41 predicted proteins | sample RifCSP13_1_FD_184019 | JGI IMG/M metagenome (GOLD analysis project Ga0209751, IMG submission 184019) | Soil microbial communities from Rifle, Colorado - Rifle CSP2_sed 13_1 (SPAdes) (version 2) | ecosystem: Environmental > Terrestrial > Deep subsurface > Rock core/Sediment | place: Rifle...
CTCATGTTGTGAGTTGGTCACATTGAAAAAATGGGTGGGGGTGCGGTTTGTTTGTAGGCTGGATCTAAAAAACACTACACACTGCCGTGTTTAGGATCCTGCTTCTTCATTTGGACCATTCACAATATCCACTGTCAGTTGGACCACATTCATCCCTTTCTAACTGCCGTGCGTAAGATCTATTTTTTCGACACAGTCTCGGCCGTGTTTAGGATCCTGCTTCTTCATTATATCCACTGGCTTCATGGGTTTTTCACACAATCACTTCGTGTATAGGATTTCGTTTGGCAATAAAGGACTGACTTTTTATTCTGGTGCGGGAGCTTCGGGATCTGCTGCGGGCTGGTCATCTGCCACCCAGGAGACAAATAGACGTAGCCAGTTTTCTGTAGGCTCGGCAATCTGCACGCCGACGCGAGCAGTACCGTAAATAGCGGGTGCTGTACGAACCACTACCGCGGTAACCTCGATAGGCGCACCATCGGGCCGGTGAGCGCGCAGATAAAGTCTTTCACCCCGCGTAACCTTTTGATTCAGGTGAAACAGGGCACCTGAAGTCGAGATGTCATCGGTCTCGGTGGGTTCGCTCCACGCAGAGCCATCTTCAGCGCGACCCGAAACAACGATTGGCAGGCGCAGCGCCATGCGTAAAGCAAATCTTTTCTCTTCGAAGTTTGTCGGAGTGCTCATAGCATGTAACAAGCGTGCGGGTTTCCTCTCATAAAGGATGCGCGCCACGCGCACCTTCTGTGTTGTCGTTCCACTGGTAAAACCCCTCGCCAGTTTTCTTTCCCAGTTTACCCTCGCTTACCAGCCGGCGCAGAATTGCAGGGGGTCGAAAAGACTCAGACTCCAGTTCACGATGTAAATACTCAGCAATACTAAGGCGCACATCCAGCCCAACCATGTCAGTCAATTTCAATGGTCCAACTGGATGATTGTAACCAAGCTCCATCGCCGTATCGATGTCTTTGGCACTCGCGACTCCTTGTTCAACCATTCGCATCGCTTCCAAACCAAGCACCACGCCCAGGCGGCTGGAGGCAAAGCCTGGAACGTCGCGCACGACGATGGGCTCCTTGCGCATTGAACGAGCGACCTCGAGTGCAACGTCCCTAACTTCTTCGCTGGTTGCCCGGCCCATCACTATCTCAACCAGCCGCATGATATGAACAGGATTGAAAAAGTGCATGCCAATGACCGATTGTGGGTGGCGCGAAACTTTTGCAATCTCCGTTATCGAGAGTGAAGAAGTGTTTGTGGCAAAAACAAAGGGTTTCGAGGAGAGCGATTCGACCTCTCTTATGATCTCCTGTTTTAGCTCGAGTCGTTCAGGTACTGCCTCGATTATTAGATCGGCGCTGGAAACCTCTTCCAGACTAGTCGTGCCACGTATATGCTGCAGGGTCTTGTCGCTGTCAGCCTCGGTCAGTTTGCCGAGTTGAATGCCTTTGGCGAGGTTTCGCTCGATGGCTTGGATACCGCGGGCAAGAATTTCGCGGTCCACATCTCGAAGGATGACTTTGTAGCCGGCACCAGCGGCTACCTGCGCAATGCCGTGTCCCATTGTACCCGCACCAATTACGGCGACGGTTTCAATCGTTCGCGGATCACTTTCGTTCAAAAATGTGCCAGCCTCTCGTTAATTCCCGCGGTGTTGTCCACAAACGCGAACGGCCCTTGGGTTCGCAAATTCGACTCCACCAATGACGGTAGTTATACTATACGCGTTACCCAAAAGGCTATACTCTCGTGCCGTTTACCCGCCATTCGGGTAATCCAATTGAGCCATACAAGGAGGAAAAAAGACTAAAGAAATGGCCATCGAAACCCTTCATCGGGAAGTTGTAATTTTAGGCTCAGGACCGGCAGGTCTCACTGCAGCGATTTATACTGGTCGTGCCAATCTCAGACCGCTTCTGATTGACGCGCCTGTTGATGCTGAGAAGCAGACGGCGCCAGGCGGTCAGCTGATGATTACGACAGATGTCGAGAACTATCCGGGATTTGCTCAGGGCATTCAGGGTCCAGATCTGATGTTTGAATTCCGCCGCCAAGCCGAGCGTTTTGGCGCGGAATTTATGGAAACCTGGATAACTGAAGTGGATCTCAGCCGCCGACCGTTCAGACTCTACTCCTCGGACCAGACAATCATAGCCGAGACATTGATTATTGCGACGGGGGCATCGGCGAAGTGGTTAGGTATTCCCGGAGAAGCAAAAGTCCCGGATGGCTTTGGCGGGAACGGTGTTTCGGCCTGCGCAACCTGCGACGGTCCGTTACCCGCATTCCGCAATCGGGTCCTGGTGGTAGTCGGCGGCGGGGACACTGCGATGGAAGAGGCAACCTTCCTGACGCGCTATGCCTCACGTGTTTACGTTGCCCACCGTCGTGGCAAGTTGCGGGCGTCAAAGATAATGCAGGACAAGGCATTTAAGAACGAGAAGATCGAGTTTATCTGGAACACCACTGTTGACGAGATTTTGGGCGATCAGGAACAAGGCGTTACCGGGGTCCGACTGCGCGACGTTAAGACGGGTGAGGAACGGATCTTCCCGTGTTCAGGAGTTTTTGTAGCTATTGGTCATAAGCCGAATACGGAGCTCTTTCGCGGTCAATTAGAGATGGATGACGTTGGGTATCTGAAGACCGCGGGGCGGTCCACCGCAACGGATATTCCGGGCGTTTTCGCTTGTGGGGATGTCCAGGATTCAGTTTATCGACAAGCTGTGACCGCCGCTGGCAGCGGTTGCATGGCTGCTATTGATGCCGAGCGATTTCTAGACCACCTGCCTGTTGCCATGCCCAGTGGCGACGAAGTGACGATTGAGGGTGAGCATATAACTCCAGATCGTCAGGCGATCATTGAACCGGATGGAAGCATGGTGCCCAACAATCCCGAATTGGTTGCGCAAGAAGATTAAAGCAACACGATTGAATCATCGCGACGCTGCCGTAAAGGCGAGGCGGCTCTGGGAAGTTCAACTTCAAGTTTCTGTATGGGGTTGCGAGGACAAACTCCACAGTATTCTCCCAATTGCACTCGTCGGTCGTCACAGTCGTTACAACCAAGTGTTTGACCCAGTTGTCTGAGCGCATCTGCCAGCGGTAGTAGCAGACGTCCGCGATCCGTCAGCGTGTATTCGATGTGTGGCGGGTTACCGCCAAAATCCTTACGAATTACGAGATTGTCCTTCTCCATGTCCCGAAGGCGATCGACGAGAGTGCGGCTGCTAATCGGATAGAGGCCATTTATCAGTTCCATGGTTCGTTTTGGGCCCTGAGCAAGATCGCGCGCCACCAACAACGTCCACTTATCGCCAATCATTTGCAACGCACCTGAAATCGGACAACCATCCAATTCACGCCTTCGCAATGCGGGACCTCCTGGGATGAGCTGATCTGCAAAACGCGCGCAAAGATTATCACAATGAAGCTACTGTGGGGCTACGAAGTGAGAAGGGCCGCGGATTAACGCGAAAGAAAAAAAGATCTGAAGCGTAAGAAAGGCCTCAACCGAAATTAAACACAACCTAATCCAGCTTTGCACAAAAAGTGTCTGCTCAATTGTCTTCTCTGTGCGACCTCTGTGTTTCTTTGTGACTCTGTGGTTGTGTTTTCGGCGAGTTCCTTCACCACCAAGACACAGAGGACGCAGAGGTCGCACAGAGAAAAGGCCTATTTCGTACTTTTTGTGCAAGGCCACCTAATCCGGTTCGTAAGGAGACTCGAAGTCCTTTCCGTTCATATCCCTTTCGTCAACGTTAATCCGCGGCCAAACGGGCTTTCATTTCAGATCCGTTTTATGTGCGTTATCTGTGGCTACGGCTACGGCTACGGGCGGAGGTTGATGTTGTAGGTCTTTATCTTGGAATTGAGGGTGGTAGCGTTCATGCCCAACAACCGGGCCGCGCGCGATTGATGGCCGCCGGTTTGTTCCAGCGCACGACGGATAAGATCAATTTCGAAGCGGCGCACTTCATCATAAAAGTTAACGCCACGTCCAATGTTCTGCACAGCTGCACTGCTTGCGCCCTCGTGCGAGCGGTTAGCCACTGATTCGGGATCGCTAATCTCCGGGCGCAGACACTGGCGGGAAATCTCGTTCCCTGGCGCTATTACCACGGCCCTTTCAATTGCGTTTTCCAGTTCCCGAACATTGCCGGGCCATGAATAAGCCTCCAACAGCGCCAACACCTCCGGCGCGATATGCTCGGAAACTTCGCGGACATTCTCTTCGTTGTACTTGCGAATGAAGTGCTGCGCCAGGGGAAGAATGTCCTGAGGACGATCGCGCAATGGGGGCAACTCAATTGGTACAACCGCCAGCCGGTAGTACAGGTCTTCCCTGAACGTACCTTGCCTGACCGCTTCCTTGAGATCGATGTTTGTGGCAGCGATGATGCGCACATCCACCCGTCGGGGCGTTGTATCACCTAAAGGCGTAAACTCGCGTTCCTGTATTACTCGCAGCAAGCGAACCTGGGTTTCCGGTGGAATGTCTCCTATTTCATCGAGGAAAATCGAGCCCCCGTCAGCGACCTCGAACAACCCCTTCTTCGCCGCTACTGCACCGGTAAAAGCGCCACGGGTGTGTCCAAAGAGTTCTGACTCCAGTAATTCAGATGGAATATTTGAACTGTTAACGGTGACGAACTGCTTTCCGGCGCGTGGACTCGCCTCGTGAATGGCTTTGGCGATAAGTTCTTTTCCGGTGCCACTCTCGCCCGTGATCAGAACAGTGGAGCGGGCGGGCGCTACCTGCTCGACCAGACGAAAGACCTCCTGCATCACGTCCGAACGACCAACGATCGACCCGCGGTCAACGGCTCGACTCATCGCGCGTCGCAACGTGCGCCGTTCTTCTTCTTTGCGTCGGCGTTTTATCCCAGCGGCGATTGTTTCAACGATATGTTCATTCTGAAAGGGCTTGCGGATGCAGCCAAAAGCACCCCGCTCCCATGCTGCGATTGCGTGATCGAACGTCGCATAGGCCGTGATCATCACAACAACCGCATCGGGATCCATTTTCAGGAACTCTTCGAGCGATTTAAGGCCGCCAATGCCCGGCATCGAAACGTCGAGCAACACGACGTCGTAAGCGCGGCGTCCATAACACTCGAGGCCTTCCTCCCCTGTTTTTGCCAGATCAGCACGATAGCCTTCGTTCGAGAGCAAGGTCTCTAAGACTTCGCGCATGATCTCCTCGTCGTCGACGACGAGAACTGAACCTTTCTTCGCCATTCTTTTTTCTATTTTAGCCACGGAAACAAAACTATAGCGCGGGGGAGTTAATTCAAAAGTTTAGGCGAGAACTGCCGTTAAACAAAACGAGCAACCCCAGCGGTCACGCTGAAATTGCCCCATGATCGAAATCAATGATGTTTGACGTTCAGTCGCCCACCGCCTGCAGTCGGGCGCGGGCGCCCGCCGTTGGTAACGTGATCCGGAATGTGGTTCCTCGACCAGGGGCGCTCTCCACGTTGATGTGACCGGAATGCTCCTGAACAATTCCGTAGGAGACCGCAAGTCCGAGCCCGGTACCGCGGCCCACTCCCTTCGTGGTGTAGAACGGATCGTAGATCTTCGCGACGTTCTCAGGAGCGATCCCGATGCCGTCGTCTTCGACCTCGACCACGGTCGCATGGTCCTCTCGCCGTGTTATGAGTGTGATATTGCCGCCATCCGGATTTGCGTCTCGAGCGTTCAAAATCAGATTCGTAAACACCTGCTGCAACTTGCCGCTGTTGCCAAAAATCCTTGGAGCCTCTGGATCATACTTGCGAATAATCTCTATCTGACTGCGGCGCAACTGCGGTTCCAGTAGTTGGACGGTGTCATCAAGCACGTTGCTGACGTCGACCTCAGAAAACTGAGTAGCGCCTCCGGTCCGTGAAAAGTTGAGCAGATTGTTGACGATATTCGTCGCGCGTTCAGCTTGCCTGCGGACCTTCTGGAGCAATGCGTGTTTCGGATCTGTTTCTGGCAACATGCTCAGGAGCATCTGCGTGTACGAAGACACGCCGGTCAAAGGAGTATTGACCTCGTGTGCCACACCAGCAGCGAGAAGTCCGATGGACGACAATTTCTCGCGTTGCTGCAGTTGCTCTTCGAGATGAATACGCGAGGTGACATCTTCAAGCACGACCAGTGCGCCGGTCTGCTCATTCGCGTCCTGCAGGGGGGCAATCGCAATATTCAGAACGAGGGTTCGCCCACCGCGAGTTGCGCTATGAATCTTATATATGTTGCGGATTTCCCTGAGCCGCCACCCATCGCGGCCCAGTACTTGACGCAGTGTGTCGGTAAAGTCATCAGCAAATAGCTCTTCTACTTTCTTTCCAACAGCCGCGTCTCGTCTCAGATCCAGGATGTGTTCAAGTGCGGAGTTGAGCCGAGTTACACGACCGTCCAGATCGACCGCAACCAGACCCACATTGATAGACTCGATGATAGATTCGTTGAACTCTTTCAGAAGTTTCAGTTCAGCAGCTCGTTCCTGCTGCTCCTGGTAGAGCAGGCTGTTTTCGATGGCGACTGCAACATAGCCTGAAACCGTCCGCAGTATCTCAATGTCTTCGGATGATAGCAGTGCACCATCCGCAGAACGACCGAGACCGATGACCGCCACCATACGACCGCGGACAACACATGGGACGTAGTAGTGAAGGGCTCGGCGCACAAAACCGGCAGTGTCTGGATTGATTTCAACATCGTCGGCCCGAACAACTCCGCTCTCTGCTGAGCGGACTCGAATCATCTCTCTAAAGTCGGGTGGGACGATGATCTCAGACGAGAGACCTGCAACACGCGCTACTCGGTAACCGGAAGCAGCGATCTTGTCCTCAATGAATATGGCGACCCTTTCGAGATTCAGAACTTCCTGAAGGCGGCTAACCAGCGCATCGAGTAGTGGCTCGAGCGCAGTAGTGGCCGACAACGTGCGCCCGAAATCCAGCAAGCTGTTACGCATGTCATAGCGTTCACCGTAGAAGAGCCGATCCACCCACTCTTGTAGAAAGGATTTGACCGGCGCCGCGATCATCACGATAGCTGCCATGGCTATGATTGCGACGACAACGCGCAGTGTAATCTCGCCTGAGCTAAAACTCACATCGCCCCCCAGCGCATACAGACCCGCGAGGTACACAACCGAACCGATCATGAGGGCGATCGCGAGGGTGGTGAGTGCATACACAAACACTCGGCGAACCACCAACTCAACGTCCATCAAGCGGTAGCGAACTACGGAATAACCGAATGATAAAGGTATGAGAATCAGAGGAAGAACTGCGGCTTCGGTCAGCCAGCGATCTGTTTCAGCGCCAAGCAAGTAGCCTATGCCGTAAAGCATCGTGAATGGCGCCACTGCCAACACCGTACCCCAGACTACCCACTTGATCTGCTGTCGTACCACCGCCTGTTTAGCGCGAGCCCACGTGCGAACCAACAACACGGCACTGGCGATTAGGCCGACTGCGAAGTGAACGAAGCTGATTCGATAAAATAATCCGTAGACGTTCTCGGATGGAGCTGGCATGTTCTCCCGAACGAACGGCAACGCCTTGGCGATCTCGTCGCGCAGGAACAGAAAATCCGCCGCCAGCAGGAGCAGAAAAGCCGGGACATAAAGAATCAGCGCACGCCAACGCCGGTCATTGAACAGGCGTTGCCGTGTTGGATATAGCGCGCAGAAGTGTAGAAAAAGAGGTGGGAAGATTATGAATGCTGCATTCCTCAGAAATGCGATCGCCAGATCAAGATCTCGATAGCTTCCAAGCGGGGTGTAAAAGTGAAAGACAAAGGCTGCCAGACACAGTGAGGCAAAGTGAATAACGAAAGGCGCGTGGCCACCTTGTTTGAAAAGTACAAAGAAACCGACAATCAGGTAGATTACACCGAGCAAATTGATGTAGAGCTCACGCGGGGTCCACTTATGAACCGCGCCAAGGTCGTCTAGATCGGCGTAGTAGTAGCGGCTCTCTTCGGGGTACGAGGGTCTTTCAATCAAGTAGTGAATCTCGCCGCCCACATTCGTTTGGTCGAGATAGACTTGAACATTCCTCGCCCCAACAACCTCCTCATAAGTATTTCCCTGCAAAACCGCTATCAAACGGTCACCGGGCAGGAGGTGCGCGCGCGCGGCGGCAGAACCGAGTTCTACAGATTTCGCGATGATTCCCTGTTCCGTATCGACCCATTCAACACCGTCAGTCGCAGGTGTTTCCCTTCTCAAACGCTGGGCAAAATTAAGCACGCCGGCCGCGATGAGTATTGCAGCGGTTATCAGCAAGAGCCACGTTTGAGTTGTTAGGACTGATCGTTTCACAGGAAGTTATTGGAGCTGACCACCAAAGTAACTAAAAAGGCAATGTATGTTCCGAACGCCTTAAGATTGGGTCTTTCACTCCCACGATCTATTCGGAGGGGTGAAATCGCCCTAAACAGCTATAAGTTCCCCCGCCTTTTCCGGTCCGCTGACCGAGACCTACTTAGGTTTTTCAAGCACAACTCGACTGAAGTCCAAGTTTTCGGAATTTTCCAAGAATTTGGACGTCGTGCCGGACGCCGAATCACACTAGAACCGCAGCGATATACCACCTCGGACTGAGCGACGGCCGGCGTTCAAGAAGGTCAGGATCTCGCCATTTTCCGTATTGGTCTGCGCATCCATCAGATTGCGGGCGTCGAGTATTGCCTCAGCACGGACGGGCAGTCCGAAACTCGGCAGTTCCTGAGTTACCTGAATGCTAAGTGAGGGATCGTAGACCCCGAGCCTTCCGGCAAATGGGTCGATAGCGAACACAGTTGCGTCCTGAGAGAATCGCAGCACCGTCCGAATTCGCGTGCCGGTGTGAAAACCTGCGCCAAACTGCAGCGCCGCACTGTGGAAGAATCCGTCAGAGAAGAGTTCGTCGGCTGTCACGAAGCCCGTTGACAGACGTTGACCGCGTCCGAAGGAGTAACCTGCAGACGCTGTCCACACTTGATTGAGGCGCCTGGTGTACACCACTCGCAACCCTTTGGCGCCGCCCTGCTGGTTTACAACGTTAATAAGGCTTTCGGCCGTCACCCCCGACAAGCCTGTTGCCGGAAAGCTCAGCAATCCGATGCCTCGCCCCTGAGTGGTATCGAAAAATGCGGTAGCTTCAACGTTGGAACTGTTGTCGAGTATTCTTTCAACACCAAACTCCAAACGGTGACTGCGCTCCATCACTGCCTGCCCGTCTACGTACGCAACCGGGTTGCTGCTATTTGTGAACGCAACGTCGGCATTCTCGAATGTAGCGAAATCCTGAATTTGATCTTCATCTCCGCCTTTGGCGTATGCCGCTCTGAATCTAGTCCGCGCATTTGCGTCGAACTGAACCCCTAACCTAGGCGACAGTGAAAATGCACTGCTCCCTCCGACGAAGCGCGAGTAGTCCAGCCCGAGGACGATCACAACACCATCACGAACTATCCATTCGTCCACAGCTCTTACCGAGAACTGGCCGCCGATTGGTGCGTCGAGAGTGTGACGAGTCAGCACAGGGTTCGCGAACCTGAGGCCTTCAGCAGCCAGATTCAAACGGTGGCGATCTCCTGCTCGCACGCGTGCCAGAGCTTGAAATCGTTCTGGCGCAGCCGCTCCCAGACCTGTCTGGCCGGCGAAAATCAACTCAATGTCATCGGATGCTGAAGTGGCTATTGCGAAATTCAATCCAGCGTAGGCTGACCCATAACTATCACTCGCGAAGTAGGTTTCGATGACGCCCTGTGGTCGGGAATCAGACGACACTTGTACTGCATCTGTTGCTAATGTTTGCTCAGACGCCGGCGCATCGTTTCCTAAAACAGCCCTAATGTCTTCAGCATCTTCTTCCTGTACCTGGAAGATCGAGCGCCGGCTGGCCGAGGAGCGCAGCGTCCACTTAACATCATCTCGATCTTTGCGCAGTTCAGGAAGGGTTCGTCCAGAACCGGCGGGTTCTAAATTAAAACGATAGATAAGTTCCTGGGAGGCGTGTACTTCGATGGAGGAGAAGACTACCTCGTGGAATCCCTGCGCAATGGCCTTGAGGCCGTAGCGGCCTGGAGCCACCTTAGTGCTGAAGCGACCGCCAGCGTCGGTTTTGATCTGCTTTACAACTTCATCTGCGCCTTCCTTCAGTAGCGAAACTAAAGCTCCGGCGACGGGGCTGCCGTTCGAGTCGTTCACCGAACCCGCAATAGTCGCCAGGGTTTTCTTTGCGGGGCTCGCAGCCACATTTGCAAAACTGCAAAGCACAACCACGGAAAAACAGGCGCTAAATAGTCTTTTCATCACCACGAAACCTCCCAATGCAGACCCGCGACAGCTACGCTTCTAGCAGAAGCAGTAACGGTCGATTTACTGAGCCGAAGGGCTTTTTCAGGTTACTCATTCGGGTGAAAACAACCCGTAAACCGCTTCTCGTCGAAACGGGAACTGGTTCAAGGCAGGAGACTTACCGGGAACCCTCAACAGACGGCCATTTTCCGCCAAGATTTCGGGGTCTGTCAAGCATTTAACCCCTATGGCGACCCGGCTTTGCTGCGCCTTTTCGCCCGTGCTAGGATGCCATTCCCCAAATAAACCGAGGTTACATTCACCTACTTTAGCTAAAGGCAATCAATGATCGACGAAGTGAAATCCACAAAACTCTCGAACGGTATCGCGGTATTGACCGAGCACATGCCGGGATTGCGCTCCGTGACCGCCGGAATTTGGGTTCGCCGCGGGTCCCGTCACGAGTTGCCGGAGCTAAATGGCATCTGCCATTTCATTGAGCATTCTGTTTTCAAAGGAACTACGAGCAGAACAGCCAAAGACATCGCTGTCCAATCAGACAGACTTGGGGGACATCTTGACGCTTATACGACTCATGAGATGACTGGTTTCGCCGTAAAGGTTGCGGATCGTCGTCTTCCTGAAGCTTTTGATCTTCTCGCCGACGTGATCGCGAATCCAAAATTCGACCAGGAAGACCTTGAACGGGAACAAAAGGTTATTTTGGAAGAGATGAAGATGGTTGAGGACACTCCTGATGAGTTGCTCGGCGAGCTTTTCAATGCTGCTTACTTCCCGGATCAGCCCTTGGGCAGACCGATCGAAGGCACGCCGCAGACTGTCTCCTCGTTTGATCATTCCAGAACCGCAGAGTTTCACGCCAAGGAGTTTGCCGCAGCAAACCTGGTAGTGGCAGCGGCGGGGAGTATCGACCACGTGCAACTCGTGGATCTCGTGGGCAGGGCGTTTGAACATCGGAATGGCGGAGCGCCGCACATTGAGCCCGCCCCCAACCCCAAACCGGCGGCGCCTATCCTGATTGAGCAGAAAAAGGAGCTTGAACAGGCGCACGTGATAATCGCTTCACCGTGGGTCACGGCACGCAGTGAGAACCGGTATGCGGCCAGCTTGTTGGCTTCCATCATCGGTGGCAGCACGTCGAGCAGGTTGTGGCAGAAGATTCGGGAAGAACGAGGCCTCGCATACTCGGTGGGTGCCGGCGGCAGCACATTTTCTGACGTCGGCGTTTTTACGATTTACGCCGGGACCTCGCCTCAACACCTGGATGAAGTGGTGGATCTCTCAATCAGAGAGCTGCGCAGGATTGTTAGGGAGAGCGTCACCGTCGAAGAGTTGCAGTTGGCCAAAGAGCAAGCGGTGTCTTCAATACTGCTTGGGTTGGAATCCTCGAGTGCTCGCGCAGGGACTCTAGCAAGGCAGGAGATCATTCATGGCCGGCGGTTGCCACCGGACGAGGTCATTCGCCGTATCGAGTTGGTAACTCCCGAAGAGATACAGAGTGTCGCGCGACAGTTCTTCACGACCGAAACGTTGTCGCTTGGCGCTCTGGGAAACCTCAACGGCTTTCGTATAGAACGTTCTCGTCTCGAGATTTGAGCCGCTCAAAATAGCCCAATGCCAGTTGAGAGCTTTATGAAAACGCTCAAGCGGGAAGAGATCTACGCCAACGATTATCGAGATCTCGAGCACCGGCGCACGAACATCGAGGCATTCATTGAACAGTATTACAATCGTTGCCGCTTGCACTCGGCGCTAGGCTACAAATCGCCGGAAGAGTTCGAGCAGAGCGTGGCTGCGAATGAAAATTCCGCTGGCGCGACCATGAGTTTTTTCAGTCCACGATCTCACAGGTTATTTGAGCGGCCGGCGTGGCAGCCTTTCTTCTAACATCGCCGTATTGTAAACAAAGGCCGCGACAATAACCGCCGACTGTTTTAAATCCTCCTCCTGTAGCCGGTCAAAGACGTCCATATTCGAGTGGTGCGTGCGAGTAAAATATTCAATCCAATCCTGAATAAACTGAAAACCTGGGATGCCTATTTGATAGAAGGACACATGGTCCGTCCCTCCGGAACCTGCCGCTGAGACAGTGGAAGCGCCGAGATCGGCAAACGGCATCAGCCATCTGCGAAAAATCGGCCGCAACTCCTCGTTTCCATTGGTGCCAATACCTCTTATCCGTCCAGCGCCGTTGTCCAGGTTGTAATAGGAGGAAATCTTTTCGTAAGCCGGCCTTGTGGTTAGCTTCAACTGCTCGCCGCGCCTGCGTGCTTCAGCTTGAAGGAAGGAGGATTCACTTAAGGAGTTGTATGTGCCGTCGCCCAGGAAACCGAAGTGCTCTTTCACATATGCCGTTGACCCGAGCAAACCCTGCTCTTCGCCCTCCCAAAGCGCCAGACGAATAGTACGTCGGGGCTTGAGGTCCAGTGCTTTCAGGATACGTACCGCTTCCATCATGACGGCACATCCAGCCGCGTTGTCTGTCGCCCCTGTGCCGGTATGCCAGGAATCGAAATGCGCCCCTAACATCACCACCTCGTCCTTCAGATCTGTTCCAGGAATTTCTGCAACCGTGTTGTAACCCAGCAAATCTTTGTCATGAAATTCTACTGCGAGATCAAGTGTCATCCTGAGTTCTTCCCCGCGTTGCAACATGCGCACGATGCGATTGTAGTGCTCGGCCGCAACGGTGATCTGGGGAAGATTCACCGGCGGTTTTTTATCCCACAGGTTTGACTGGTTTCGTCTGGCTAGGCCGTCATCCTTCGAATCGAGCGGCACGGGAACAATTGCTTGCTCAGTGAAAATTGTTCCACCGTCGCCGGCCCGACTGACCTCGAGTGCAGCGGCAGCGCCTTCATCAATTAATAATTGTATCTTCTTGGGATAAAACTGCTGCGCCCTGGCCACCCTAATTCGTGCCGCCAATTCTGGTGATGGCTGTTGCTGCGCCTGTCTTCTCCGGGTAGCTTCTAGAAATGCCTGCTCCAACTCCGGCTCCGCCCTGTTTGCAAGTGCAAGCAACTCCTTTTCATCGCGTCGTGATGCCAAGGGCTCGAAATGAGGCTTCAAGTCACGGGGAGTTGTAAATAACACAATTGCGCCTTTTAACTTGCCACGATACCTTTCAAGACTGGCCACATCGTCCGCATCCAGGTAAACGACGTTACCAGTAACGACGCCATTTGTGCTCGGCGACCAGGCTTTCGGCAGCGCCATAACTTGAAAAACTTGTGGCGCGACCAGCTCGGCGGAAAATCTCTTCACTGACCACCCACGCCCAAACGGTCCCCACGATTCAAAGTGAACATCATGCAATCCCCACTTGGTTAAACGAGCGCTTGCCCATTCACGCGCGCGCTTCATTCCCGGTGAGCCGGTCAGCCGCGGGCCGATAAGGTCAGTAATGCTCCACGCGATTTCCATCACCCGCGAGCGGTTCAGCCCTTCATCCCTAATGCGCTGGATCGGATCGTCGGATTGCGTCGTTGAAGCACTTTGGGCCGGGGCCTGGGCGTAAACCACCGGAAGGCGCCCAAAACACAATACACAGATCAACAGCGTGAGCGCTTGTAACCTCAGCTTGTTAACGCCTTTTATCGCCACTATTAATCCTCCGCTCACTTATTACTTAGTAACCGTGTCAGCATCTCATCCAGTTCTTTGCCATCTTTAACCCGCGTTACTATTTTGCCCTCGCGATCAAGCAGAATTTTCCACGGCAAGCTTTGCACTCCAAACACGCCGTCCGCCAATGGAACTGCTGTCTCTGCCGTCGCCTGTATCCACAGGATCCGGTGCGTTCTGATGATTTGCCTGGCACGTTCATCAGTATCCTTAACAAACTGAGGGTCAACTTCCGAATTGCCTTGCCCGAGCGTCTCAGAGTCCATTCCGAGGATCTCAAAACCGTGCGAGCGGTATTTGTTATACAACTTCTTTAGATACGGAATCTCGGCAATGCACGGCTTACACCACGTTGCCCAGAAGTCGATAAGCAAATACTTCCCGCGGAACTCCGATAGTCGGCGCTCGCGGCCCTCAAAATCAGTAAATGAAAATTCCGGCACCTCCATGCCCTCACTTAAAACACTAGGCAAACCACTGCCCAGCTGGACGCCCCTGTTGGGTGCTTCAGCACCAATTACCGACTGCCGAGGTACTGCCCTAGCCGCTGCGAAGACGCGCACATCTGCTGTTAAGCTGACGGTCCTGGGCGGGAGACATGTGGTTTCATTACATGATTGAAAGGTAACCGCTACTGAAAGTGTGTACGCGCCGCCTTCCTCGGTATTGTCCAAAACGGCGACGGGTAGTTTAAAGACGGCTTCACCCTCAAATACTTGCGTCTCCATATTGAAGTTGGTGTCAAATGAGGTCCGCGGCAGTGAGGTTTCGATCTCACCGGCGAGTTTGAAAGGCTGACCTTTGACGAGGCTGATTCGGGTGGGCAAAGGTCCGCCCGGCGACTGCTCAGGCGAATAAAGGTACCAGCCGTCATCAATAGAAGCTACCAGTTGCGCGAAGAACGTGCCTCCTGCCCTGATCTCAATTGTTCCAGTTTCGGTTTTGATGGCCCACCGGATAGGCCCTGAGTTCTCCTGGGAGAGTGCGCTGTAACCCCCGCAAACGAGAAAAGCTAAAGTCAGTGTTGTCGCCAGCCAAACACGTTGAACTCTGATCATAAAGAACATCTTTACCATTCCTTTTACTCCGGCAACGTGGTTTCGCTTAATTTTCTGCCTTCAGCTGAAGAAATGCCGATTGGAGGATCTTCTTGGACTTATTGTCCTGGAGGAACGCTACGATAGAAAGATGACTCCGATTAATGAGATGCCTCTGTTCCTTGAATCGGCCGACGTCAAATATATTCAAACCGATTTGCCTGAGCCGCATTGACCGGAAAGCCGTAACCGTCTGCACCCGCCACCCGCGCAAGGCTACGCACAACCATGGGATGAAAACGAAGCCCATTCTCACCACTGTAGTAAACCTCTTCTTCTACAAGCGCGACGTGCGCGATGACGTCGGGCCCGGCTTCTTTGAGATTGGCGACTGTAACTACGGTCTTTACACCCTTTTCCATCTGCTCGGCGTTAAGTGTTAATTGCGCGCCCGATGGAGCTTCAAGACTCCTCTTGACAGCTGAAGTGACTGCCGAATAAACGGTTGTCGCCTTTTTTTCGGCTTCACTCTTGAGCCTTTCGTCACCACCGCTCTCAACAGTGAACTTCTGTCCATCCAAAAAAACCGACGGAGCGCCATTAACCTCGTAATATTTTACCCGCGCGTCACTCGACCGGTTACCCAAAGGATCCAAACTTGGCGCGTGCCAGTGGTAGGCAAGCAGGACGAATTCCCGTCGTGAGTAATCGGTTAGCGCCGTCTCAAATGAATAATCAAAAGGAATACATGGAATGCAGCCCGCCCCAGTGAAGAATTCAGCCAGGACAATCCGATCTGTGCGACTGGATGTCGGAATATATTTTTCACCCTTAACCGGATTACGGTAAGTCTGTCGGTAACGAAGGTCGAGATACTCTTCGACACCATCCAGACTACCCCCATGTATCATCCGGTAATGCTTATAAAAATGCTCGATGCCGGCTTTATCCAACTTGCCCGTTAAGACAGCGTGCGTCAGATACTCGAGGGCCTCCTTATCTTTACCGCGCCTTTCCAAAATCGTCGCGATCCCTGCAGCGGCAGGAGCGTCTTGCCCGATTTCGTAAGCCTGCCTGTAAGCTTCTTCAGCGCGCACAAGATCATCAAGCTTGAGGTACGCACGTCCAAGCTGACTGTAGTACTCAGCCTTTTTTCGTCTAAACAGGTCAATCGCCATTGCTTCGCCAAACGGTCTTGGCTTGTAGCTCGGGTTCGCCTTTACAGCCCTCTCGATATCGCGGTCGTACTGCTTTCGTGAAAACGCGAGATATTCCTTCTCATTCAGAACAGCGACAGTTCGGCGCCCAAGCGTGATCGCCTCCTCTGTGAGATCATTGTCGAGCATCGCTCTTATGGCTGATCCATTCGTATGCACCTGTAACACTGCTGGCGCCGACGCCGTACCTTCGATAAAACGTTTCGCGAGCTCGCGCATCTTCACCGGGCCATTGTCAGTCCGGGCCTGTCTCTTGAGCGCCGACGAAAAGGAAAATCCTGCACTCTCAGCGTGAGGGGTTTCAGGAAATTCCTTGACCAGTCTGACAATGAGTTCAACGTACTGCGATGGATTGTTCCGCGCCGTCCGCAGCTGATGGACGATTTCGTCCTCGGGACGAGCGGGTTTTGGGGCCGACGCAGTTGACGACTGGGTCTGCGCTAAGGGCGTCAGCGGGATGCTTAATGCCATGATTAACACTCGGATAAAAGCGATACTGATCACTCCACAATGCTTCATGTAATCTCCACCAAATCATCAAAGGATCTGTTCTCGAAATCTGCAGCGGCCCATCTTCAAGGCAAAACGCAGCCGTTAGAAATCCCGCCCGCAGTTGTGGTCTCTGACACAGCTCCCGAAAAGTTATAGCCTTACTTAGAACTGAAATCGCAGGGCAAACTGGATTGAGCGTGGTCCCCCAACCTGAAAGATTGGATTGAAGCCACCGCTGTTACCGCCACCTCCTAACCCCCTTCCAAGCATTCGCATAGAACGATAACGGGGGTTGTCGATGGCAATAGCGCCGGGTGTGGCACTGGCAAACGCCAGATTGACACCAAAGGGGGCGCCTGGATTGGCAAAGTTCGGGTGGTTAAACACATTAAAAAATTCAACGCGGAACTGGATACTAGCCCGCTCGGCCAAGTGAAACTGACGATGCAGGCCTACGTCGGCCTGCCAGGCACCGAAACCACGCAACACATTGCGCCCTAACGACCCTTGCGCGTCACCGGCTGCCGGAAAAGAAAAAGCCGCCGGGTTTATCCGTTTGCCGCCTGGCGCGGCGTCGTCAACGATAAACGGTGAAGCGCCAGAAACGAGATTGGGACGGCGTGCAAAACTCACGCGGAACAAAGTCGTGCTTTGCTGTTCGTCGGCTATCAAGTTGAATGGTAATGCGCTGCGAACAAAGAAGACGCTATTAAGCGACCAATTGCGCAGCAGCGCGCTACCAACTCCACCCCACGTGGGCGCTGGGATGTTGTACGTGAAAGCCCCACTGAAAGAATGCCGCACGTCGAAATCCGAACTGCCGCGATCCACGGTGGTGTTAACTACGCTGCCAGGCACCGTCCGATCGAGGTCGGCTGACCCGCTGTCGATGGCATGCGACCACGTATACGAGGCAAGTGCTTGTAACCCCCGCGAGAGACGCCTGTTGAATTGAATTTGCAACGCGTGGTAGTCAGAAGTCGAACCGTTTCCACGCACCGTAAGCGACGAAAAGTTAGGGCTGAATGGCCTGGTGGGATTGGCCGGATCTTGCGCTACTAGAAATGAAAACGTGGTGGTTCTGAGCAATCCTCGGCCCACGGCTGCAACATAGGCTGCTGAAACGGTTTGATTGTTGCCAAGGGACTGCTCCATTGTCACGTTCCATTGGTAAACACGCGGCAGACGAAAACTTGGGTCGGCTACCGTCACGCTCGCTCTGTTGGTCGGACTTAATGCGAAGTTGGGCGCTGGAAATATCGCAACAGACTCCGGCAGCGGAAGAAGGACATTGGGTGTTGACCTACTGGAAGAGTAGGGGAAACCGACAGCACCGAAACCATTTTGTCCTGTGTCATAAAACAGTCCTACCCCGCCACGCAACATCAGTTCTCGTCCCGGAGTCTGCACTAGCTGATATGCCATTCCGAAGCGTGGCGCGAAGTTTGTGTAGCTCGTTGGATATTGCGGCGTCCCCAGCGGCGCCAACTCAAGATAGGAGAAATCCACTGCGTTGAGGTCGCGCACCTCTTTAACTGTAAGAATGTGCCTCTCACCGCGAGCTGTCGGAGCTGGATTCACTTCCCAGCGGCTGCCAAAAGTCACCGTCATACGTGGGGTAACACGCCATGTATCTTGTCCGTAAAAGGAATAGGTAGGAAACTGAAGCGTATAGCCAACTCCTCTTAGGCTGAAAACAGAGCTGGCGAGATTGTTGTAGATGTTTTGAAGACTGGGGAATTGCGCGTTGCTTACGAAACCAGCGGGCGCAATGATGGGTGAAAGCCAGCGGTAGTCGGCCCCGAACCTTAATTGGTGAGCTCCGCGAGTATACGTCAGGTTATCAACGACGTTGATCTGTCGCTGCTGAAAGAGTTCATCGGTTCCAACACTCAAGCTTGTGAATGGGTTGCCAAACACTAGCGATAGTCCGTTGAGTGTGATGATGCCCCTCCGCGGTCCATCAAGTACGTTCGGCGGAAAGATGACCGTCTCGGACGGCTCTATTCCGCCACCAAATCCGTCAAATACTTGGCGACTTGTTCCATCCTGACGGCTTCCGTTCAACCTTATCTCATTAACCGTTGATGAGCCTAAAACCTGTGTCGAGCCGAAGGTAAGCGTTTCTGTCTTTGTTGCGATCCGGTTAAAGGCCGATAGAGCTTGGGTATTGCGTGACTCTGATTTCGAGGGTGAATAGTTATATCGACCGAACAGAGTGATCTTCTGGCCCATGTTGTGATCGATGCGAATGCTCACCGCATCGGCGCTGGATGGCTGCGAGTAGGCAGCCGTGAACGTTGCTCCGCCGGTTAGATTCCCGGCGGCATTAACGATTGCTCCGCCATTTGGTATAGGGAAAGCATTTAGAATCTGTCTCGCCACATCATTCGGGGCCCCACTTCGTGCCGCTATGGACGGCACAACTGTAAGCACAGCCCCCTGTGGCAGAAGGAACCGCTGTCCCTCATAAGAGAAGAAAAAGAATGTCCCAGTATCGCGCCATAGTGCTGGGCCACCTTCGCCAAAGCGGGGCAGGATAATTGGACCGCTAGAAGTGCCTCCAAAATTGTTGTACCTGAGCGGCTGCTTGCTTATTCCATTCTGATTATTAAACCAGTCATTGGCATCTAAAACATCATTGCGGAAGTATTCATAGAGCGAGCCATGAAATTGAACGGCGCCAGAGCGCGTTACCAATGAGACCTGTGCCCCTGGTGAACGCCCAAATTCGGGAGCAAACGTTGAGGTTTGGATTTGAAACTCCTGCAAAGCATCCACCGAGGCCAGATTGCTGAAGCTTCCTTGAATGTTAGTGGCGGGGACGGTGCCGGCCACTGCCGGATTGAACCCGGCAAAATTATTTGTCCCAAAATTAGCGCTCACGCCATCTACAGTGAAGTAATTGGAGTTTGTGCGCTGGCCATTGACGCTGAACTGACCGGGGTTTTGTGAACTTGCTCCCGTGGTGACAACACCAGGAGCCAGGTTGATAAGGGTCTGTAGGCTACGTCCATTAAGAGGCATGTTCTCCACAAACTGCCTATCAACAATCGTCCCAACCGCTGGAGATTGATTGATGAGTGGCGCTTCAGTTGTCACTTGGACAGCTTCTGTAATCTCACCTGCCTTCAACTGAATTTGGAGCACTTTCTGATCGTTTACATTTAGCAGAACTTCTCTGATCTCGATCGGAGCGAAGCCTTCACGCCGGACGGTCACCGTATAACCACCAGGGGCTAGTGACGGAAACGTGTAGAACCCCACGTCATTCGTAGTTGATTCGCGCGTGAGTCCGGTGCTCGGATTCACAATCATAACAGCAGCGGCTGGAACGACAGCGCCGTTCTGATCCACAACCTCTCCACTCAGCCTCGCGCTCGTGCTTTGCGCGTGCGCTGTCATTAGAGATGACTGATTTGTAAAAAGTAAAAAGCCAGTCAGCAGCAAGCAGTGGGCTAGCAGTAAGAAACGGGAGGTGACTTTTAAGCTGTAGTACGTTGACATGGCGTTCTCTCCAAGATGAATTTAACTTTGGTGTTTTGTGCCGGTCTTCCTGCTGCTCTTCATTGTGCATGCCGGAATTGCGCACTTACCTGGTGGATGATGCTGAGTTTTGGATTTGACCTGCCAGTTGGTTGGCAAGGTCCAAGGACTGCCAAAACTGCGGCGTGGTGATTACTGAAAGTGAATGGCCCCTCGGCGAAACAGTGAATGCAGATTGGACAATTTCGTGATTTGCAGACGCCTGGCTTATCAGCAGACTGATGGTTTGGGCAAGTTGGGCGTCGCCCCCACGTTCTCCTGGACGTTGCGAACCGCCTCCATCCGGCGCATTGAAGATTAATGCGAGATCCCGTCTTAGTCCCTGGGCTTCACGTTGAAAGTCGTGCGCGTGTAACTGGACCATGCGGAGCCACTTTGCACGGGTCTCCGCATCCAATGTCTCCAAATCTTGCAAGGTAAACCTTCCCACCAAACTCTTGAGAGCCCAGACGTGGAGCATCGCGCGATGCGAAAGCATCAATACTTGATTCGCAATCCGACCTACCTCAGTGTCCACCTGATACTCAGGAAAACCGCGGGAGAGAACGTAGCGGCGTACTTCAGCCTGCACTGCAATCGTGTTGGCCGTGACTGTTTCGGTTGTAATGACTCCGGCTGTAGGAGCTAGAGGCTGTTTCAATATGCGCTCCTGTGCCTCGGCGGCGGTTTCAATTTGCATCTGGACGGCCAGATTGTTGGTTACCGGTGCAAGTGCGGACAGGATTTCGCCTTTGCGTTGCTCGGTATCCACGACGGCCTCGAGTCTTAGGACCTCCCCCGGGATTCGAGTGACAATCACTTCCTGTCCCAGGTCAGCGCCAATTCGATTTAACAGATCAAGAACTCGAATCTCGAGTGCGGCGGTCACCACTGGGGCCGCCGGAATAGCTGGGGGCGGGGTAACAAGACGACGAGTAATAGATTTAGCATGCTTGGCCGTCAATTCCGGTTCGGGCTCGAAAGCTCCGGGCGCGACCGAGCTCGCCGGATGTCGTTCGAAGCTCATTTCGGTAAAGGTATACTCAAGTAATTGTCCAGGGACAGACTGTGAACCAGGTTCGCCTTTCCGCACCAACAGAATGAGTTGCGTGGCATGGAGATCGGCTCTGCCTAGATCCAACGTGGCCCCTATTAGAGTAGTTGCCGCCTTTGATGAGGCAGCAGAAGCTGGCTCTGCTGCGCTTAGCGCTTCATACCTGATCACGTAAACATTCCCTCGCTCTTCAACATGCGCCCGGTCATTACCTGCAATCAATGCAGAAAACTCTTCAGCAGAAACGTCCAGTTGCCAGACCCTTTCTTCTGCAAGCAACAAGTCGATTGATTTGTCAGTTTCGATCTCAGGCCGCGGTTCTCGCTGGTGGTGATAAATGGTCCGCCTTCCATCGCCGGTGGCCCAGTGACCGGCAATCAAGTGATTACGCTCATCGTAAATCCGTCGCGCGGCGACGCCTTTTTCGCCACTTTGCCAGATGTCGATACGACGTCGGGCAATCAACAGGCCATCACTCGACGAACTTCCGAGCTGACCCGTTGACCGGCTCCCTCGGACCTCGCGCGCCTCGAAAGCGATAGAACGATGTACAACCTGATCACCTCCTGCGATCAGGGCGCCATCTGCTATGGCTGATCTGGCAAGCAACTCAGCAGCAGTCGGCTTTACTGCCGGTACGGGGCTACGTAGGGTGACCACCCAATGTACAGCAACCCCGATGAGCGCAATCACTGCAATTGCTGCTCCCGATAGTGCTAAGCGTCGCAAATCCGGGTTCCAAACACCCAGGTTTCTTCCCGGGCGAACCAAGCGAGCTATCCAAGCGCTGAGGTTCCCAGAAATTTTGGAAGCCTTCTCCAGCAAACTGTGAACTGTGGATTCTGAATTGTGCGCGTCAATCTTTACTTTGGATATTTGACTCTCTTCACTATGCCGAGGGGTGGTCTGAATAATTGCGTTCGACAACGGTGCGGCTGTTGGGTCTGAATAGATAACATTGACGGTGGGCCATGGTCCACTAAAGTTCAAACTAAGCTCCAGTTCCCTTCCTTCACTCAAACCAACCCAGGCTTTGTGTTCAACCTCCCCGTCCGGTGGCGCGTCAACATTTAGGAAAAGCAGCCGGACGCCTTGCTCGCTCAAAACCTCAATAAAGCCAATCTTCTCTTCACCTTTAATACTTAGCGTCTGCTCATTAAGTTCAAGCCCAACGCGCTGAGAGCCGAGGATGAAACCGTTCACAGCTATCCGCAGCTCCTGCGGCCGGTGCTCGCGAACCTTCTTCATCTCACGACGATGGCGCTTGATTGCGGAGCGTGACGTTGTTCCGCCCACTGACCCGCCCCCATGTTTCGGAATCGACGGCCCACCCTTGTCACTTCGATCGGTTTTCTCTGGCTCGAGAAGGTCTGTCGGATAGCGATCTTCTAGAGCAGGCAAGCCCAGAACCCTATTGACCTCCTGCAGACATGTGGGGCAACTAACCACGTGGGCCGACCTTGAAGTCTCACGCATTTCCCCGTTGTCCTTCTCATAGATCGATTTTAGCTGCGCAGTTGAGAGACATTCCCCTCGACACGTCGTAAAGATCGAATCCCGCAGATCGAGAAGAATGTCTGAGGTTTTCAGCGCACTACGCAAGTGCGGACGCTTTGCGCGGTCGAACTCAAAGCCGGACAGGAATTGGAGGCGGTTCGGATCGTCGAGGAAAAGGCGCGCCTCAGCACGGGCAAGTCGCAACTGTTCGTCTACCGCATGACGGGACATCTGCAAGATTCTTGCTATCTCAGAAGGATAGTACCCATGAAAGAACCTCAAGATGAGAACGCTGCCGGCCTTGGAAGTTTCCCGGCGCAAGCATGCGTACTGGCAAACTCGTCGCAGTTCGTCTTGCACCTGAAGTCGCAGGCGCACGTCGCCGTGATTGACAAGTCCGAGTTCGGCTGATTCGTAATCGAGGATTGAGAGGTCGACGCTGTGGGCTTGGGCAGCGCGACGCATGCGTGCGAGGCGGAGGTTCTTCAGCATGGTAAAGAGGTAGCCATCAAGATTCCAGATCGACTGTGGGTCGCAACTCAGCTCGAACTGCACGAGGACATCATGGACAAGATCCTCAGCCTGCTCACGATTGTTACCGGTCAATGGAAGTGCCCACAGAAGCAATTGGTCATAAAGACGCAGAACCAGTTCTTCATGGACTTGTTGTGTTGACGGTGCAGGTTGGGGGCTTTGCATCTTGCAGCGGGGTTCAATAAGCGTGGATGAAAATAGGGTGAATCGAACGATTCTGACTCGAACTCATTTGATCTTCTAATCATAAAGAGTGCGCAAGTGGCTCGATGTCAGACTGGGAAGTGACTTTTCTCGTGATTGTTCATCATTGAGGGAAGTCCCGTCAATAACCATTTGAGAAAAGAGCACGGTTTCTGCCAGGTGTACGCCGTCAGGTTTCTCCGAGATTAGTCTATTACTGGCGCGAGCAGATGGTAGTCAGCGACGATCCGAACACCCCAAGTCAGCGTGAAATGAGGCTGCGCAGAGAGAACAGCAAGCTCAAGCGAGCGCTAGCCGACAAGACCCTGCAAGTAGATTTTTTCAAGGGTGCCTTGCAAAAAGTCGAGGCCCGACGCCAGTTTGATGTCCTGGCAACATTGCCCTAAAATATAGGCAGATTTGCCATCGTGTTTCTCTTGCTAATAAGGGGGTTCTAATGGAGTGGAACGAAACTGTAAAAGCGCTGGGGGGCGTTGCTGTCCTGGGTAAAAAAGTTAATTCGGGCGTCGCATTTGCCAGACGCGTCGAGCAAGGACTGCCGTGCACTGTTATCGCGAAACTAAAACGGTATGGTCATCTTTCGGATATGGACCTAACCGAAGTAATTCCCCGCAGAACCCTAACAAGCCTGCAGGGACTCCGGAAACTCACGGTCGAACAGTCGGATCGTATCGCCCGTACGGCAGCCATCGTTGCCTTTGCCCAGCGCATCTTCGGCGATCCCCAGATCGCGCGTGACTGGTTACTGACTCCCAATCCTGCGCTTGAAAATGAGATTCCCCTGCGTCTAGTGCGTACCGGAAGCGGTGCCAAGGTCGTTGAGAACGTGCTTCTGCGTATTGAGCATGGAGTCTACGAGTAATGCATGTGTGGCGGCTCGCGAGCAGGCGCCACGAACCTCTGGGAGGTGACGGAGCGGGCCGGGCCGGTGGACGCTGGAACTCTCCCGGCCGACCGCTTGTTTACACATCCGAATCGATTGCTCTCTGTCTGGCCGAGTGTCTGGTCCATGTGACTGGGCAACTTCCAAGTGACTATCACGTCTTTGAGATCGCAGTGCCCGATGCTGCAATTGAATATCTAGATATCAGTACTCTCAAAAAAGCGTGGCAAAGAAATCTGGGCGACACGCGAGCTGTTGGAGGACAGTGGCTTATCTCGAAACGTACTCTTGCCCTCGTGGTACCCAGCGCTGTGTTACCCAAAAGCATGAACGTACTACTGAATCCGACTCACCCTCGCTCAGGCGAACTGCGCATCGTAGACCGCCAACCCTTTAGGTTCGATCCCAGACTGGGTCGGTAGAATCCAGGCTCTGCATCATGGAGACCAAGGGTAGAACAGCACCACTTTTGCATGGAGGATTGACTCAGTGCTGAACAACCCGCACTGCCTCAGCTTGAATTTGAATGGCGATCTTTAGGATTAATGTTTCTCTTTTTCTTTGTCCAGGCACAGCATTCAAGGTCGGCTAAGCGTCTCAAGCTGTCCTAATTCTAGAATGAGACAGAAAAATTTGTCAGACTCGCCGCAAAGAAAGGGGCTAAAAGAGTGGCAATCTGATCGCGGCATCCAGTACGCTTCCAACTAATACGTGGAGGTGTTGCAACGGCACCAGATAATTTCGAGCATGAGCCGACCGGCCAATTCCTTATGACAACGCGAGTTGCGAGAGCTTTATGAAAACGCTCAAGCGGGAAGAGATCTAGGCCAACGATTATCGAGATCTCGAGCACCTGCGCACGAACATCGAGGCCTTCATTGAACAGTATTACAATCGTTGCCGCTTGCACTCGGCGCTAGGCTACAAATCGCCGGAAGAGTTCGAGCAGAGCGTGGCTGCGAATGAAAATTCCGCCGGGGCGACCATGAGTTTTTTCAGGCATGGGGAGGACTATCGACCCGATGGTGCGAAGAGAGCGCCGCGTAGAGACTCCAAAACGAAGAGCGGCTCGCAGGCCGCTCCTCAGACCATCGGTTTCGATGAGTCTCCGACTGGCTATTCCTCGGCGAGTTGCTCTCCAGCGGTGCTCGCCTCCGCTTCACCAGGGTACTTAGGAGTTCTTTTGGCAGGTGTTGGAGAGATCGCCGTTTGCCAACTTATCGGACGGGGTACAGCAAGGCCACGTAAGCAGCCGATCATAACGCTGGATGAATACATCCCTGTGGCTGGGGGAAATCTTTTGCAGCTTAAATCTTGAAAGGCCTGTCAGCTTACATGTCAAGATCTTATCTTTATGCGACAGCCTTGAAAGGGCGTACTTCCCGGTCTACCTTTGTGCCGAGATTTTGCTCGGTGATATCCATATCGTAGCGGCTCTGTAAATTCAGCCAGTATCGCGGACTCTGTCCGAAATACCGCCCTAATCGCAGGGCCATTTCGGCCGTAACCGGGCGCTGTCTCCGAATCAAGTGACTAATTCGCATTGGCGCCACACCGAGATCCCGCGCCACCCGGTACTGGGAAAGGCCCAACTCCTCAAGCAATTCCCTGAGATATTCTCCTGGGTGGACAGCAGCAATGAGTCGTCGTCTGTTCATGATTCTTCCTCAATGATAATCGACAATCTCCACCTGATCCGCGTTGCCCCCCTGCCACACAAAACAAATTCTCCATTGGTCATTGATGCGAATCCTATGTTGCCCCTTCCGATTTCCCTTAAGAGCTTCGAGCCGGTTTGAAGGTGGGAGGCGAAGATCCCGGAGCCTTATGGCCGCGTCAATCGCGTTGAGCTTCATAAAGGCTCGTTGCTGAATATCACGGGGAAACTTGCGCGCGAACTGCCGATAAAAGATTCGTTCGGTCTCTCGACAGCGAAACGATCTAATCACTGCTCGATAGTAAACAACGAGTTTACTAACGTCAAGTTCCCACGGAAAAAGGGATACACTAATAAATCTTGCTCAGCGTATCACGAACGATTCGCGACAGAGCGTCGACGATACATTCCATGAACTCCATATCCAAATCTTCGCCCTGGCGGGCGTACCATTGGCAGGCCTCGGCGAGTTCGGCATCCGCGTTGCCGCTTGCACTCGGCGCTCGGCTACAAATCGCCGGAAAGAGTTCGAGCAGAGCGTGGCTGAGAATGAAAATTCCGCCGGCGCGACCATGAGTTGTTTCAGGCTGGGGAGGACTATCGAACCGATGGTGCGAAGAGAGCGCCGCGTAGAGACTCAAAAACGAAGAGCGGCTCGCAGGCCGCTCCTCAGACCATCGGTTTCGATGAGTCTCCGACTGGCTATTCCTTGGCGAGTCGCTCTCCAGCCGTGCTCGCTTCCGCTTCACCAGCCGATGGAGAGTCTGAATGAGAAAGAGCAAGTTTGAAAGGAAAGTCTGTCGATGGCAACTGTGCCAATTCAAAAACCGTCTCACCGGAGGAGTTCACCCCATTCCGATTGCACCAAATTTACGTGCAAGAGAGGGAGATCTCCATCAGCCTATAAGCACCTCAATGGCAAGTAATTACAGGGTATTCCTCTTTGTCCGGGATGCTCAGATTGCCAAAATATGTGACGGGGACACGACTACTCCGTGTGCAGCCATGGTAGTAAGTTCTGAATGTTGCGACATAGTGCAACAACTTTCAATCGCAGTTCGGTGGACGGCTAAACTATTGAGGCGCCTCAATTTGTCATGTAGCCGCACACATTTTCTGCTTGTTGGGGTGAATCGTTCATTTACCGCTCGCGTCGATGTCCATACAAAAACGCGATACCAAAAATCGCGAATGAACGCTGGACTTGATGGCCCATGCCCTCTCCCCAATAGCGCACGAGCTTTGCCTCCTTATACAGCCGGTAGATCGCTGTGAGACTCTTTCAGTGTAATTTCATCGAAGCGTGCGAGGATGTTTAGCGCAATTAGGGATTCACTTGTTAAACCGAGCGTAAGCCTTTGCCTGTAAATCAATGAAGGCTCCTCTTCCTCTGAGCCTTGAGACATCGAACGGCAGGGGATCAGCAAGCTGGAACTCAAGCTTCCGAGGAACCGAAGTCTCACTGGGAGCAAGCGGACCTACGAATCGCCAGATCGTTCCCGGTCCCTGCTGCCCATTATCTGTAGTTTTGACTACAGGACGACCAAACGCTGAGTTGATCGAAGTCACGCGCAGATATATTGGACCATAGAGCAGTGAATCCGAAATGTTCTTCAATCTTAGCTTTGCACTGAATTTATGACTCTTTTGGTCAAACTTTAAGTCAGTCAGTATGATCGAAAGCCTGTTGGTTACGTCCTCAAGTTGCGCGAGCTGTGCGTCTCCGTTGCAGATACTAGTACCATCGACTGTGATCATAGCCGTCCAGACTTGTGGAATGCCAGTTCGATTATCTATCCAAAAAGGATGGAAAGCGCCATTCGCATCGACAGCCATTCCTACCGTATCCCCGCCTGTAAAAGTGAAATATGATGGGCTAATTTTAATAGTGACACTGCTGCCGCCATATCCCGACATGACTGGAAAGGTCGATTGATCTGCCGCAACTCTGTAGGGCTGCTCCGATGCCGTAACATTCGTCGAGAAGCTCTCGCCACCATCCAAGGAAGCGGCAAAGCAAACTCGAAAACTAAACTCCCTGCTAGATTCATTGCTCTCGTACCACATAACACCAAGGACGCCTTTATCATTCACTCGAACTACCGGCATGAACTGGTGAGCAACATAACCGTTCGCTTCAGATGACATACTATCATGTACCAGGACCGGCCCTGACCACGTCCTCCCGTTATCAGATGAAGACGCAACGACGATCTGGCTACGGTCTCCACGTAGCTCGTTCCAAGCAACATACAAGCGCTCGTCAAATGGTCCTGTACTGTTGTCAACAGCGATCGACGGTGTAAAGGCGTGCGGACCCGTGGTTCCCATTGTTGCATCGCTAAATGACGCTATTGAAACCGGCGACGCCAACGTTGCGCCACCGTCCGAGGTCCACGTCACCTTAACTGTCATCGTTCTATACGGAGGTTGAGGTACTTCGCGCCACGTTCCGTAGTGAAAAAACGGTAGTAACAATTTTCCTTTGGCAGTGATGACGGCATTTCCGATGCTCAATGGCCAATCCGCCTCGGGTATAGCTAGTCTGGCCGGTTGTGTAAATGTCGCACCGCCATCGTTCGAAGTAAACAGAGTAATTGTCGGCGAAGTTTTGCCATCAGTACGTCTAACATGGTCAGTTCCCTGCAGGTAAAGCCGGCCGCCATATTTACCGCCGGTAAAGTCGAGTGTGACAGCTTCGCGATCTATAAACGGTAAGCGCGTCGGTGCCGCCCACGTCTTGCCACCGTCCTTAGATCGATATATCCATGTTTCAGGTTTGTCAGGAAGAGGGAGCAAAGGTAATACGACGAAGTAGGCGCTACCATCCGGGCCATATTCAGTTACCGGATCACCGTTAAATGAGCCGTCTTTGGCTCGCAACGATTCGTTCCAGCTTAGCCCTCCATTGAACGATACGTAGACAACGGACTCCCATTTGGCTGAGTCGGGATTGAAGGCCATTGACGCACCGATCAATCGACTTGCGTTGTTGGGATCGGCGGCAACCCAAGTCTCGTAGTGTAGCCAGCCTGGACGCGAGCTGCTAACTTGGACATTTCGTCCGACCTTGATGCGCGATGGCGAGGCAGGTTTAGCATCTTGAGCATGTACGCTCAATCTAATGGGTGAAACGCTCACCACCAAGCTCATAACAGCTATTATGCAGGATCGATACATATACATTTCGACTATCAATACAGAGATTTCACTCCAAATTGAATGGAGCGGTCGCCCTCTTTATCTGTGTCAAAGTCCTGTCCAATGCTTTGGAGACCACACCGAACGTACTAGAACTAGCACTTAAGGGAAGCCCGACTTTCCGAGATCCAGATGGTTGAAATGCGCGGAAAGTTTGGCCCTAAAACTGAAACAAAGTGAAACTCCCGTCTCAGGGCGACATCTACGTGATCTAGCGGCACCGTTGCTGTCACACCTGAAGTGAGAAGACTAATGATCGTAAACTGCGGTCATTCAGCGGGATTGCCGACAAACTGCCGGTCTATAATGGTCCTGCTGCCGGATTCATCAATAAGCGGCGCTTCAGACCAATAATTCGGCGACACAGGCTTTCCACGATCAGAAGTTTAGCCTCACAGAAAGCTGCATCGAACGCGGGCCGCCTACTTGGTACAACGTGTTTAAGCCAGTACCGAAGCTTCCCAAACTTCGTCCGAACATGCTTGTTGATAGTCCGAATGAACTGCTGGTTAGGCTCCCGTTAGGGTCACCAAAGTTAGGATGGTTGAATAGGTTAAACGCCTCCGCCCTCAGTTGCAGCTTGAGCCTCTCCGTCACGTTGAACTGACGCCGCAGCGCTGCGTCTAACTGCCAGACGGGGAATCCACGTAATGCGTTGCGCCCTAACGTACCTTGTCGTGCTGCCGTCGGGATGACGAATGCCGCGCGGTTGAACCTGCGACCTCCAGGGGCTCCCGGGTCGTTCAGATATAGTGGTACGCCCGGGACTAGATCCGGCCTAAGGCTGAAAGAGTCAAAACCTATTGTTCTAGACGATGTTATGTCCACGGGCGTAGCTGCGCGGGCGGTAAAAATGGTATCAATAGACCACCCACCAAGGATCGTTCTCACTATCTTGCCGGTGTCAATTTTTGGAAGGTCGTAGGTGATCGCGGCGTTGAAGGCTTGCCGCACGTCGAAATTTGACGGGCCTCGATCTTGACGTGGATCATACCTTCCTTCGGGCGGCAGCTGAGATGCATCGTTCGAAGCTATGTCCAACGAGTGCGACCAGGTGTAGGAAGCTAGTGCTTGCAATCCTCTTGAGAGGCGCCGATTAAATTGTAGTTGCATCGCGTGGTAGTCAGATGTAGCAGCATTATTCGTCACAATAAGCGTGCCGCTAAAGTTCGGGTTTAGGCCAGCAGCCAGAAAAATCCGCTCTTGCCTAAGGAGGCGACGGCCCAGTGCCGCGACATAAGAAGCCGTCAGTGTTTGGTTCCTACCGAGCGACTGCTCCACCGCGACATTCCATTGGTAGACACGCGGCAACTTTAAATCAGGATCAGCGCCTACAAGAGCAGCATTCGAGGGCGTTAGGCTGAAAGGGGCTGGTGCAGCCAGTGCAGATTCCAGCGGGTAGACCGTACCTCCTGGTAACCCCTTGATTGAAGTGAAAGGGAATCCCCCATACGCATTTGCAATTGAGCCGGAGCCTAAGTCGTAGAAGATGCCTACCCCACCCCTAATAACCGTTTCATGGCCGGAAAGTTGTGATAGCTGATAGGCGAGACCGAAGCGCGGCGCGAAATTGGTGTAGGTTGTATCGTAAAGCCTACCTCGGGGGCCCAGTTTCGCTGTGATGGGGTTATCTATGCCGATGATTGTGAAGGGGTTGTTGCCACCGCTCTCTCGTGACGCAGGGTTGACTTCCCAACGTAGACCATACGTGAGGTTCAGGCGACGCACCACTCTCCATGTATCTTGTCCATAAAAGGACAAATTCGTAAAGATAAGTCTTGAGCCTGCCTGAGCCGCGATTTGACCCGTCAGAAGCCGCCCAGAGAGGACAGAACCCACCGGCGGCGGAACGCCGGCCGCGGTGACGCCCAGACCATTGAAAATAATCACTTGATTATACTTGCGCGGTCCGTACACAGGAGAGAGCCTGCGGTAATCCACACCGAATTTGAGTTGGTGGTTGCCAGTTACGACCGAGAGGTTGTCAACCAGATTGACCTGGCGCTGCAATTGAGACACATTCGTGCCCGCTTGTATATTGCGGCCTCCCAGCAACACGAAAACGTACAGTGAATCTTGCCTGGTGAACCCCGCTGGGAATAAGAGCGAATCAGGAGGCACCACTGCCCCTCCGAACTCATCAAGACCAAACGATGTGCCGGCTTCCAGCCGACTGTAGTTGGCGCGCAATTCATTGCTTACACGTGTACTGAATCCGAGGGTTGCCCCAACCGTCACCGTCTGTGTATTGGATTTCTGGATTTGTAAGGTGTTGAGAGCATTGATTCGTTGAACAGTATTGGACGGGGCATAATTGTACCTGCCAAACAGCGTCAGCCTCTCGCTAACAGTGTGATCAATACGGACGCTGGAGGCATCGAGTGTCGCCGGATTCGAGAAGCTCGCGGCGAAATCGGCGAACCCGTTGGCCCTCGCTGGCCCAGTCGGACGTGGGAATGCATTGAGGAAGGGCTGTAGGCCGGCGGGTGCGATCTGACGCACTTCGACGGAGGGCACAGCGCGGATGCCAACATTTGGTTGACGCAAGCGCAATCCTTCGTAAGAGAGGAAGAAGAAGGTTCGATTCCTGCCCTCGTACCAGGGCTGACGACCACCCTCGCCGAATTTAGGCAACATGACGGGGCCGCCGAGCGTGCCGCCGAAATCGTTCTGTCTCAGTGGAGGTTTTGACAAGCGGCTACTGTTGGCAAACCAGTCGTTGGCATCGAAGATGTCGTTGCGGACGTAGTCGAAGAGTGTCCCATGGAAATCATTCGTGCCGGACCGGGTAAGAATGGAGATTTGCCCTCCAGGCTGGCGTCCGAATTCTGGCGCATAAGTTGAGGTCTGTATCTTGAATTCCTGCAGGGCATCCACTGAGACAAGGTTGTTCGTGCCGCCTGAGGCGGTAAAGCCGGGGAGGGCGCCAGAGCCGGATTGCCCGATGAGGACATCGGGCGAACTGCTTATGTTAGCGGACACGCCGTCGACTGTGAAGTAGTTGGCATTGGCACGCTGGCCGTTGACTGAGAATTGCCCCGCTTCAGAAGAGCTTGTTTGTGTCAGGACCACTCCAGGCGATAAAGTGATCAGCGACTGAAAGCTCCGCCCATTAAGCGGTAGGTTCCCGACGAATTGCCGGTCCACAGTCGTTGCAATAGCCGGCGATTCATTAATTAGCGGCGCTTCGCTTAACACCTGCACCATCTCGGTAATGTCACCGGCCTTTAGTTGAATCTGCAACGCTTTCTGATCCCCAACATTCAGCACTACATTTGGAATTTCAATCGGCGTAAATCCCGTGCCCTGCGCCTTGACGCTGTAGGTTCCGGGCGGCAGCAACGGAACTGTGAAATAACCCTGTTCGCTAGTCATCGCCTGTCGCCTCAATGCCGTAGACAGGTTAAGAACTGTAATAGCAATGCCCGGGACGACCGCGTCGTTCTGATCCGTAACTGTCCCGCTCAGTGTGGCAGTCGCGCTCTGACCAAAAGCAGAAGGCAGAATGCAGAAAGCAGAAAACAGAAGACAGAAAACAGGTGGAAGGCGTCGACAGGACATGGTTTTCTCCTCTCAGCGATAACGTCAGTGGCTCTCTAGTTACTATGTCTCTCCGCGAAGAGCTGAATCCAAAGAGAGGCGAGGGATATTTTGGAAGAATGAAAAAAAACGGTATGTCCGACGAACTTTTAGCTTGTCGCGTTCCTGGGTCCGTAAGCTTGTCTTAGACAATCTGCTATGACGCTTAAGTTTTCGCCGGTAGTACGAGTAAGCCAAGCCCGACAAACTGAAGTTTGTCGGACATTCGGGTTACGCCCGGCCGCGGGTGATCTTTTCAGCCAGCAGTTCAGCACTTTTAAGAGACCGCTGGAATTGATCGCTTTTGATTGGCGTCACCACTGGACCACCAACAGAATTTGAGAAGGCACGGCTAATTGTTCTCTCATGAGCCGAGGCCTGTTCAAACAGACGAGCCGCCGCAATCAGAAGATCACTGTCGCTTTCAACCTGAAGGGCGGCGCTTGCCTCACTACCACTAGCGTTTGAAAAAAATATTGGTTCCAACTCACGTCGAAGGCCGCTGGTTTCGCGAGTAAAAGCCCGCGCATGCTCAACCAACATCGCTCGCCACTTGGCGCGCGCTTCACTGTCGAGCGTCTGCAAGGCTTCAGGCGAGAATTGATTGGCTAGTTGCTTTAACGCGCGCGCGTGCAGCAGTGCCTGTAGTGCTCGATCGGTAACGCGAGTGGCATAGCGGCGAATCTCCTCGTCTAAGCGATCAGCGGGAACGCCACGCGCCTGAAAATAGCTCCGCAAGTCAGAATCCACTGGTAGCGCACTTTTCTCAACCGCAACTGTTTCGTTTGAAATCATTGGGCCGGAAGGTCCTGAAGTTGCCGGCCGCGCACGCGATAGCCGTTCGGCAGCCTCGGCCACAGTTTCAATCTGCAGATGAACTGCCGGGTTGTTTAGCATGGGCCGCAGAGCATTCAGGATTTCGGCTTTGCGTTGAGGTGAATCTAGAACCGCCTGCACCATAAGGGCTCCTGCCAGGGTGCGAGTTACGCTCAGCTGTTCACCCTGAAATGCTCCAACCTGATCCAAAAGGCTTAGTAATTCGACTTCGAGCTCGGCGGACGCTACAGGAGACGCGGACAGCGAGGGATGCGCAGCCACGGAGATGGCGCCAGTGTCGCCGTCTCGACGATCCGTGTCTGAAATTAACAACCGCTCCGGCTCGAAAACTGTGGGAGAGATCGTATTGGCCGGATGCTGTTCAAAAGCAGTCTCAGCAAAATGATACGAGAGGTATTGACGATTGGAATCGTGTCCGGGGTTGGTGCTCAGATGTCCGTCGTTTTTACGCTCAGAAGCAACTACAAGCGTCATCTCAGTGGCGCGTAGATCAGCTTTATTGAGGGTCAATGACGCTTTAACCAATCCTGGCCTTGTAGTCTCTACGCTCTGTTTCGCATACCTCAACACGTAAGCGCCGGGTCTTTCTTCCAGGGATAGTTCGGATGACCCTTCGTCTTTAACGGATGCTAAGAAATTACTAGCTGATGGCGACATCAGCCACACGTTGCTGTCTGCTTTAGCTGCTACTCCTTCTTGCTGAGGTGAAAGCCGGAGTTGAGGCTTTGCGCCATGTTGATAAAGAGTGGTGACCCCATCGAGTCTGGTCCATGCGCCGGCAACGAGCCGGTTTTGTTCGTCATAGAGGCGGCGCGCTGTAATTCCCCGGCCCGCGCTATGCCAGATTTCGATTTTGTGGCGTGCGACAAGTTGAGGTATTGACCCCTCCGCTCCCGGTACTGATGACCTCCTTTCTTCCAGGGTCAGAGTGCGATGGAAAACTTGATCGCTCTTTGCCGCAAGCACGTTTTCCGCGCTAGCCGAACGCTGCAATAGATCCCTGGCAGTGGCCGCGGGACCTGATGGCCGCAAGAACAACAACGCTCCGGCTACAGCTAAGACTGCTATCAAGACAGTTACGAAGCCGGGTCGTAACCAGATACCAAAGTCGAAAAGATTGGGCTTTCGCCAGAGCCTGAGATCGAATATGCGGGAAGGTTCTTGCGCGGGAGTGGAAGTTGCCTCACTGGATTCAATTGGGTTGTTTGCGGCCTCGATTTCTAGGCGTGCCTCAGTACGATAGATCGGATCGTCATAGATGATATGCAGGGAGGGCTGCGAGCTGCTGAACCGCAGGGTCGCGGTTAACGTGCGGCCATCGCTCAGACTGACGGTTTTTGCCTGTTGCCCACTGCCGGAGGGCGGCGGCTCAACGTTTAGCAACAAAAGACGCAGAGCCTGCTCACTCAACACTTCGATAAATCCGATCTCCTCGTCGATATTAACGCTTAGCGTCTGTTCGGCGCGTCCGGCGTTTATCCTTTGCGAAACGAGAAAAAGGCCGTTAGCAGAAATGTAAAGTTCTTCGGGGCGATGTTCAAAGACCTCTTTGGCGCGCCGCTGAAACTTCAGCTTCTTGTCACCGGTTGCGTCGGCGCCTCCGCTTTCTGTTTCAGACCCGCCGCCATCTCTAGGTGGCTCGTGGCGATCGCGAATTTTCTCTGAGTAGCGTTCCGAAAGTAGTGGGAGGCCATGAAATGCATTCACCGCATCGAGACATTGTCGACAGGTAACGATCTGCGAAAGAGTTCGGCAATCAATCGCAGAACCTGGTTCAGAATTGTAAAGCTCCCGCAACGCTTGAGCGCTCAAACAAGGACCCGCATGCGGCATCGAAAACAAGGCGCGTCGAATCTCCCGGGATAAATCGTCTCCGGCTCGGCCAAAATCTAATTGGAACGCGGGATCCAAGGGATGTTTGGTAATGAAATTTAGGCGGGTTGGATCAGCGACAAAAATCTTTGTCTCTGCGCGGGCAATCCGCAGCCACTCACTTACCGCCCGGCTGGATGTGCGCATTACGAAAGTAACTTCGCTGGGATAATAGTCATGAAAGAAACGGAGAATCAAAACGCTCGCGGACTTTGAAGTCTCCTTGCGCAGGCAGGCGTATTCACAGATCGCACGCAGCTCATCCTGTAACTGTAAACGCACCTGTGGCTCCACGGCGCGCAACCCAATTTCCAGTGAATCGTAGTCTACCAGCGAGAGTGGTTGGCTTGGGTGACGAGAGGCTTTGCGAACCGCCGACAAGTGGATGTTGCGCAGCACCGTCCGCAGGTATCCATCGATGTTTTCTATTTCTGAGAGATCAGAGTGTCCGAGCGAGAAATCTATGAAAGCGTCATGTAGAAGATCCTCAGCCTCCTCACGATTGTTACCGGTAAGGCGAAGCGCCCATACCAGCAAGCGCTCGTACCGGGCCACGAACAGGTCTTCGCGGGCCAGCGGCTGTGGGGGGCTCTTCCAAAGTTTCAGCATTTGCTTCCTAATTATTATGTCTCCTGCCGAGTGTAGGATTCCAAAGGACAAACGGGAATATTTCTGAGCCAGACGGCGGCCTTACCCCGATTCCGTTACATTCGTTAACTGCGGCCAGTTAGATCTTGGTGTACACCGTTGTACCGCTTTTGAGACTCGAATCAAATACCACCAACTCTATCTGGTATGCCTTTCATCTACCCGCACCCTCCAAGGCAAAGAAGAACGCGGCATCCCACGGGTAGGCCGAAGCTAAAAAGACAAACATGAAGTTGGTGGTATTTACTACGAGCGAGGCAGGCACGTGGATCTTCGTTGTAGTCGTTTTCCACTATAAATGGTAAATTCCAACTTCGCTTCTTTTGCTATTAGACTGGTTGAAAATCATGAGATGAAACTCACCGTTCTTGGCAGCGGTTCTACAGGCAATGCGATTCTGATCGTCGCGGGCGAAACGCGTGTTTTAGTCGACGCCGGCTTAAGCGCGAAAGAGATCTGTCGACGTCTGGCTTTGGTTGGGGAAGACGTTCAGAGCCTCGATGGTGTGCTGGTAACGCATGAACACGGCGATCACGCGGGTGGGCTGCGAGTGCTACTCCGTACCATCGACTGTCCGGTCTACATTTCAGCGAAAACGTGTGATGCGTACATCAGCGAGCGGTTGCTGAATAACGACGAACCACGCAAACGAGCAAAAGCGCTGAAAGGTCGAGTTGAAGAGATCGAATCAAGCAAGGACTTTAAGATCGGCGAGATTGACTTTCATCCCTTCACCATCCCACACGACGCAGTAGACAACTTCGGATTTACAGCCACTCATCAAGGGGTAAAAATTGCAACCCTACTGGACTTTGGTCACATCACCACACTCGTTGCCGAAAGACTGCGTGGGTGTGCTGCAATAGTAATTGAAGCGAATCACAGCCGAGACATGCTGAAGGCATGCGACTCCTACCCCTGGGAGTTGAAACAGCGGATACTTTCGCGGCTTGGCCATCTCTCAAACGAAGACGTTGCCGACTGGCTTTGTCGTGACTTTGACGGTACAGCCCGGTTCATTGTGTTGGCTCACCTTTCCCAACGAGCAAATAACCCTTATCTCGCAAAGATCTCAGCTGAAGTTGCGCTACAAGAGCGTTCACCTCTCTTTCACGCCGAGACAGAGGTCTGCCTTTCGTCACCAAAGGAGCCGACACCTTGGATTGAGGTGTGACTTCAATGAGGAGCGACTGTGGCAGTGCGGGATCGAGGCGAGCCAGAGCACGATTCCAATGGCTATTGACTCTCTTACTGGCAGCATCTTCTCTATTATCGGCTTGTGGTTTGAAGACCGAGCGCAGGCAGATGCCGGCTGAAATTGATGAGGCTGTAGCCAGCATAACTGCAGACATTGCGGCGGGACGGTACGACAAGGTTTACAACGAAGCGTCGGAGCTCTGGAGACAAGACTCGAGCTTGGAGCAATCGACCGTTTTGCTGAAGACACTCAACGAGAAGCTCGGAACCGTAAACCACCGAACAGTTCACACGGCAATTGAACAGGAGAACTCAGGTGGTGATCTAAAAGGTCGCGTGTTCATAGTGACCTACCGGACGACGTTTGACAGGGGCGAGGGGATGGAGAGCTTCACTTTTGTCGAGCGTAACCGTCAGTGGCTGCTGGCGCGTTATCGGATCAGCTCAACGGAACTCAAATAGCGGAGAGACACATGCCGAAAACATTACTGTATGGGCTTGCGGCCCTGGCAAACGTGGTGATCGCAATCGTAGCTTTCAATGGCGGCCGAGTCTTGATTCCAGCAGTTCTAATCCTCGCCGCCGTTTTCTTCATTGTTGCAGCGATAGGTGCAGCCCGCCAGGGCAGCCAAAAGGCCGAATGAGTCGTTGCGCGTGAATCTGTAAAGCCAATGATAGAACGTTACACCTTACCTGAAATGGGTTCGCTCTGGTCGGAGCAGTCAAAGTTCCAGAAGTGGCTGGATGTGGAGCTTGCTGTCTGCGAAGTTCATACGGAAATGGGTACGATTCCGGCGGAGGCATTGCAGCAGATTGTCAGCCGAGCTCGCTTTTCAGTCGATAGAATTCTGGAGATTGAGAAGACCACAAATCATGACGTCATCGCTTTTACGACAAACCTCGCCGAGTCCATCGGAGAAGCATCTCGGTTCGTTCACTACGGTTTGACATCGTCCGACGTTGTAGACACTGCGAACGCTCTGTTGCTACGCGACGCTTGTGATCTCCTCATCAAGAAAATAGGCAACCTGCGAAATGTTCTTCAGCAGCGGGCGATCGAGTTCAAGGAGACCCCGCAAGTCGGAAGGACCCATGGCATTCACGCGGAACCGACTTCATTCGGGCTAAATTTCGCTCTTTGGTTTGAAGAGATGGGCCGAAATCTCAGGCGATTGGTTCAAGCTCGAGAAACAATGGCGGTAGGTAAGATTAGTGGCGCCGTGGGGGCTTTTGCACATCTCGATCCAGTCGTTGAGGAAAGGGTTTGTTCGCGTTTGGGTTTGCAGCCAGCAAGAGTTTCAACCCAGATTATTCAGCGTGATCGCTATGCCGAATACTTAACCACACTCGCGATAGTAGCCTCAACGCTTGAGAAGATTGCGTTGACGGTTCGACATTGGCAGCGCACCGAGGTTCGTGAGGCCCAGGAGCGTTTTTCACGCGGCCAAAAAGGTTCCAGTGCGATGCCGCACAAACGAAACCCAATTATTTCCGAGCGCATTTGCGGCCTTGCTCGTGTTGTGCGTGCCAATGCAATTGTCGGACTTGAGAATGTGGCGCTCTGGCATGAACGCGATATTTCCCATTCCTCTGCCGAACGCGTTGTGTTGCCTGACTCAAGCATCGGCTTGGATTACATGTTGCACAAAACAATCTCGTTGATTGAGGGCCTGGTTGTTTATCCGGAGCGAATGTTGGAGAACCTGTCGGCGACGCGCGGCCTCATCTTTAGCGGGCAGTTATTATTGGCATTGACCAAAGCTGGAGTGAGCCGCGAACAGGCGTACGAGTGGGTGCAGCGAAACTCAACGAAGGTGTGGGACGAGGGCTCCGAGTTTCAAGAGGTAGTCAACGCAGACCCGGACATCACGGAAAAACTATCCGGCGAGGAGATCGCTCGCGTGTTCTCACTGAGTTACTACTTGAGGAATGTAGACGCCATCTATCAAAGAGTATTCCCAGGCAAGACTTCGATTTCGTAATAACCACCGACTTCCGAGGGTGGTATCACTGAAACTGCATCTGGAGATCTCTGAGCCGGGCCCCAAGCTGTTAATCTACTTATTGACCATTCGCTCCGCCATGTTTCCTACGATGGGAAGCTTGAAAGTCTTACCCTGGTATGCCTTCACAGCCGCTAGAATTAGTGTGCCAAGATAAGCCAGTGGCAGCACCAGCCAAATCAGCATAGCAATCAGCGATACAAGCAAACCAATTAACGCTCCCGCATCTCCGGCTGCAGAGGAGGCCACACCGGCGACTACCATAATGATGATCTGAAGAACCACAAGCACGATCACGAGAACAATCCAGACTGCCCCGTAAATAACCGATTGCAGCGCGTGAAAGCGGATAAAGCGGTTCTCTTTTTCGATAATGAAAAAGATTAGTCCTACGATCCAGATGTAGGACAGAGCTGCGGCGATGTTCGGTTCGAGGCCGGTGCTTGATTTCTGACCTGTTGGCGGTGGCGTCGCGTTATAGGGGCCGGTACTCTGCTCTCCTGGTGGTGGATTCTGCATTGTGGATTCTCCTGAGAAGTTGATTCGGGTTGCGCGAGAACGTGACAGCTCGAGCTCACCGAGCGTAAATCGCGCGCGATGTTATGACAGCCGCTACACATAGCGCAATGTTTTGCTTTAGTATTGGTTTCCAGGAGCACCTAATTAGATGAAAGCTAAAGTGTACGTGAAGCTCAAACCGGGTGTGCTCGACCCACAGGGCAAAGCAATTCACCACTCAGTCGAGCTGCTCGGGTTTGCCGGAATCTCTGACGTGCGTCAGGGTAAATATTTCGAGATTGCCCTCGATGACACAATAGATGAAGAGGCGGCACGCGATTCAGTCTCGCGTATGGCGCGTGAAGTACTCTCTAACCCAATCATCGAAGATTATCGTGTGGAGATAGAGGCGTGAAATTTGGCGTAATCGTTTTTCCCGGATCTAATTGCGATCATGACGCGTACCATGTCATCTCAAAACATGTAGGCCAGCCAGTAGATTTTATCTGGCACCGTGAAACGAATCTGGATGGCTATGACGCGGTTATCATTCCCGGCGGGTTTTCCTACGGCGACTACCTTCGCGCCGGGGCGCTGGCGCGCTTTTCTCCGGTCATGACATCCCTGAAAACGTTTGCCGAGAGTGGCCGGTTTGTGCTCGGAATATGCAATGGCTTTCAAATTCTGTGCGAGGCTGGTTTTCTTCCGGGCGCCCTGATCCGAAACCGAGATCTGCATTTCATCTGTGATCACGTGTTTGTGCGGTGTGAAAATTCTGACACTCCATTCACGAACGAGTTGTCGCAGGGAACAGTGTTGAGACTACCTATTGCCCATGCTGAAGGAAACTACGTGTGTGATGACCTGACGCTACAAGCGTTGCGAGGCGAAAACAGGGTGGTCTTTCGATACTGTGATGAGCAAGGAAAGATTACGGCAGAGGCAAACCCGAATGGCTCCAGAGACAACATTGCAGGAATCTGTAACCGAGAGCGCAACGTGCTGGGATTGATGCCTCACCCCGAACGCGCCTGCGAAGATTTGCTTGGTTCAAGCGACGGTCGGGATATCTTCAGATCGCTTGCCGCCACGCTTGCCGGTGTCGCCTGATTAGTCTCGACGCATGACTTGCCAATCTCACGTCCCACTTGGAGATCGCGATGAAACTTAATCCGTGGTGGCTTGTTGCTGGTCTGATCATTCCTACTCTTGTCGGCTGTAGTGTCGGTAGACAGACAAATACAAATCTCCCCACCAACACTCCTGCTGCGAATCCTGCGGCAGTTGATGCGGTCACTGGTGAGGGAAAATTCATCGGCGAGATCAACATGGCAAAGGACGATGGATCAGGCGCTCCGGAAGAGAGTGCGACTACCGTGTTCGGCGAGTCAGATCGGACCATTCATTGTGTGACAAAGCTAAAAGAAGAGAAACCGGGTACGCATGTTACGTTCTCATGGTGGGTGATCCAGGCGGAGGGCGCCAACAATGAGAAGATCAGGGATGTGGACTACACAACGCGTGCTCGTGAGTCGATAGTGCATTCACATCTGACGTTGCCGAACGACTGGCCCACCGGCAAATACAAAGTCGACGTCTATGTGAATGGAGATTTAGATCGTAGTATCCCATTTTCAGTTGAGTAACATTGTCTTCTAGTCGCTACTGTCCTGTCTCAAAAGTTCGTTAAAGAAGTTAACTTGTTTCACCGCGTTAGACTTGTCGGAGAATACCTGGGTGGAGCAGGTCATCGCTGAGGGCAAGGGCCTCTCGCCTCACGTTTACCCCGGAGGGGGAACATGTTTATAGCACTGGACACTCTTTTTCGCCTGCGCCGTTCGAAGGGGCGGAATGAGACGAGACGAGTAACCGCCAAGTTGAGTTCCGCCCCTCCGAACGGCGCAGTAATTCATCGCGTCGCAGTCTATAAACATGCCCCCCCTAACGGGGTGAAGCCCAGTTGGATTATTCACCGGACTTCAGAGACAGGACACTAGCCCATGAAAAGATTCCTGCCTTTCCTGATCATTTTAGCGGTGCTTGCTGTGGCAGTCGGCGCGGGTTGGTTTCTAAAGAGCCGATCAAGTCAACCGACGCCACTGGTTGCTGACGTACCTGGGGCAAGTCCGGCAACGCCCAGCTCGACACCTGGATCGAATGCTCCAGTTACAACAAAAGCCCGTGAGCCTGGCGCCGATCCTCCCCATTCAATAGGCCCTACGGATGCACCCGTCACGCTGGAAGAGTTCGGCGACTTCCAGTGTCCACCTTGTGGCCAACTTCACCCAGAGCTCAAGCAAATCATTCGAGAGTATGGATCACGAGTGCGTCTTGTCTATCGAGAATTTCCGCTTCCCGCGCACCAACACGCCTTGGCAGCGGCTCGGGCCGCAGAGGCAGCAGCTATGCAGGGCAAGTTCTGGGAGATGCACGGCCTCATTTTCGAAACCCAACACTCCTGGAATGAGGCTTTTGATGTGCGACCGATCTTTGAAGAGTATGCTCGTCGTATTGGTCTCGACGTGGCGAAGTTTGAGGCTGACATCACGGGCACCCGCGTCTCGAATCGAATTTTCCTGGATCAGAAGCGCGGACGAGAACTAGGTGTCCAGGGAACTCCGACGCTGTTTTTGAACGGTCGTGAAGTTCCATTTGACTCTTTGCCGGCTCAAAAACTTCGCGTTTTAATCAACGCTGAACTCGCGCGCGCCGGTGGCTGAGCATTGGAGATACCCCCTTCACCGCAATCGTCTCCTGCCGTAAGAGGCTGGAAACTCGCCGTCGCTTTACTCTCGTTAATTGGGCTTGCCGACTCAATCTATCTGACTGTGCAGCATATCACCGGCGAGACGGTCCGTTGCACCATTGTGTCAGGTTGCTCAGAGGTACTGAGCAGTCCTTATGCAACAGTCGGTGGCGTGCCGCTGGCACTTCTGGGTGCTGTTGCCTACTTCACCGTGTTTAGCCTCGCCACACTAGCCGCCTTCGAATATCAGTTTGTGACGAGACTCCTGGCCATAGTTGTCGGACTGATGTTCCTCACTACGCTTTGGCTTCTATACCTGCAGGCTTTTGTGATTGGCCAATTCTGCCAGTACTGCCTCTTATCTGCGGCGATTACAATCATTATTACTTTAATTACCCTGTTGATCCTCCGAAAGTCCGTGGTTAGTAGTAGTTAGTGGTTGGTCGTTCATTTAGTAACATTGGGCTTCGCTTTCTAACCACGACGTCTCTGTGGTCAAAGAGAGTTGGTTGAGTTCTTTCACCACCAAGACACAGAGAACGCAGAGCACGCACAGAGAAAGCCACACTAGCCACCACCAACTTCTTGCCCGACTTGCCACCGCTTGCGAGTGACTGTTAATCTCTCCCTTTACCCTAAAGGCTCGAAAGGAGTTTCCATTTCATGAAGAGGTTCCATCTTTCGCTGGTCCTGTCTCTCCTGATCGTAGGCGTGGCTGCCTCCGGGGCCACGACCTTCGCGAACAACGAAATCCCGGCGCCACCAGCAATTGGTGCGACTATTGAAGACTTCACACTGACTAATTTAGATGGCCAGGAGCAGTCGTTAAGTGCACTCAAAGGTAAGAACGGTACCGTGCTCATTTTCGTGTCGGTGCAATGTCCGGTCTCAAATGCTTACAACGAACGAATGGAGAAGCTGGCCCAGGATTACAGGGCACGCGGGATTAATGTAATCGGGATCAACTCAAATGTTACCGAGGATGCAGGTGCCGTTAAGGCCCACGCGTCCTCAAATAAGCTGACGTTTCCAATCCTCAAAGATCCCAGCACCAAGATTGCCGATCGCCTTGGCGCTACCAAAACACCGGAGGCGTATTTGTTGGACGCCAGCAACAAGCTCGTCTATCACGGCCGCATCGACAATAGCAGAGATCCCGAGGGAGTGAATGCTAGTGAATTGCGCGATGCCGCCGAGGCAGTGGCGAACGGTAAATCGGTCCAAAAGGCCACGGCAATGGCTTTTGGCTGCTCCATTAAACGCGCTTAGAGTTAGATGACCTTCAGGCAATTAGCGACTCGGAACGGGAGAACAAGGGCGTCCGTGGGTGATAACGATCGGTCGCCCCGATCCTTGATGCGGACCGGGTCGCTCGCGTTCTTGCAACATACACTTCTCCTCTCAGCCGCATTTAGCCTTCTGCTTGTGTGCCTCAATTGGACCTCGGCACAGACTTCACGGCAGACCGCTGCGAACCATCGGAAGGTTTCGGTTCAGGAGATCGATTTTGAAGGATTGAAGCGTCTCATCAACCGCAATCCCGCTAACCCTCGTCCTCTGCTCATAAACTTCTGGGCCACATGGTGTGATCCCTGCCGCGACGAATTCCCCGATCTCGTGAAGATCGACAGTCACTACCGGTCCCGCGGACTCGAGTTCATCACTATCTCCCTCGACGATCCTCAGGAAATGAAGACTGGCGTGCCGAGATTCCTGCGCGAGATGCGGGCTTACATGCCCGCATTCTTATTGAAAGAGGCCGACCCAGAACCAGCAATCACTTATGTCGATAACCAGTGGAGTGGATCACTCCCGGCTACCTTTCTATTCGATTCTGAAGGTAAGGTCATCTATAAGCGGTTCGGCAGGATTCAGGTGCAGGAACTTCGAGCAGCTATCGACAAGGTAGTCATAAGTAGGGCTTCGCAGTAGTGCCCGCACTGCAACACCAGCCTTTTACTCAGCGATAAATCTATGCCAGCGATTACCCCTGAAGTAGTCTCAGCCCACAATCTGACACCTGCAGAGTTTGCTCGCATCCAGGAACTGCTGGGCCGCGAACCGACTCTTGTTGAACTCGGCATCTTTTCAGTGATGTGGTCGGAACACTGCTCGTACAAGTCATCGCGTATTCATCTCGGGCGATTGCCCACTAAAGGTCCGCGCGTAGTAGTCCCTCCAGGCGAAAATGCCGGGGTGGTTGATATAGGTGACGATTGGTGCATCGCATTTAAGATCGAATCGCACAATCATCCTTCTTTCATCGAACCATTCCAGGGTGCAGCAACAGGAGTGGGTGGAATTCTGCGCGATGTCTTTACGATGGGAGCACGACCAGTCGCCTCGCTGAACAGTCTGCGCTTTGGCTCTTTAGATCATCCACAGCTTGGCCGGCGAAACCGCTCGTTGTTGGCGGGAGTGGTGGCGGGAATTGCGCATTACGGAAACGCTTTTGGCGTAGCCACAGTTGGTGGTGAAGTAGCGTTCGACGATGCATATGCTCTTAACCCGCTGGTGAACGCATTCGCTCTTGGTCTGGTCAAGAAAGATCAGATCTTTTTTGGAAGAGCTAGCGGCGTAGGTAATCCAGTGCTTTACGTAGGGGCCAAGACAGGACGCGATGGTATTCATGGCGCCACTATGGCTTCAGCAGAGTTCGATGAAGAGGCGCTGGAAAAGCGTCCTACTGTCCAGGTTGGAGATCCGTTCCTGGAAAAACTTTTGCTCGAAGCTTGTCTGGAGGCAATGCGAAGTGGGGCTGTGGCGGGCATCCAGGATATGGGAGCGGCCGGTCTGACATCTTCCTCCTGCGAAATGGCTGCCCGGGCAGGTACGGGAATCGAGTTAGATCTTTCGTTAGTGCCGCAACGTGAGCAGGGAATGACCGCCTACGAAATGATGCTCTCCGAATCGCAGGAGCGAATGCTGATCGTCGCTAAGTCGGGTCGTGAGCGGGAGATTGTAGACATCTTTCGCAAATGGGACCTGGATGCCGTCGTGATAGGACGGGTGCGCGAGGGTGGTCAAATGCAAGTCATTCATGAAGGAGAACAGGTTGCCAGCATTCCTGTCGCCTACTTAACTGACGAGGCGCCACGTTACGAGCGCGCCATGTCCGCACCCATCCGGCCGGCTGCGCAGGCCGCAATGCTCACTGATGAGTCACGGAATCTCACCAATGACCTATTCAAACTACTTGCTGCGCCTAATCTGAGCTCAAAACAATGGGTTTACCGCCAGTATGATCACATGGTGCGTACAAATACGGCCGTCTTGCCGGGAGCGGATGCTGCCGTAGTGCGTATCAAAGAGACTCGTCGTGCTGTTGCCATGTCGCTCGACGGAAATGGTCGATACTGCGCTGTTAATCCGCGCGAAGGCGCCAGACGATTGGTCGCAGAAGCGGCGAGAAACGTCGTCTGCGTTGGCGCGCGACCGTTAGCCATTACGAATTGTCTTAACTTTGCTTCTCCAGAGCGTCCGGAGGTGATGTGGTCATTCTCAGAGGTGGTCGACGGGATGGCCGAAGCGTGCGAAGCACTAAGTACGCCTGTTGTATCCGGGAATGTCTCCTTCTACAACGAGACTGAAGGGAAGGGTGTTTTACCCACGCCAGTAATTGGAATGGTTGGGCTCGTTGAAGACGTGAAACGCGTGATACAGCCCGGCTTCAAAGAGAGTGGTGACGTTATCGCTTTGCTGGGAGCAAACGATCATGACCTAAGTTGCAGCGAATTCATCGCTACGGTGCTGGGAGTAGCGACGGAGCAGATGATCTCGTCGAGCTCTCTATCGAGGATTGACCTTCAAAGCGAAATCGCAGTGCAAGAAACGTGTCTCGAGGCTGCGGAAGCGGGTTTATTGCAATCGGCCCACGACTGTTCAGATGGCGGACTAGCAGTTTGTCTTGCCGAGAGTTGTTTTTCATCACTTGGGCGCACAGCAATAGGCGCTGAGATCGAGCTTCAGGAACAGTTGCCCACTCCTGGATTGCTCTTTGGTGAAGCGCCATCGCGCATCGTGATTAGCTTTCGTGAGGCAGATAAAGAGGCAGTCCAGTCAATCGCGGAGCGGCATGGATGCAAGTTCACGCGGCTCGGTCGTGTTGGGGGGACCATATTGAAGATCGCGTGCGTGGGTGAAGTAGGGGGCGAAGTAAGGATCGATGCCGCAGTCTCTGAGTTGGAACACACCTGGAGAACCGCACTACCACGAAGCATGCAGGCCGAGGCGATGGCAGCAGCGCGTGAGTAAGGGGAAGAGGGGAAGAGGGTATTTGCCTAATAAGTCTCGTTTGCCTAAATAGTCGGAATCTTGCTCATGAAGTCTCTCAATGATAGCATCGGCCCGCGCCTTAACTAGTGAAGGCCGGAGTTACATGAAGCTATCGTTTCTGCCCGGCGATCTACACCTAACCACAGAACGTGACGGTACGTACCTTGTGACAATGCAGGGTCAAGAACTGTTACGTACTCCCATTGAAAAGAAGGCGTTGGGAAGATTCAACGAACTGCGGAAGGATCTAGAAATGCAGTTTCCCGCCCGCAAGCTGACCGCAGAGGAAAAGCGAGCGGCGCTTTCAAAGTACCTACTAGATTACAAAGCCGCTGAAGTCCGTGCTTCCACGAAACCGCCAAAGAAAGAAAAAATCAAAGGCACTCGAACCTTCGGATAATCTCCCGTTGCCTCCGGCGACGAATGATCCGCACTTTTTCGACTTTGACCTTGATCGCGGAATCCGTTTGCAGGTTGTTGAGAAGCTAGAAGCTAGTCCAATTCTGCCAATACAAAAGAACGTAGGCCCACCACTTAGCGGGATTTACGCACTCCATCATAAGGGCGTATTGGTTTACGCTGGAAAAGCGACAAGGGAGATGACAAAGAGCGCAAGAACTTTGCGCCAACGCCTGAACGAACATTACGGGAAAATCTCAAAGCGTCAAAACATTACGCTTGAAGAAATGCAGGTTCGCTATCTCACGTTTGAAAGTGAATGGTGGGTATTTGCTGCCGAGTTTGCGATAGTTGTCCACTACAAACCGGAATGGAACTTTAGCGGCTTTGGTAGCAAGACACCGGGCAAGGGTCGCCCCGGAACGCATCGGATCAGTCTTTGGGATCAGATGTTCCCGCCGAAACTGCCTTAACCTCTCGTTCGCAGGCGTTACCATTTCGGCACACAATCCAGAAGCAATGACGCTTCCTAGCGTGGTGAGCTTCCTTCCACTTGTTTGAAACCATTGGGCCGTTTCGGACCTTTATGATTAGATCACATACAGTAAAACCAGCCTCGTCGGCCATTCTCATAAAATCTGTGTGCGGCCATTTCGACTTGTGATTGTTAACCATGTCCGTGATTTTCGCGAGAAGCAGTCCGTCAGGTTTGAGTACTCTCTTGGCTTCTTTCAAAAATGGCGGATATAAATAACTTAGATTCCAGTTATGCTCTTTGCCGCACTCAACCGTCGCTCCGAAGTCCACATCAAATCGCTTTTTGCTTTTATCCCGGCCTTGTGGCCCAACATGAGGTGGATCAAATACCACCGCTCCAAATTCTGCAGATGGCACTCCCGTCATTTGACGATTGTCGCAAACTATCATTGGGTTGTGACGAGGATCGATATCCATAGATACGACACTACGCTTTGAACCCTTCCAAAACCGCCCCGTGTTGTATGTTGCATCCAGAATTGGCTCAGGCGGGATCGTGGGATAAAAGGAGAGCATTGCCTCGAGTAAATCCCCATCGGTTCCTTCCCAGACACTGCTCAGTGGCTCATACGTTGACGCGTTTTCCTTCACCGTGTCAGGGAATACCGCGGGGCTCTCAATCAATTGTGTCGACATGTTTGAAATCTCGCCGAGTTCGGTTAGAAGCGCCTCCATTTCGAAGAGTGTTTGTATCATTGGAGTCTGTTCTAGTCCACCCTTCATACTCTGATTAGTTCTTGGCATGATAATTAGTTTCTATAGCCTCTTTCCATGTTGAATTGGATGACGCACAGAGTCAACGCTGTGGGTGGAAACCTAGCACCATGAAGTTAGCAAGAAGTTTGGCTTTCTAATTGGATCTGCAACTGGCCTGGGCGTAGACATCAAACTCTTTGGTCAACTCTGGCACTGCGGATAGCATTTGTTTTCTGATCGTCATATCGAAGTTTGGAAATAGATCTCGCCAGACTCGACCTCGAAGGTCTAATAAAGACAGCAGGGCTACTTGCCTATCCCCAAGTTTTTCTCTAAAGGCGCCTGGCTCAGATCAATCCATTTGCGGACACGAAGTTTTGGTTCAAAACTCGAGATTTCACGCGCTTTGCCCCAAGAGTCCCGTTTGATCACGTAAGTTCTGAGGGTAATTCAAACTTTTCCACGAGTTGAGCGAAAGGCATTCAGCGTGCCGACCTGAAAAGTTCGTATTCGCAGAACCCAAGCGCTTGCCAGCGGGAACGGATCAGGAAGTCCAGCTCCAACTGCCAGTCATCGTTACGGCTGAAATCATCAAAGATATTATGGAAGATAAGGCCAAGCTGCTCATCAGGGGAGAAGTCCACTTTAGGGACGCCTGGAGAGACAAGAGGAAGTTTAGTTTCAATCTGGTCTACCGTCCGCGCGAGAACCGGTTCGGGAATTACCGCGAAGGCAAGGAGGAAGATCATGCTTGGCAACACGTAATCACCGAAGTCCCACCAAAGTCTTGACCCATAAGTCTTAACCTTGACCCAGAAGTCACACCTGTTCCCGACTTTTGGGGCAAAGCCGAAGAGGCGAAGAGGGGAAGAGGGGGATACTTGGTACACAACTGTATACTTGGTTGCCACTTGAACAGCTTTGCACAAAGAGCGTCTGCTCAAATGTCTTCTCTGTGCGGCCTCTGTGTTCTTTGTGACTCTGTGGTGGTGTTTTCGGCGAGTTCCTTCACCATGGAGACACAGAGGACACAGAGGTCGCGCAGAGAAAAAGCTTATTTCGTACTTTTTGCGCAAAGCCCACTTGAATACTTGAATAATTCGAGAAGGGCGATGAGCTTTGCCAGAAAGCTTCTAAGAGCCCAAAAACTGGATACGTGGTATCCAGATCAGCATCCTGCCTGAGAGACTCTGAGTCCGCCCACATGTTTGCTCAAGTTTAGCTGCTGCAACATGTTAGCTGTTTCTGGAAGCGGAAAACTTGTATTGGCACACCGGTTGAAGTAGTCCTCACCGTTACAGCTCATTTCATCACTCAGTTTCATCCCCCTAGGAGAAGAGCCGTGGTTAACCTACTCTCAGCCGCTACCGCAACCCCCGTT
>Ga0209751_10000338_pt1 | contig 49900 bp, 47 predicted proteins | sample RifCSP13_1_FD_184019 | JGI IMG/M metagenome (GOLD analysis project Ga0209751, IMG submission 184019) | Soil microbial communities from Rifle, Colorado - Rifle CSP2_sed 13_1 (SPAdes) (version 2) | ecosystem: Environmental > Terrestrial > Deep subsurface > Rock core/Sediment | place: Rifle...
TGCCCCCCTGCACGTACTCGACCTGCACCAAACGGATCTCCCCCAATTGGCCGTCCTCGACCATCGCCCGGGCCTGGCGCACCATGGGGTATCCGGTGTAATTGTGGGTCAAACAGAAGACCAGACCGGTCTGGCGGACTTTGTCGACCAGATCAAGCGCCTCGTCAAGGGTGTTGGTGATCGGCTTGTCGCAGATCACGTCGAAACCCAAGTCGAGGGCGGCACCGCTGAACAGGTGGTGGGTGTCGTTGGGGGTCATGATCGCCACGACGTCGGCCCCGTCCTTCCGGGCCGCCTCGGCTTTCAACAACTCGAGCCCATCTCCATAAGAACGGTCCTCGGGAAGCCCGATCGCCACCCCGGCGGCGTGTGATCGACTCGGATCGGAGGAGATGGCGCCGGCCACCAGTTGGTATCGATCGTCGAGTCTCGCCGCGCTGCGGTGCATGGCGCCGATGAAGCTCCCCGGGCCGCCACCGATCACGGCGAGCCGAAGCCTCCGCCCCATCATCTCAATGACCGGATTCGTGTCCATTTCCTCCACTCGCTTCAGGAAGGCGGCAGCTCTTCGAGGAGGAGCCAACGATCACCAGCAACCTGGCTCAACACGAAGATCGTGTCAAATGGCGAGGACTCCCGGGCCAGTTCGACCCCGAGACCGTCGTAGGTGACCTTCTCGACGACACCGGTCGCCTCGAACCCCAGGGAGGCGCCCTGGCCTCCCGTCGTCGGCACCACGTAGACGTGAAGTGAGTCGAAGCTGTAGTCGGGGACGACCACTTCCCCTGTGGCGACCGCGGTGTCGACCCTCCCCAACATCTCCAGGAGGCGCTGGCCACCATCCGCCGCGGGGAGCAGGCTCGAATCACGGTTGAACATCGCCTGGCCTTCGATCTTCAGGTTCTCGGCCAGGACCACTGCCATCTCCTGGGTGCTGATGTCGGTGTTGAGGGCGGCAACCTCGGGATCCTCGGTGACGGGGGGAAGCGTCGTCGGGTCGACCTCCACCGAAACCGGGGGAGGGCCGGGGCTCGAAGCGGCGAGTGCCGACTCCCGTGCCGGCGCTCCGGCCGCCACGATGCCGACCGCGATCGCGACGGTCACTGCGCCAACGATCGCTCCTCGCAGGAACACGAGCTGGGGGGCCACTCCCGCACCGCGTGCAGTGGTGAGACGGGTAACCAGACCGCCGACAACGGATTCCCGACCCGCGCTCTCCTCCTGGAACACCCTGTCGAAGAGGTAGCGAAGCGGGCTCATCACCACCAGCCCGGCCAGCAGCGCCACCTTGGTGCCGAACTCCGTCGTCTGCGGCGCCATCAACAGGGCGCACACCACGGCCAGGCAAGCCCCAAAGACGACCCGCCCGTTTGGCCTGGCCGGGATCGTCTTGGGATCGGTGATCATGAAGAAGAGAAAGATCAGGAGCTCGGGTGAGGCGATGACCACAGACCAGAATTTGGCACCGCACACCGGTTCGAGGGACCAGGCAGCCGTGAAGCAGTGGCCCGAGGCTGCCAGAAGCCCGAGACCGGCAGCCAGCGTCACCCAAAACGTGGTCGCCAACGCCAGAAGACGCAGCCGGGCCGTGATCCGCAGGCCGCCGGCGATGATGATGGCGTAGGCGGCCACCATCCATCCATCGAGTGGGACCCACCAGAAGTCGAGAGGCTCAACCACGGTGCTCCCCAGCACCAGGAAGGCAACCACCAGCCCGACGTTCGACGGATTGAACACATGTGAGCCTCGATACCTGATCAGGTACTTGGTGATCAGGGACAGCCCGGCGATGGCGGCGAAGTAGTACCAGCCGAACCATGTCCAGTAGTCGCCACGCTCGGTGCCGACCACCCGCAGGATCAGGGCCACCCCGCTTCCGGTGAGCATGGCGCTGGCCGGCCACACGATTTGCCTGCTTCGGGCAAACGTCCAGACCAGCTCGATGATGAAGGAGGTGAGGATGGCGGAGAGGATCTGTGGCACCGAGACCCGGAATCCGAAGGCGACCTGTCCCAGGATGTGGATCGAGATGATCACGGCCGCCAGATGGAGACGAGGGTCACGAATGCTGGGGAGAACGACCGGATAGCTCTTATCGCCGAGACGAATGGCTCGCTGGTTTGGGGCGGTCACGGTTGAAACGTTGGTGTTTTCCAACTTCTCTCTCATTCGATTTCGACGCGAACTTAGCGGTCGGGCTCGGTTCTGCTCAGAGCAGGAAGCCGGGTGCCGGTGGTGACGGGCGGCGTTACCCTCGGCCCGTGGCCGAACGCCGTCTCACCGAGTTCTCCCATGGCGCCGGTTGTGGCTGCAAGCTGAGTCCAATCGACCTCGCCGAGGTGGTCGGTTCGATGGCCGGGCACCCGGCAACCATCTCACCCGACCTGGTGGTCGGTTTCGCCACAGCCGACGACGCCGGCGTGTTCCGTCTCCCATCCGGGGAGCATCTGGTCCAGACCGTCGATTTCTTCACTCCGATCGTCGACGACCCCTACCTCTGGGGTGAGATCGCGGCGGTCAACGCCCTTTCCGACGTCTACGCCATGGGGGGGACCCCGTTGACCGCCCTTCAGTTGGTGTGTTGGCCCCGGGAGCAACTGCCCTTCTCCGAGTTGGGCGAGGTGATCCGGGGAGGCGCCGATGTCATGGCCAAGAGCGGCACGACCATCATCGGCGGGCACTCCATCGACGACCCCGAGCCCAAATACGGGTTTGCCGTCACCGGGCTTCTTGAATCGGGGGCGCCGGTCACCAACGCCGGGGCTCTCCCCGGGGACCTTCTGGTGTTGACCAAGCCGCTGGGGACCGGGGTGGTGTCCACCGCGATCAAGAGAGGCGTCTGCCCGGATGCCCTTCGCCAGGCGGCCGTCGATGTCATGACCAATCTCAATTCGGGAGCGGCGATCGCCATGGTCGAGGCGGGGGCCCATTCCGCCACGGATATCACCGGTTTCGGGTTGCTCGGTCACCTAAGTGAGGTGCTGGCGGCATCGGGCGTGGGCGCCACCATCCATGCCGCGCAGGTCCCGGTGCTGTCCGGGGTGCGCGACCTGGTGGACGGCGGGGTCTATCCGGGAGGGAGCACCCGCAATCTGGCCGCGGTGCGACCATTGCTCGACGCCGGGGAGGTGGATGAAACGACGCTGAGGGTGCTGGCCGATGCCCAGACTTCGGGTGGGCTCCTGATCTCGGTGGCGTCGGATCGAGCCGGGGCCCTCGTCAGCGCTCTGGCCCGAGAGGGCACGCCAAGCACCGCGGTCATCGGTGAGATAACCATGGGAGAGTCACGGATCAGGCTGGGTTAAGTGGCCAGGGTGCGCTCAGCCCTGATCAGCGAGCAGCCACTGGGCATAAGCCGTTGGCCACGATTCTTGGGGTTGTTCAGCGACGTAGCGGCGATCTGCCGAGGCAAGCCACTCCGCCAGTTCGGGCGCACTCATCTCGGTATCGAGAACTCGATTCACATCGTTGATGAGACGTTCGGCGTACCACTCGGCCCACCGGGTGTCGGGCCCACCTGTCGCCGCATGATGGTCGCGCGCAGTCTGGACCAGAAGACCAACAAGCTCACTCTGAACACGGGATTCAGTCATCGTCGGCCAGGGTACCGGTCGTGGGATTGGCGGAGGCGGACGGGAATCGAACCCGCCAGGGGACCGGATCACACTTGGTGGCCAAAACCTTATCCGGCTGTCAGGGATGAGCGCGCAGCAGCTCGAACACTCGAGTCGGATCGGAGAATCCTTTCAGCATTCGTTCGTCACCTTGACGAAAGGAAAAGCCCTCCTTGATACCCAGGTCGTGCACGACGTCGGATACGAGGACGGTTCCGGCTTCGGCGGCATCACAGATTCGGCTGGCCAGGTTCACCGTCGATCCGAACATGTCGTCGTTGTGGTGGACGGGTTGGCCGGCGGCTAACCCGATCCGGACTCGAAGCTCTGGCGCTTCGCCTTCAAGGTTTCTTGCGTCGAATCCTTCTTGAATCGTAAGGGAGCATTCCAGGGCATTTGCCACGTCGTCGAGCGAGGCCATGATTCCGTCGCCGGTGTGTTTCACTTCGCGCCCTCTCGAAGCCACGAGGGCACGCCGGATAATCATGTCGTGCTCGGTGAGGAGAGCCATGAAGGCTGGCTCCCCGACCTCTCCGAGCAGTGAAGTCGACCCTTCCAGGTCTGTGAAGAGGATGGTTCGAAACGGGCTCTCGATCTGAGTGTGGTCGACGGGATCGTTGATCCTGCCCAAGAACCGCAAGACGCTGTCTTCGGAAACGCTGATGATTTCATTGGGGACCAGACCATGCGATGCCCGGTGCACTGCCTCCAAATGCTCAGGCCCCGGCGCCTTGGCGAAGCAGAACACCTCACCGCGGTCTGCATCGAACCAATACGAGATGAACTGGACGCCATGTTCGGCCTCAATAGCGAGATCACTGGTGTGGGCCTGTGCTACTTCTTCCGCGGTCGCGCCCGGTACGTCGTGGCGGTCCATGTAGAGCGGCATCTCATTCCTCTCTGCGCCGGCCGTGCAGTCCAGATTCTCGAAAGGCTCTGAAACACGCTGTGGCAAGAAGAGTACAGAAGAAAGAACTGCCCCGGAATCCCCTGCAACCCGAGGGTCTTCCGGTTGTGGCGGAGGCGGACGGGAATCGAACCCGCCAGGGATCGAATCGACCCCTCACCGGTTTTGAAGACCGGGAAGCCCACCAGGCGCTCGGACGCCTCCATGACCACCCTATCGAGCCGGGGAATCATCAATCAACAGACGTCGGTCGCCCACCCGCCGGGTGATCCCGCGGCGATCGGCCCACTCCAGGAGCGAGACCGCGCACTTGCGGGAGATATGCCCCGCCTCTCGAAACTCTCCCACGGTGAACGGCTCATCGAGCCCGCGCAGGACATCGACCAACATCTCGACATGTTGGGTTGGATAGACCAGATCGTCAGAGATCCGAACCAGATGCCCATTTCGCACCAGAGCGGCGACCAACTCCGGGTCCAAGTCCAGATCGGTCGGGGAGATGGGCACCAGGCCGGTTGCCTCGAGCCTGGCGGCGGCGGAGGGCCACCGTTTGTCGGTCGTTGGATCGGCGACCGCCCCGGAGGAGACGGCAGACCCTTCCATCCTCAATCCCGGTTCAGTGGCAACCAGCTTCTCGATGATCGCCGGCGGCAACTCCATCTGGGTTGCCAGTTCCACGATCGGGATCCCAACCCGCCACAGGTATCGGGTCTGGTAGGTCTCGACGGCCTCACGAATTCGGGCGGTGATGACCGCCGCCTCCTGTGCTGATAGGGCGATCCTCTGGTCCCCGGTCCCGTTCGACGGTCGCCCGCCACCAGAGTGCGCACTCAAGACTCTCAGAGAATCACGGCCCCGGACTTCGAGGAGGGCGTCGGCTTTCGCGTCGGGTTCGCCAGTCACAACGTGAGACATCCGAAGCGCCCCGGTCACCATCGACGACCGGGATCGGGAGGGTTGCGGATCCAGGACCCGACCACCGCCCACCACCAGCCGGCGGCCCACATCCCGAAGGATGAAGACGTCACCAACCCGCAGCGGCAAGGGATCATCAAGATCTAGGACTGCGAAGTCGGGATGCTCGGAGTCGAGCAGTCGCACCTTGGTCGCTGTGGCGGCACTGCCCACGTGAAGGTGATAGGAGCCACGCTCCTTGAGAACCGTCTCGTATCGCGCGGGTCGGATGCTGGCGGTGAATCGGCGGGTGGGGAACACATCACGGGGAGGCCCCAACATGTCGCCTCGGTGAGGCGCGGAGCGGTCGACACCGGCCAGGACCACCGCGACTCGGGACCTGGCTTTGACCCGAGAGCGGGGTTGCTCATGCACCTGGATCGCCTTGATTCGGGATCTGATTTGCGGTGGCCAGAGGCCGACCTCATCGCCGGCCGAAAGGGTGCCTTCGACCAGCGTCCCGGTGACTACCGTGCCCGCCCCGGCCATCGAAAACACCCGGTCCACCCACACCCGGGGCGTGGACGCGGTTGACGGCTCCGACGTCATAACCGCCGCTTGGAGGGCTGCCACCAACTCGGTGAGACCCTGCCCGGTCGGTGCGGCCACCGGAACGACCGGCGCCGACGCCACCGAAGTTCCCTCGAGTTTCTCCGCGATGTCCAACTCGACCATGTCCTGGGTGTCCGGATCGACCCGGTCGATCTTGGTGAGGGCCACCACCGCCCGATCCACACCGAGGAGGTCGAGCACCGCCAGATGCTCCTCGGTCTGTGGCTTCCAGCCCTCGTCGGCTGCCACGACCAGCATCCCGACGTCGATACCTCCCGCGCCGGCGAGCATGTTCTTCATGTATCGGTCGTGTCCAGGGACATCGACGAATGAGACCTCGACCCCGCCGGGAAGCGTCATCCAGGAGAACCCGAGATCGATGGTGAGGCCGCGCCGCTTCTCCTCCTCGAAGCGGTCCGGGTCGCGCCCGGTCAACGCCGTAATCAGCGTTGACTTGCCATGGTCGACGTGGCCTGCGGTGCCTATGACCGGCATGCCCGACTCAATGCCTCCGCCACGTCGACGTCATGCTCTTGGGGGACACACCTCAGATCCACGATCAGCTTCCCGGATTCCCGGCGTGCCAGCACCGGGATCGGCTCGGCTGCCAGAAGCCTGAGGAAGGCCGAATCGGCCTCGCGATCCATGACGATGACCGGGCTTGGCAAACCACCATCGGGTGCGGAGCCCGCCCCTGGAGTCGACAGCGACCTCTCGATCCGGGCGTCTGCCAACCCTGATTGGCGGACCACGGCCTTGGCCCGCCTTTCCAACTCGGAGAATTCGGCGATCGCCATCTTCCAGAAAGGCAGTTCGGCGCCCCGGCCGTCGGCATAGATCTCGGCCGTGACGGTAAGCGCGGCGAGAGTCGGCCCGTCCAGCCGCAACGCCCTAGCCACCGGAGAACCGGCTAACTGCCTCACCAAGTCGGCACGGCCGACGATGATCCCAGCCTGGGGGCCCCCGAACAGCTTGTCGCCAGAGAACAACACCAGATCGACACCGGCCTCGACGGCCTGTCGCACCCCCGGTTCGCCGGCCAGCCACTCCGGTGGGGGTCCGGGAACCCAGGGCACTCTGTCGTCGATCAGTCCCGATCCGGCATCCAGCACGAAGGGAATCCCTTGGTTGCGAGCCAACCGTGCCAATTCGGATATCGCAGCTTCCTCGGTGAATCCGATGATCCGGTAATTCGACGGGTGGACCTTGAGTATGAGGGCAGTAGCCGGAGTGACTGCCGCCTCGTAATCGGCCGCTCGAGTCCGGTTGGTGGTCCCCACCTCGACCATTCCCACCCCGGCCGCCGCGAACAGATCGGGGAGCCGGTAGGAGCCGCCGATCTCGATCAGCTCACCGCGCGAAATCGGCACATCCCCTCCCCGGGCGAGCGAGGCCAGGACCAAGAAGAGGGCCCCGGCGTTGTTGTTCACTGCCAATGCCCACTCGGCGCCAACCAGACCGGCGAAAAGCCCGTGTAGATAGGCACCACGCTCGCCCCTGACCCCGGTGCTCAGGTCCAGCTCGGTGTTGCCGAAACCCACGGCCGCCACCCGAGCCGCCTCGGCTGCAGCGGTGGCCAACGGGGCCCGGCCCAGATTGGTGTGAAGCAGGACGCCAGTTGCATTGAGAACGGTCTTGGGACGCGAAGCATCGAGCGTGTGCAGGGCCGCCCGGGCCACGGTCTCGGGATCAGCAAAGGGTTGTCCCTTTCGATCATTGGCTCGTGCCTGTGCCAGGGCGGCGCGAACAACATTGGTGACCAGAGTCCGGGGGAGGTCGGTCTCCCCCATCGAACGGAAGAGCTGATCCACCGAAGGCAGGGGAGAAGACACTGAGACTGAGACTATCTCTGTGGCGGGGTCTCCGGTTTTTCGAGTATCTGGACACCGCCACCCGACTGACGTTTACCATCTACCACGATGACCGCGGCCAAGACGAAGAACGCCAAGCCCGGCGTGATGCCGATCGAGAAATACCGGTCCTATCCGGAGATACGCCTCGATGATCGCACCTGGCCCGACCGGAGGCTGACGAGCGCCCCGCTCTGGTGCAGTGTCGACCTGCGAGACGGCAACCAGGCCCTCATCGAGCCGATGGACCCGGATCGAAAACGGCTCATGTTCGAGTGTCTGGTCGACATCGGGTTTCCGGAGATAGAGGTCGGATTCCCCGCAGCTTCCCAGCCCGACTTCGACTTCATTCGTCAGATCATCCAGGACAAGGTGATCCCTGATCACGTCACCATTCAGGTTCTGACCCAAGCCAGGCCGGAGCTGATCGAACGGACCTACCAGAGCCTGGTGGGAGTGCCCAAGGCCATCGTTCACCTCTACAACTCCACCTCCCACCTGCAACGCCGGGTGGTCTTTGGCACCGATGAGGCCGGGATCGTCGACATCGCGGTGAAGGGGGCAGAGCATTGCCGGGCCCAGGAGCAATATGTGGCCGGATCCGATATCCGTTACGAGTATTCGCCGGAGAGTTTCACCGGCACCGAACTGCCGTTCGCCAAGGAAGTCTGTGAGGCGGTGATGGACGTCATCGAGCCCGCTCCGGAGCGCCCGATAATCCTCAACCTTCCGTCGACAGTGGAGATGAGCACCCCCAACATCTATGGCGACATGATCGAGTGGTTCCATCGTGAGATAAGGGACAGGCCGGCCGTGGTCCTGTCACTGCATCCTCACAACGATCGCGGCACCGCGGTGGCGGCAGCCGAGATCGGATTGATGGCCGGCGCCCAGCGGGTCGAGGGCACCCTTTTCGGCAACGGCGAGCGGACTGGGAATGTGGATCTGGTGACTCTGGCCCTGAACCTGTTCAGCCAGGGTGTGGATCCCGAGTTGTCCCTGAGCAACATCAACGAGTATCGGAGAATTGCCGAGCACTGCAACCAACTGCCGGTCCATCCCCGTCACCCATATGTGGGAGACCTGGTGTACACCGCCTTCTCCGGATCGCATCAAGACGCGATCAAGAAGGGGTTCGAGGCGATGGAGAAGACTGGCCAGGCCATCTGGGAGGTTCCCTATCTCCCGATCGACCCCCAGGACGTAGGACGTACCTACGAGGATGTGATCAGAGTCAACTCACAATCTGGCAAGGGTGGGGTGGCCTATCTCCTCAAGACCGAACAGGAGCTCGAGATCCCTCGCCGACTCCAGATCGAGTTCACCCGGGTCATCCAGGGAATCACCGACACCACCGGCCAGGAGATCACCGCCGCCGAGATCTGGACCGAGTTCCGCCGTCACTATCTGGCCATCCTCAAGCCGTTCGAGCTTCTGAGCTTTGAGATCTCCCACACAGAGGACGTGCACGGCACCAGCATCACCGCCCTGGTGCGACGTAACGACGATGAAATCCTGATCCAGAGTCACGGCGGCGGGTCGATCGAGGCGTTCGTGAACGCTTTCAAGAAGGACCTCGGTGTCGGATGCCGGGTCCTCGACTATCACGAGCACTCGATCGGGGCGGGAACCGATGCCCAGGCTGTCAGCTATGTCGAAATGGAGGTCGGTGACCGCACCCTGTGGGGAGTGGGCATCGACTCCGACATCACGACCGCCTCCCTGCAGGCGATCGTGTCCGGCATCAACCGCGCTAGCTGAGATCCGGCCGACGGCGCCGGTTCAGGTCGGGAATCAAGCCACGATCCTGGTGGCAAAGTACGCCTCGATCCGATCGAAGGCGCCGATCCAGGCGGTAGTGGCAAAGAAGTCCCTCGTCTCCTCGTCCGGGAAGCCGGTTTGGATGACTGTCATGAGCGTCTTGCCGTCCCGTTCCTGGAACAGGACCTCGACGTCGGTGTCCAGGGTCTCCCCGTCGGGGGTGCTGCCAGTCGATTTCGCGACGATGCGGTGCGGCCGGTCGACCACCTCGAACAGGTTGGTCTCGCGGAACAGCTGATCAGGCGCAAATCCCCATGCGGCCACCATCTTTCCGCCCACTCGCAGATCGACCTCGACCTCGACGATCATGGGCGCCCCCAATAGCTGGAACCAGATCTTCATCGCCTCGGGGTCGGTGTAGGCCTCGAACACCTCTTCGGGTGTGGCCGCGATCAGCCGCTCCACTCTGAGCTCGTATGTCATTTCTGTTCTCCCTTCTTGCTTTCGAGGTAGGCCTCGATTCCATCGAGCCGACGCTCCCAATGACGCCGGTACATCTCGATCCAATTCACCGCGTCCTCCAGTGGCTCGGGGCCGAGACGGCACTCGCGGGTCCGCCCGATCTTCTGGGTGGAGACGAGCTTCGCTTCTTCGAGGATCTGGACGTGCTTCTTGAGCCCGGTCAGCGACATCCCGAATGGTCTCGCCAACTCGCTTATCGATGCCGGGCCGCGTCCCAGACGGTCAAGGATCTTCCGCCGCGTGGGATCGGCGAGTGCCGAGAAGGTTCGATCGAGGACCTGATACTGAACCATATGGTTCACTATATAGAACGGATGCGAAATGTCAATCCGTTTCGTGACCGATCAAGTACTACGGCCCGTCGGCAGCGCCCCGCAACTCGGCGATCTCGGCCCGCAACAATCGGACCTCACCAAGCAATTCGTCCTGCGCTCCGCCGGTGGCGGCGGTGTCCTCCGGCGGCGCTGGCTCCTTGTCTGCATCCCCGCCACCGGCGAAGAACGAGCCAAGAGTGGCGGCCAGGGTGCCGATGAGGGCGACACCACCGATCATCAGGAACATGGCGGCAAAACGCCCTGCTGACGTCACCGGGAAGAAGTCGCCGTAGCCCACCGTGGTGAAGGTGACGATGGCCCACCACATCGCGTCGCCATAGGTCGCAAAGCCCGACGACTCCGGCTCGACCCGGTAAACGATGAGCGCACAGCAAAGCATGAGCACGAGCCCGTACAGCGCCGCTCCACCCAAACGCTGCCCCAGCTTCTGCAACACCGGGCTCTTGGCCGAGACGACGAAGACCCGTCCCAGTCGGCCGAGCCGGGCGAGGCCGAGAACTCTCGTGTTGCCCAACCCGGGAATGAGGAACCAGGGTGCCGTGAGCACCACAATGCTTAGGTCGAACTTCCCCACGCCCGACTGTAAGTAGCCGGGCTTCCATCGGAGATGGACGACGAAGTCGGCGATGAAGATGATCCACGACCCGATGTCGAGCCACACGGCCTCGCTGCTCTGACCCTGCAGTGTCAGCGAGACGACGATGGGAAAAATGGCCGCCACCATGATGACCGGGTTCATCGTCCGTTCCCAGGCGGCGAGCCGCTCCGCATTCCTTGCGTCGCGTGCCGACTCGGCCTGTGGTGACGGCGGCGAACCCGGGTCGGTGTCCCGATCCACTTCGTTCAATGGCACCAGCGAAGGCTAGAGACGGGGCCTCTCGTGCCCCGGTAACGAGGCTGCATCCAAGATGCCCACAGCAGGAAAAACCCGAGTCAGGTTCGAGTCAGTTCCGTTTTCATAGGTTGGGGATGTCACCAACTCGGCGAATTCCGGACAGGGCGCAATGAGAACCATGCTCAATCGAACACTGGCCGGGGCGCTTGCTGTCCTCGTCGTCGCCGGTGCTGCCTGTTCAGGGACTACGAACGACTCGGTGCCTGCTCGCTCCGCGGTCGAGGGGACGAACGTCGAATGGCCGGTCACCCGATGCGGCACCTATAGCGGTGAGGGCTGCGCCCCGACGGATGAGCGTGTGGATCTCGAGCGCCCCAGATTCTCCAACCCAACCGAGATCACCAACCCGCTGTTTCCGATCAGCGCACTCGATTCGGTGGTACTGCTCGGGGAGGTCGACGGGCTGCCGTTCCGCTCGGAGACCACACTGATCCCGGGTGAGCACTTCGTGACCGTGGACGAGAGCCGATCGCGGTGGTGGTGTCGCAGTACACCGCCTACCTCGACGGGAGCATCGAAGAGGTCGCCATCGACCGCTACGCCCAGGCAGACGACGGATCCGTTTGGTACCTGGGCGAGCATGTGTTCGATTACCGGGATGGCATCGTCACCATCACCGAGGGCTCATGGCTTGCGGGCCGGGATGGGCCCCCCGCCATGATCATGCCCGCAGACCCCCAGGTGGGCGACGTCTTCCGGGCCGAGAACGTGACCGGGGTCGTCTTCGAGGAAATCACCGTCAAGCGGATCGACCAGACCGTCGACGGTCCCATGGGACCGGTGAGTGGGGCGGTCGTCATGGAGGAACTGCACCTCGACGGCTCCAGCTCCGACAAGGTGTTCGCTCCCGGCTACGGCGAATTCGACACCAGCTCGGGCGGCGATGTCGAGGCGCTCGCTCTCGCCATACCCACCGATCGGATCAACGAAGTGTCGCCCAACCAGCTCCCGCTCCTGTCGATCAGTGCTTGGGGGATCCTCGAGAATGCCCGTCTCGAAGATTGGGAGGCGGCGCAACCGACTTTGACCCGAATGAAAAACCTCTGGCAGGAATTGAAGGCGAACGCCTACCCGCCGCGAGTTGTCGAGACCTTGGACAGTGCGCTCGAAGCCCTCGATGTCGCAGTGACAGACGAAGACGTGGCTGCCACGTCACAAGCCGCGGTGGAGGTGGCCCAGTCAGCGCTCGACCTCGAGTTGTTGTACCGCGGGAACGTCGAGGCCGACCGTTTCCATCTGCACGCCCAGCAGCTGCGGGTCCATGCCGCCACCAACGACATGGCCGGGGTGGTCGGGGAGGTCGCCGTGCTGAAATGGATACGGGACCGGCTCGCCGCATCCTTGAACGAGCCCCGACTCGACAACCTCAACGCTGACCTGCGGGCATTGCGAGACGCCTCGAACGCTGGGAACATGAGTGCTGCTGCCGATCAAGCCGCCCGGGCCGCGGCCCAACTCCGCGGCTGAGGCCGGGCATCCCGGGAACGCGATCGGGCCCTCGAGGCGTCCAAAAGGTATGAGACGCGATCTCGCCGGTGCCCTCTTACTGGTTCTTGTGGTGGCTTGCTCGTCTCAAGTTCCAGACGACGCCACCGCCACCATCACGGGACGACTGGTCGCCGGGCCCACCTGCCCGGTGGAGACAGACCCACCCGACCCCGCATGTGCCCCCAGGGCCGTACCCGATGCCGAAATAGTGGTCACGCTCCCGGACGGAACCGAAGTCGGTGCTCGCTCCGGTGAGGACGGGACGTTTCGAATCGCCGTGCCCCCTGGTGAGATCACGATCACTTTTGCTGAGGTTGAAGGTCTGATGGTCGCCCCTGACCCGATCACGGTGACCGTGGCGGCAAACCAAACGCTCGATGTCTCTGACGTGTCCTATGACACCGGGATCCGATGAACACCCGGCTTGATCCCGGGTGATCACGAGGAGCAGTCGACGGCCACCACCAGAGCAGAGCAAACCTGCTGCATCCGATCGCTGCTGAGACGACCCAGGCGTTCTGTGAGCGCGCCAACCGACACGCTTTCGATCGAGTCGAGGTTGACGGTCGACCGGCGCGGGATTGGGTCATCGCCAACCTCGAGCACCACCTCGCTCAGGAGCCCACGAACGTTCGTGGTACACGGGGCGATCAGAGCGCGTCGCAGTCTTGGGATCGCAGAGTCTCGCGATAGGACGACGACCGGGCGTCGGGAGATCTCGGGTAGCTCGCACCACCAGACCTCTCCCCTCTGGGGCAGACCCGTCACGACGAGCCCGCCGCTTCGCGGAACGATGCCAAATCACCCCACTCGTCGGGTTCGTCGAGAGGGAGGCTGTCATACGCGGCGTAGGAAGCATCGATCTCCCCTGCCCGCCGCATAGCCAACAACGCTGCCAATGCCTCGTCGATCAACGCCGCGTCCTTCAGCTCCGAACGCGCCTGTCTCGCCGCCCGCAGCAACGTTTCATCCACCGTCGTACTCACCCTGACTCTTGCCATAGCATGATTATGCTACATGTATAGCATGGATTCAACCAACCTGAATCTGTCAGCCCCCTTCGATACGGTCGGACACAAGTCCAGTCCAAGGGGGGGAAGTCATGGATCCTGCCACACAAGCCTTGGCTCGATCAATCCGACCCCGAGATGGCATCGATCATCCGCCGTCACGGATGGCTCATCCAAATGCGTCGGGGGCGACTCGTGCAGCCATGCAGCTGCGGCCAGGAACCATCCAGGCCTGAGCCCTTCCCGGCGAACGGATGCGCCCTCCCACCGTCTGTGGGCAGCGGGAGGGCGCCTCCTGGTAATGCTCAGGCCGTGTGCGTGAACTCGAATGTTTGCTGGTGATCGAACTGGTCCTTCACCTTGACCAGTATCCCTTGTCCGATCGGAGAGCCTTCGAAGTAGACCCGGAGCTCCCATTCGCCGTGGTCGCCGACCACGGCCTCACCGTCGCCGTACTCGGAAACGACCCGGATCACGGAGCCCGGCTTGCCCTTTCCGTAGAACACGTCGTAGGGAGGGTTCTCGGAGCACTCGCCGTAGGCTTGGTAGGCAACGAATTCCCAGACTCCATCGACTTCTTTGTCCTTGGGCTGCTCTTCCTTCGGCTCCTCTTTCGGCTCTTCGCCCCGCTCGTAGACCACCGTGACCGAGTCTTCGGTCAGGTTGCCGGCCGCGTCCTTCGCCTTCAGGACGGCGTGGTTGGTCCCAGGTGACAGAAAGAGCACGATTCGCCAACCGCCGGTGTCGTTGACGTCGGCCTCGTACTCACCGGCAAACACTCTGGCGCCGGGCTCAGCGGTTCCCTCGAAGACGACCTCTTTGGACTCGAAGACCTGGCCGTCGACCGGGTGCAGGATCTGGAACGCTGGAGGCGTGGTATCCGCGTCAGGCTCCTCCTCCGCCGGCTCTTCCCGCGGCTCCGCCTTTTCGATGATGTCGGCCTCGCCGTCTGGCCACCTTGTTTCGTGGACGATGTCGAGACCGGGTGATTTCGGGCTGTCCGCGACCACCACTTTCTTGGCCTCGACGTCGGCGGACGGAGACTCAGAGCCGGTCAGGCCAATGGCCACCCCCGACACCACGATCACGCCCAGACCGGCCATGAATGCCAACCATTTGCGCATAACTTCCAACCCCCTGGCTCATTCTCGGTTGCCATCCCGCCAGCCCCACACCGTTCACACGCATCGCGACGCGATTCGGTTTACGAGCACTCAGGTAAACCTCCGAACCTGCCGATTCGTCTACATCGTGACGGCACGGATTCGGAGTCAGATGGTTTCCAGCGACACCACCCATGTGGTGGTCGTGGAGGCGTTCGAGAGCTTTTACGACCGCGAATACCGAAAGGTGGTGGCCCTGGCATACGCCTTGTCTGGAAGCAGGTCGGGGGCCGAAGACCTCGCCCAGGAGGCCTTCATCGCTGCACACCAGCGGTGGGACCGCATCGGCGGGTACGACAAGCCCGGGGCCTGGGTGCGACGAGTGGTGGCGAATATGGCGATCTCAGCATTTCGAAGAAGGACAGCAGAGCGAAAGGCCCTCGAGCGTCTCGCCTCTCAGACCCAGATCGAGCTTCCCCAACTCGAGCCTGAAGATGAGCAGTTCTGGAACCTGGTCCGAGATCTTCCGGGCCGCCAGACCCAGGCGATCACACTGTTCTACCTCGAAGACCGATCCATAAACGAGATCTCCGAGATCCTTGGCTGCAGCCCCAACACCGCCAAGGTCCACCTGTTCAGAGGCAGACAAGCCTTGGCAACCCGTCTCGGATTGGAGGCGCCAGTTGAGCCGTGACCTCGACACCATCGCCCGCCGGGCCGCCGAAAACCTGAAGACCGCGGTCGAGTCTGCACCGCTCCAACACCCGTTTGCCCCGGTTCAAGCACCGGCGAGACGCCGACCCAGCCTGCGTCTGGTGCTGTTGACTGCCGCCCTGGTCCTGGGCTCGGCAGTAGCGACGGCCCTCGTGTTCGAGCCCGCACCCGAGGCGCCGCAGCCCACGACGCCCACGACCTCGCCGACACCTCCCGTTTCCCTGATCGAGCCGGTGCGAACACCGACGGTTGTCACGACGACGGTGCCTCCGTCAACCACCTGGTCGGCGGACACCACGCCGCCTCTGCTCGAGATCACCTCACCACCGAATGGCGCCGAGGTTCACGAGCCCGAGGTGACCTTCCTGGGGACGACCGAACCCGGAGCCGTGGTGACGGCCGGAGAGAACGCTGCAGACGTCGCAGCGGACGGGTCCTGGTCGATCACTCTCATCCTCGCCAAAGGAACAAACCAGGTCGGGTTCACCGCCCGCGACGCCGCAGGGAATGTCGCCCGTGCTGCGATCACCCTCCGATACGTGATCGTCGAGGCCACCACTACGACGACCAAACCCGTGGAAATTGCGCCGTTTGAAGCCAATGCCACGTATTTCGTGTGCACCCTGACCCCGCCCTACGACGTCTACTACGGCAAGGGCAAGCCGTCTTCCACGGTCTACGTGCAATCGGAATACGGGTCGGGATCTGTCGTGGTGAACGCCGAGGGCACATGGGAGCTTCAGACGTTCTTCCCCGAGGCGCCGCCTAACCAGCCCTTCCTGGTATCGGTATACGACAACCTGGGCCGGGAGAAAGCGTTCGAATTCGTGTACCAGCCGGGCTGACGAAGCCTTGGCCCCGGCGTCACCCTCGAATCACCTTCAACCGGCGGTGCCGACAGCTCACACGAAAATGACCTGAGCGCCCTCGGAGAGCTCGATGAAGTCGGCGGCGCTGATGATGCCCTCCACCCGCTCATAGAGATCCTTCTGCTCGAGATGCATCATGTCGGCCGACATTCGACACGCCCAGAGATGTCCGCCGGCGTCGGTGACCATCTCCAAGAACTCGGGCACGCCTGGGACGTCGATGTCCTCCATCTGCTTCTTCATCATGTGGGTGGCGAACGAGGTCATCCCTGGCAGACCCATGAGCATCGGTGACATGTGCGTCGCCGGATTGCCGACCGCCATGAATTTGAGATTCCCCATCGTCTCCCTGTTGATGATGTCGAAGCCCCAGAAGGTGAAGAAGAGATGGGTCTCGATCCCTTCACCGAGGGCAGCGTTGGCGAGGACTAGACCCGGGTAGGCCATGTCCAGCGAGCCCTTCGAGCAGATGATGCAAAGCTTGCGCGCCGCCGACTCGTCGTCGAAAACCGGTACCGGCGCTTCCATTGTCATAGTCATTGTCTCTCCTTCAAACGCATCCAACCGGCTTGGGAAGGCCGGCCACATAGGCCAACTTCTTCGCCGGCTTCTTGGGGAATAGGGCAAAGATGTCCTTGGTGGGGACCCCGCCGGCGGTAGCCATGCGGCGCAATGTCGGGGTCTCGCCGGTCGCCTCGAAATCGGAACGAGCGAAACGGATGGCCGACCAGTGGCTCTCCGTCAGCGCGATTCCGATGTTGGTGGCCAGTTTCTCTGCTAGGCCCTCGTCCCACTCCCCTGGGTCGGTGAGAAAGCCTTCGGCATCCACGTGGATGTCGCGCCCTTGTATTAGTGCAACCGTCATAAGGTCACGTCCTCTCTTTCTGGTTGAGGGGTCGGCATCTCCTTGCCGGCCATAGACATCTCTGTGGGCACGGGCAGTCGACGCCCGGGCAACAACATGTGCCAGTAGATGGGCCTGAAGGCCAGCTTGCCCAAGTGGTTGAGCCTCGTCTCCTTTAGGAGCTTGAGAGGCCCGATTACGGACAGCGGGTAGGTCCCTGGCAATGGCTCGGTGTCATAGTTGAAGTCGATCAGCAGGGCCTTGCCGGCTCCGGACTCCACGAAGCAGTTGGCATGGCCGTCGAACTCGCGCTTCATCGGCCGCCCATCGATGTGCTCGAGGAAATTCTCGACGAAGACCTCAACTGCGAAATGTGCCACCGAGCCGGCCTTGGATATGGGAAGTGCCGCGGCGTCACCCAAGGCAAACACGTTCTGGCAACCATCGGCGAGGAAGGTGTATGGATCGACCTTCACATGGTTCAGTTCGTCAGCCAGCCCCGACCTGGCCACGAACTCGGCCCCCATGTTGAGCGGCACCGTGACCAGGAGGTCAAACGGGATCACCCGCTCGTCATACGACACCAAGGCCCCCTCGTCGACTCGTTCGACGTAGAAATCGGGCTCAACAATGATCCCTCGCTGGTCGAGCATGTCTCCCAGCCGTTCGGAGGCGATGGGCTTGGTGAATGCCCCCGACAGAGGCGTCGCAAAGGTCAGTTCCACACGATCGCGAATTCCCAGCCGTCTGAAATGATCATCAGCCAGGAAGGCGAATTCGAGCGGGGCCACCGGGCATTTGATGGGAAGTTCGGTGAGGTGGACGACCAACCGGCCTCCCTCCCAGGCCTCCAGGGCCTTTCGGAGTGCCAGGGCACCTGGCAGCGTATAGAACTCGTGGACGGTGTGCCCTAGCTGGGGCCCGGCCATACCGGGGGTCATGTCGGGACGAGCGTGGGTTCCGGTGGCGATGACAAGCTGGTCGTAATCGAGAGTCGCTCCGCCGGCGAGTTCCACCAGGTTGTTCTCCCGGTCGATCCGCTCGACCGATTCTGTGATGAGTGTGACCCCTGCCGGCAAGAACTGTGAGGTCGGTTTGAGAAGCTGATCGGGCTCGTAACGACCGAACGGCACGAATAGGAGGCCCGGCTGATAGAGATGGAACGCAGCCGGCTCGACCACCGTGATCTCCCACTCTTCCCGCGGAAGCAATGGTCGAAGCTTGTTGACGACCGTCGTTCCCGCGGTTCCGGCGCCCAACACCAACAGACGTCTCATATATCTCGTTTGCATGTCCTAACGGTATGGCTGCACTCGCTGGCATCGGTAGAGCCGAACGGCCCGCCTGGAATGGGAAAAAGAACTTTGCGGCCACCGGGCCTGTGGGTGGGCCCTTCGCCCTCGTAGTGTTGGCCCATGGCTTACAGCCGAGAACTCGCCGACCGGATCCGCGAGCAAGTCGGTGACCATCCAGGGCTCACCGAGAAGGAAATGTTCGGAGGCATCGGCTTCCTGGTTGCGGGCAACATGGCGGTGGGGGTCACCGGGGAAGATCTGATGGTCCGGGTAGGCAAAGACGCCCATGACGCAGCCGTGGTGTTGCCCGGCGCCCGGATCTTTGACCTCTCCTCCCGCCCGGTGCGGGGCTGGTTGGTTGTCGACGCCGAAAGCATCGCCACAGCAGGGGACCTCGAGGGGTGGATCCAACGCGGCATGACCTATGCCGAGCAACTCCCCCCCAAGTAGCGGCGTATCTGGCGGGTAGGCTCCACCGCCCCCGATCTGGAAGGCTCCTCATGGTTCACAAGCACGTCGATGAGACCGAGCCCATAACTGTCGCCTACGCGGGCCGTCTCAGCCAAACGACGATGCCCAAGAACAGGATGCCGGAGCTTTCGGCCGCCCCGGAGTCGCCAGCCACCTTGCGTGGCTGTTTGTCTGCGGGCGGCTCTGGTGCGTGCGCAGGGACGACGTCGATTGGTGGATTGCGGCCCTCAACTACGTGGGATCGATCTTCTTCATGCTCTCGGCAATCGGAGCGTTCACGCTTCCCACGACCGGCAACGTCATCAACTTGACCATCGTCAACCTGGGGACTTTTCTCGGCGCCGTCTGCTTCTTCGTCGGCGCCTACCTCCTGCTCCCCCGGGCTAGATCACAGTCTCCGGTGGCCGAGATCGCCTAGGGGTCATCTTTTTGGTCATCGACTGCCATTGACATGTGACTAAATAGTCACCTATTATCCAAGGCATGGACGCAGTGTTCAGAGCCCTCGCCGATCCAACCCGGCGGAGCCTGCTCGACGAGCTCTTCCGTGAGGACGGGCAGACGTTGAGCGCCCTCGAGGAGCGCTTCTCGATGACGCGCTTCGGTGTGATGAAACACCTGAAGCAACTCGAGGAGGCGGGCCTGGTGGTCACCAAGCGGCGAGGCCGCGAGAAGCTCCACTTCCTGAACCCGGTCCCGATCCAGCTGGTCCACGACCGGTGGGTCAGCAAGTACGCCGAGCCCTGGGCCTCCGCGCTCAGCGGCCTCAAGAACAGACTGGAGAACACGATGGAGAAGGTATTCGAGATCTACATCCGCACCACCCCGGAGCAACTCTGGGAGGCGATCACCGACCCTGAGATCAGGAGCAAGTACCAATTCGGCGGCCAGATCAAATCAGATTGGACACCCGGGTCACGTTTCGAGCTCGGACACCCGGCCGCCGACGGTTTGCTGGGAGAGGGAGTCAACCTCGAGGTCGAGCCGCCCCGCCGGCTGGTGCAAAGCATGGTCGCACTCTGGAGCGACGAAGTGAAGGACGAGGGCACCTCGAGAGTCACCTGGGAGATCGAGCCCATCGGCGACTCGTGCAGGCTCACAGTGACCCACGACCAGCTGCGCGAAGGCGCCAACAACGAGCTCTACGGCGGCTGGCCGATGATCCTCTCCGGCTTGAAGACATGGCTCGAAACGGGGGAGCTGCTCACCACGCCCGGGTCGCTGATGTACGGCTGAGCTGCCTCGCCAGCTCAGCCGGCTGACCAGGCCGCCCCGCCCAGATAGCTCAGCCCGAAGACCAGGTAGCCACATCCTCCTGCGTGAGCCATTCCTGGTATCGAGCAAGCGAGCATTCGGTGCCGATGGCCGACATCAAGTTCGAAACCGCGGTGATCTCAGCCAACGTCAAGTCGGATATGGTGCCTCCCTTGTCAACGTACACCTGAGCGGCGGCGATGTCAGTCTCACAATCGCCCGAGGGAGCGGCCGCGTCGACCGCCGCAAACGACTCCTCGATCCATGCGAAATACCCCGCCGTGCCGGGAACCTCCCGTTCGGCAAACTCTCTCATCAACGCCAGACTCTCCTCGTCCGTAGCATCGAGCTCCGGGCAATTGGCGGTCACGTCCTCGAAGTCCGAGGAGATCGGTTCCAGTTCGGCGAACAGCGGCTCCAGGTCCGTCAAGGTCGCATTCTCGAAGTCGATGTCTTGAACGTAGGGCTCGAGCGCTTGCAGATAGGCCTTGAACGCTTCGATGCATTCCGGCGGCGCGTCGTTGATGTCGGTGATCGTTCCCGGGTCGTCGGCAGGAGCCGTGGTTTGCTCGGGCGGATTGGTGGCATCGGCGCCGCCGGACGTGGTGCCGTCGCCGGGAACGGTGGTGGTCCCTCCTTCTCCTCCACAGGCGGCTATCACCAGCGCGATCATGACCAGCACGGCGAAACGCGGCATCCTCAATTTGACCTCCAGGTTCAGGTTTGTCGAATCGGGCAGATTCGAGTCGGTCGCCGACCGCATCATATAGAAGAGGGTCACAGGTGGTCGTTTCGCTCCAACCATGGCATGGCAGCGAAGCCTGCGATTGCCGGAAGATAGAACGTGATTGATTGACCGTGCGGATCGGTTTCTTGAGAGGACCCATCGCCGAGCTCGAAGCCAACATCACCCCCCGCGAACAGGCTCATATCCGAGGAACAGGACTCGATCCAAAAGAGTGCCGATTCCGACTGATACAAGGCGATAATCGACCGGCAACGGAGCCGGGGCCTTGTCCCAAAGGAGTGATCATGGAACCAGTCATAGTCGACGAGAACCGCGCTGAGCTCTTTGGCGAGCGAATCCTCAACGTGCTCAACGACTCCATGCTGTCGTTGATGCTCAGCGTCGGCCACCGCACCGGGCTGTTCGACGCCATGTCGACGATGGCGCCGGCTACGAGTGCCGAGATCGCCGAGCAGACCGGTCTCGTCGAGCGTTATGTCCGTGAGTGGCTCGCCGCGATGACCGTCGGCCGGGTGGTCGAATACGACCCGCCCACCAAGGGCTATCACCTGCCGCCCGAACACGCGGCCACGCTCACTCGCGCCTCGGGCCCCGACAACATGGCCATGTTCATGCAGTACACCGCATTGCTCGGTTCGGTCGAAGGCGACATCGTCCGCTGCTTCCATCACGGCGGAGGTGTGCCCTATTCGGCGTTCCCCGACTTCCACCGGGTCATGGCCGAAGAGAGCGGCCAGGTCATCGACGCCACCCTTCTCGATGTGACCCTCCCCCTCGCCTCCGGACTCGTTGATCGGCTTCGATCCGGAATCGATGTCGCAGACGTCGGATGCGGCTCAGGACACGCCATCAATGTGATGGCCGGGGCCTTTCCAGCCAGTCGATTCACGGGATTCGACTTCTCCGACGAGGCCATCGATCGGGCGAGGAGCGAAGCCAACGCCCTCGGGCTGGTCAACGCCCGCTTCGAACGCCGTGACGTCTCGGACCTCGGCGAGACCGAGGCGTTCGACTTCATCACGACGTTCGACGCCATCCACGACCAGGCGCGACCTGACCTCGTCCTCGCAGGGATCCGCCAGGCACTCCGCCCGGGCGGTCTCTACCTCTGCATCGACATCGCGGCATCCAGCAATCTCGAAGAGAACATCGACCACCCCATCGGCATGTACCTCTATGCGGCGTCGACGATGCATTGCATGACCGTCTCGCTCGCCCTCGACGGCATGGGTCTTGGCACCGCATGGGGCCAGGAGCTCGCCACCCGCATGCTCACCGATGCCGGATTCGCCGACATCGAGGTCCGGCATGTGGAGGGTGACATCCAGAACGTGTACTACCTCTGCCGCACCGAATAGCGGGGAATATCGGTGGGCGGAAAGTGAATCGTGCTTCCTCCGCGTGTTGCCTCCGAACCTCACACCTTGAGACTCTGCGCCGGCGCCTTCTTCTGCGGATCGACGAACGGCAAGGACGCAGCCACCGCCATCAACTCGTCACCATCCTCGGTGATCACATCCAGACGGGTCCCCGGTTGTGAGAGCTCGATCGGCACCCACATGTAGCCGATGTTTCGCCCCAGACCCGGCGACCAAACGGCATCGGTGACCCGCCCCACCTGATGTCCTTCATGAGAGACCGGCCATACCCGTGACAGCTCGGCACGCAGCTCATCGCCTTCGAGGAACATTCCCACAAGTTTGCGGTCGACTCCGGTGGCGGCCAGGCGCTCCAGGGCTACCAGGGACCGAAATAGAGCGTTGTGCTCTTGGCGAGCATCTCCGGTCGTTCGTTGGCCACTACCCCTCCTTGTCGACTGAACAGCGGTTCAACACTATCCCGAGTAGTAGCCGATCTTCCTCGCGGTTGAACGCCTATTCAGGCAGCAGTCTCGGGTGCTGATGAGCGCGCATCAGAGGCGCGTCCCCTGCGAAGCGCTCGACTTCGACCAGGCAGGTCTGAGCGCTGGGGCCCTGAGCCAACGAGGAGGTGCCCACGTCCCGGGTCAGGACATTCGGGTTCCCCGCACGGCACAAACCTCCCGGCTCCGCCGGATCCCACCAAGCCCCGGTCGGCAATTGGACGACACCCTCCATCAAGTCCTCCCGAATCGTCACCGAAGCCAGACAGGCTCCCCGGTCGTTGAACACCCGAACCAGATCCCCCTGTTTCAGGTCACGGGCTCCGGCGTCCTTCGGGTTCAGCCCGATTCGCTCCCTTCCGTCGACCTTGCCGTTCAGGCTGGTCTCGCCGTGGTCCCATTGGGAGTGGAGACGGGTTTTGGGCTGATTCGAGATCATGTGCAGGGGATAGCGCTCGGCGTTCCCCAGCCATTCGGCCGGCTCCAGCCATGACGGATGCGGCGGGCAGTCGGCGTATCCAAAGCTCTCGATGGTCTCCGAGTACAACTCGATACGACCCGAAGGGGTCTTGAGGGCAGAACCTGTCGGGTCGTTACGGAACGCCACTATCTGGGAAGGGATCGGCGGTATCCATTCCTCGGGGATCTGGAAGTGACCCTCCTCCTTCAGATCATTCAGGGTCGGATAGTCAGGGTGATGGGACCGGAACTTGTCGTAGATGTGCTCGATCCACTGCTCCGAGGTCCGCCCTTCCGTGAACCTGTCACCGGCGCCGAGACGCTGCGCTAGATCGGAGAAGATGTCGTAATCGTTTCGCGCCTCCCCCACCGGGTCGATCACCTTCTCCATCCAGAAGACGAAATCGTCGTTGCCGCTTCCACCCACATCATTCCGCTCCAACGGGGTGGTGGCTGGGAGGACGACATCAGAAAAGCGGGCGAGGGCATTCCAGAAAGGCTCGTTGCAAACGATGGTGTCCGGGGTTTGCCACGCCCTCGCCAGTCGATTGAGATCCTGGTGATGGTGGAAGGGGTTCCCACCGGCCCAATAGACGAGATGGGTCTCGGGATAGGTGTAACGCCGGCCGTTGTAGTCGAACTCCTCGCCCCCGTGCAGCAGGAGATCTGAGATTCGGGCCACCGGGATGAAGTCGGTGACAGGGTTCTTCCCCTGGGCGAGACGGGGTAGCGCGTGATACCCCACCGGGTGCCCGTTGAGCCCAACCGCTCCATAGCCGTAGCCGACGCCGCCGCCCGGGACCCCGATTTGGCCGAGCATCGCCGCCAGCGCGGCGGCCATCCAATAGGGCTGCTCTCCGTGATCGTTTCTCTGCACCGACCAACTGACCGTGACCAGTGTCCGCTTCCGTGCCATCTCGGCGGCGAGGGAGCGGATCCGGTCGGGGTCGACTGCCGAGATGGCGCCAGCCCACTCGGCGGTCTTTGGAGTGCCGTCGGAGTTCCCAACCAGGTACGCACGAAGCCGGTCCCAACCGACGCAGTAGTCATCGAGGAACTCCTCGTCATGATCGCCTGCGGCAAGGAGGCTGTGAGCAAGCCCCAACATGATTGCGGTGTCGGTGCTGGGACGCACCGGGATCCACTCCGCCTCCACGGCATCGATCAGATCCTCACCGAGTGGGGAGAGGTTGACGAATCTGACACCCCGATCGCGACAGGTCTCGAGGCGGCTGGCGAGCATGTGCCGACCCTGGCCCCCGTAACTGACCTGGCTGTTCTTGATCGGCATGCCACCAAATGCCACCACCAATTCGGTGTTCTCGGCGATCTCGACGAAGTGAGGCTGCTCGTCCATGAAGTCGTCGAAGGAGATCCCGAAGATGTGAGGGGTGATGACGTGGCCGGCGGCGATGGAGTAGTCGTCGACCGAGGAGGTGTATCCCCCTATCGAGTTGAGAAAACGATGGATCTGGCTGAGAGCATGGTGGAAACGACCGGCGCTGGCCCATCCGTAGCTGCCTCCGAAGATGGCCTGGTTGCCGTGCTGCGATCGGACACGATCGAGTTCGGCGGCGAGCAGGTCGAGGGCGACGTCCCAGTCCACCTCGACAAATGGCTCTTGCCCTCGCCGCTCCGGGTTGGATCCTGGGCCATTCCGGTACCAGGATTCGCGGATCGCCGGCCGCGCCACGCGACTCTTCCGCACCGCCTTCATCGACTGTCCTATCGGCGAAGGGTCGGGATCCTTGGCGAAGGGATGCACGGCCGTGATGTCATGGCCGTCCGTTTCGACCTCGTAGGCACCCCAATTGGTCAAGGTCCGGTGTCGTGTCGTGGTCATTTCTCACACCGCATTGGGTGGCAAGCCTAATGGGCGTTGGTCGCCGTACAGGCCCCCCCAAGGCTTACGAGAGTTGGGGCTTTTGGCTCTGGTCTTCATGGACGAAGCCCGCGCATGATTGCTGATATGAAACAACGGGAAACAGAACTGCTGCTGATGCTGGAGGAGTCCGACCCGTGGGTTGAGACGGCAGAATCAGGAAGACCGACCTACACCCGCCTGCAAAGGGCACGGGTCCGTCGCATTGATTTGCACGAGGCGATGGAGAGTCTCGAGGCCACCGTTGCCAGACCTGCCGCACCCGAAGGTTGGGCGGAGGCAGTCGTCGACTCTCTGCTGCAGCTTCGGGATGCGCTCCAAGCCCACATTCGGGAACTCGAGGCGCCCGATGGCCTGTTCGCAGAAATCCTCGACAAAGCTCCCCGACTCGCCTCCGAGGTCGAGGCGCTTAAGAAGGAACACATAGAACTGGCGAAATCCTGGGCCCGAGCTCTGCAATCGTTGAGAGGCGATGGCGTTGCATCGGCGACCGAGGTCCGCCGGCGAGTCATCTCACTCATTGGTCGTCTGGCGATCCACAGGCATCGAGGGTCCGACCTCGTATACGAGGCTTACAACGTCGACATCGCCGCAGCCGACTAGCCCGATCAACGACCGCCTGAGCCCGGCGAGCGCTGCGGGCCCCGGATCAACCTCTTGATTCTGTCCCGACTCGTTTGATCAACGTCTTTGGTCACCTTCAGCCTCGTTTCGAGAATGTTGGCATCTACGGCTTTGCTCTCGGCCCGAGCAAACCCGCTGTGTCGCGCACCCGACGGAAGCTCGCCTTACATCAGACACATTTCTGGTTGGCGCTCAAATGCTCGAACGTTCGCGAGCAGGCACCAAGAGTCGGTTCTCATATCGATGTGTACCAGGTCACGTCGCCGAGGATGTCAGACCGGTCGGCGACTGTACAGCACCAAGCAGCAGCCAGTTTGCCTGCCTCGGGGCAAGGGCCACATGCTCAACCCGGGTTCGTTAGCCTTGACCGGCTCCCGCATTCGGGGCGCGGTCGCCTGAGGAGGCCCGGTGTATCGGTGGTGGAAGCTCATCCATTTGGTGGGCGTGGTGGGTTTCATGGCTGCCCACGGCACCTCTATCGCCTCCACCCTCCTCCTCAGGAGTATCCGCCACCCTCAGCGTATTGCAGGGATACTTCAGCTCAGCGCTGCGACTGTGGGTGCTTTCTACGCCTTCACCCTCATCCTGCTCATCGGTGGGATTGGGGCTGGTTTCGACGGCAGCTGGTGGGGCCAGGGGTGGATCTGGGTGTCTCTCGTACTGCTTGTCGCCCTCGGGGTGCTCATGTTTCCGATGGCAAGGGGATACTTTCGGCGGGTGCGATTGATCATCGACCTGATGGAGTCGGGGACAATCGTGTCCCCGCAGGATTTCGCTCGCGTCCTCGCCTCTGGCAAACCTCTGCTGATCGCGGGCACCGGATCGGTCACGATCTTCCTCATTCTCTATCTCATGGTCATGAAGCCCTTCTAATGCCTTACCACCGCATCGCCGTTGGCACCGATGGCTCGGCCACAGCCGCCATAGCCGAGAAGGTGGCGGGGCAGCTCGCCAAGGCGATCGACGCCGAGTTGATGATCGTCACCGTTACCGACTCCGAGGACACCGATGCAGCGGCGATTCTCCGAGACGCGGAAGCACGGGCGGGGCAGCTGGGAGTAACGCCCACGACCAAAACCCTCAGCGGCGACGCCGCCTCCGGGATCATGGAGGCCGCCGAGGAGGGGCGGGCCGATCTGGTCGTGGTTGGCGACCGCGGCATGGGGGAGGTCAGGCGATTCTCGCTCGGCGCAATCCCCGACCAAGTTGCCCATTCTTCTCCTGTCGACATGCTGGTCGTCAGGACAACGCGTCCCGAAGCCCGCGAGCGCGCTGCTTCTTACCGCCGGGTGCTTATCGCCACCGACGGCTCTTTCACCGCCTACCAGGCGGCGGGACGCGGGTTTGCCCTGGCAAGCGCTCTCGGCGCGGAGATAACGCTCGTATACGTCGGTGACGAGCTGATCGGTGACATCGTCCTGCGCGATACGGCTCAGCGCTTTGGCGACGAGGGCATCGGACGCCGAGTTCTGAAGGGGAAACCCAGCGAACGCATCATCAACCTGGCGGCCGACGAGGCTCATGACCTTGTCGTTGTCGGAAACAAGGGCATGCAGGCGCGGCGGCGCCTCATGCGACAGGTGGTTCCCGACCAGCTCGCCCATCGGGCATCGTGTGACGTCCTGATCTCGAAGACGGTGGGACGATCGCTTCACGACCTGCAACCCGGTGAAGGAGGCATCATCGACGTCGGCGGCCAGAAGGTCGCCGCCTTCTTCGATGATCAGGGAAACATCTATACCGTCTCGGCGCGGTGCCAGCACCTGGGTTGCACCGTGGGCTGGAACAGCCGCACCCGTACCTGGGACTGTCCGTGCCACGGATCCCGATACGACTACAAGGGCGCGGTTCTTAATGGCCCAACGACCAAGCCGCTGCCTCCGGTCGACGTGGCCAACCTCTGACGCTTCTGGAAGACGAGGAGGGACCCGAGGACGCCACCTCAAGTGACCACAGAGAGTGGTCGATATGGGTGACTGTGATCGTGGTGTGGAGTCGGCGTCTTGGCCTGCTCGTTACCTTGGCGGCCGGAGCCCTGTTGCTCGGAGCTGTAAGTGCCGAAGCGGTGCCCGGCGATTATCCGGTCCCGCCAGAAGCCGGCGAGGTGAACACCTCGACTCCGGACCGGATCATCGGCAACGGCACCCCACAAAGCTGCACATCGGCGGCCGTGGTGGCCGCGGTGGCGCAGGGTGGGATCATCGTGTTCGACTGCGGGCCGAGCCCGGTGACGATCGAGATGACACAGACAGCCAAGATCGTCAACAACACAGGGCCCGAGATCGTCATCGACGGCGGCGGCCTGGTCACCCTGAGCGGCGGTGGAGTGCGCCGCATCCTCTACATGAATACGTGTGATCAGGCGCAGATCTGGACCACTTCGCATTGTCAGAACCAGGACCACCCTCGGCTGACGGTTCAGAACCTGACATTCGTGGGCGGCAACTCGACTGGAGCCGCCGAAGGGCTCGAAGGAGGCGGAGGAGGAGGGGCCATCTTCGTGCGCGGTGGCAGGTTCAAGGTAGTCAACAGCCAGTTCATCGGAAACCGCTGCGACCCGACTGGGCCCGATGTTGGCGGCGCAGGGCTGCGAGTGTTCAGCCAATACCAAAACCTCCCGGTGTACGTGGTCAATACCACCTTCGACGGAGGCATCTGCTCCAACGGCGGCGGGATCAGCAGCATTGGCGTCTCATGGACGATTATCAACAGCGTCTTCCGCAACAACCAGGCCATCGGCTGGGGAGCCAATCCCCAACAAGGCGGCACGCCCGGTGGTGGCAGCGGGGGCGCCATCTACCTCGACGGCAACACGTTCACCCTGCGTCTCCTCGGCAGCAGGATCGAGAACAACCATGCCAACGAGGGTGGGGGCGCCATCTTCTTCGTCAGCAACAACAACACTGGGACCTTGGTCATCGAAGACTCGGTACTGCGCCACAACCCGAGCGACGGGTTCGAGACCAACGGTTATCCGGGCATCTTCGTCCAGGGCGCCGGCACGCCCGTCGTGATCAACTCGATCATCTCCGACCAACAGGACGTCCCCAACATCTGTCAGCCGAGCCTGGAATGCGATCGGGTGATATTCCAGGACTCCGCCGGCCGATGGCATCGGTGGGAGACGATCTCGGCGCCGAGGGTGACCACCTCTTTCTACTTCGGCAACCCGGGAGACACGGCGTTCGCCGGGGACTGGAATTGTGATGGTGTCGATACCCCGGGTCTCTACCGACAGTCCGACGGATATGTCTACCTGCGCAACTCCAACACACAGGGCATCGCAGACATCCGGTTCTACTTCGGGAACCCAGGCGACATCCCACTGGCGGGCGACTTCGACGGCGACGGTTGCGACACGATGTCGATCTACCGCCCCTCCGAGCAACAGATCTACATCATCAACGACCTCGGTACCAACGATCTCGGGCTGGGAGCCGCCGACTACTCCTTCTACTTCGGCAACCCGGGGGACAAGCCGTTTGTCGGCGACTTCAACGGCGACGGGGTCGACACCGTTGGGTTGCATCGTGAATCCACCGGCCTGGTGTACTTCCGGAATTCGAACACGACGGGGGTGGCACATTCCCAGTTCATCTTCGGCAATCCCGGTGACCGGATGATCGCCGGCGATTGGATCGGAACTGGCTCGGACACGGTGGCCGTCTACCGAGCGTCGAATCAAACGCTCTACATCAGGTTCTCCAACAGCGCCGGCAATGCGAACGTCCAGATCGTCGCCGGTCAATACACCGGCGTCGCCGGAGCCCGCTGAACCCGAGCCGCCCTGCCTGCCTGACCGAACCCGCTAGAAGGTGACGACCTTGTCGGCTTCGAGCGTCCAGTCGGTCAGTCCCTCGAGGCTGGATCGCGCAACACCCTCGATCAGACCCTGGTCGCCGATTCCCCGGGCGTCCATGCAGGTGCCGCAGCATGCCACGTCGCCTCCGTGGCGGATGATCGAGGCGAGCATCCGGTCCAGCTTGTAGTAGCCGTCTGGGACTTTCTGGCCGGCGACCGCACATCCAACCGCGTCTCCCATAAGGAACACCTTGACCTGATCGGTACCACGTTTGGCGATGGAGCCGGCGAGCCTGAGTGCGTTGTAGTCCCGTTCGGTGCCATACGGCGGGTCGTTGACCACGAACAGGATCATCTTGTCCATCACCTGGAGGTTCCTCGCGGCGTGACCGGATGACCAGGGCCGAAGGCCCCGACTTGGAGGGCCGTCTGCGAGCCTAAACGAAGCCTCGAGCCCCGAATCAAGCCCGGCGTCAGGCGTGAATCGCGTCCAGGGTGACCCGGTGGGCACGGATCCGGCAGATGGCCCGGGTCTCCCGCCCCTGCTGCTGAGCTGGGTAGACGAACCGTTGTAGTCGGAATGCCGGGTGTACTGACGAGTCAGCGAAGCACACCACCACGAATGGAGCCCGCGACCATCGGGACAAAGGTGCGTTCGAGTAGATTCCGGTCGGCCCGGCATTCACTTGTGCGCGATCCTCGGGGGTGCGGCCGTTCGGCGGATCTGGGAGAGCGTCGCGGGCCCGTCCGGGCGTGGCGTCTACGTCAACAACCTCGGGGATGAGGGTCAGGACCGGATATAAGGAGGCCTACGGTGAGGCAACCTACCGGCGCCTCGCGGAGGTCAAGGGCCGCTACGACCCCGGCAACGTCTTCCGCCACACCGCCAATGTCCTGCCGGCGTCCCAGCACGCGTCAACAGTCTGACCTTCGATAGGGTGCTCAACCCCTGCAAGTGGATGAGGCAACAAACATGGCCGTGCTGGATTGGTTGTTGGATTCCGACCCCTCGATACGTTGGCAGGTGATGCGTGACCTCACCGACGAGCCCAACGAGGTGGTAGCCGCCGAGCGGTCACGTGTCGCCTCCGAAGGCTGGGGTGCCCGACTGCTTGATCTCCAGGCGACTGATGGGCAGTGGGGTGGTGGCAGTTACCACCCGTACTGGACCTCCACCACCTACACCCTGCAGCTGCTGCGAGACCTGGGCCCGGATCCGACTAGTGCCGAAGTCCGCAAAGCTGTGACCCTGGTTCGGGACAACGCTGCCACCACCCTCGACGAGAGTGGCCAATCCTTCTTCCTCGGTGAAACCGAGCCTTGTATCAATGGCATGGTTCTGGCAATGGGTGCCTACTTTGGCGAGGCGAGGGAGGAGTTGGTCGATCGGCTCCTCGACGAGCAGCTCGACGACGGGGGTTGGAACTGTGAGGCTCCGACGAGTAAACGATCCTCGTTTGACACCACGATCTGCGTGCTGGAAGGGCTGTTGGAGTTCGAGCGGGCGCAGGGTGCCGTTGTCGGGGTGACCGAAGCCCGGGCCCGGGGACAGGAATATCTCTTGGAGCGGCGTATGTTCCGGTCGCTGTCAACCGGTGAGGTGATCGACCGCAACTGGACCCTGTTTTCGTTCCCTACCCGGTGGCACTACGACGTGCTGCGAGGCCTGGATTATCTGAGAAGTGCAGCTGTCGAACCCGACGATCGGATCGCTGAGGCCATCGAGCTGGTTGAGAAGAATCGGGGCGAGGACGACCGTTGGCCGTTGCAGAACCCGCATCCAGGCCAGGTTCATTTCGACATGGACGCGGGGGCGGACAAACCCAGTCGCTGGAACACACTCCGCGCCACGCGAGTCTTGAACTGGGCCGGTCACGGCGGGTAAACGCCCGGTTGCTGTTGCAGGCCCGACCGGGTCGGAAATGCCGAAATCCCCTGCGTCTACAGAGGATCTCATTGGTAGCGGGGGCGGGATTTGAACCCGCCACTTCGGGTCATGAGCCCGACGAGCTACCCAGAACTGCCAGACTTCAATCGACGCCACTAGCTGGAAGCGGTTCTCGAGTCTCAGCGACGGAAGCGGCGATTCGGGAGGGCAGGAACGGAATAGAGAACGCCAGAGCCTCAAGAGAGATCAGAACTGCATAGATGATCATTGCCGGAACGACCTTGTTCGATGCCACCTCATCGCCGGCACCGCCCGTGAACGCTAGGACTTGAAACCCCACTGCGATAACAAGCAGCAGGCCTCGGACCGCAGCGTGCCAGTTCCTACGGCCAAGAGCGAGGGCACCGAGAGCGACTGAAGGGATCATGACCCCACCGGCCGCCACCCCCAGCGGCAGCATCGAAAGCCCCGTAAGCCGCCACAAATTGCCTTTGGCCTTGACTCGACGAGCCCAGCCCAAGCCAAGCAGCAAGCCTGCCAAGGTGGTGGCGCCCAGGATGTAGCCGGTTCCGGACCAGGTGAACTCCGGGTCAGTCGAAATGAATCGCATCCAGATCCTCATGGCAATTCCCCAGGAAAGACCGAGCACGGCCCCCTTCACAGCAGGGTGAAGACGGGCCCGCCCACTCCTGACATTCATCGTCACTTGACGTACCTCCTAGCTGACAGACGAAGGAGATCGGGAAGTGGGCGACACCGATCACCTACTTTCCCACGCGTAGCCGTCTGTTTGGAAGGATGACCGTGTCCACGAGGCGGCCAGCAGCTCGCCCACAGCTACTGAAAGTGGCAAAGCAGAAGACCCAGGCAGTGCCTGGGTCTTCTTGGAGTAGCGGGGGGATTTAACCCGCGACCTTCGGGTTGACCCGTCCGTTAGAAGATCCGTTAGAAGAATCGGGCGGAGCCCCTCTCGGTCACCTCCCGTCTGCGAAGGCGCCCGCACCCTCCGGCGGAGAAGTGTCGCCATTCATTCGCATTAAGCGGTTATGACCAGTGCCCATCGAGGTACAACCGTACGATCTGCCGATACTGGCCGGATTGCTATTCGTTGCCGCTGCGGCGGGTCTGTTGTGGTTGGGGGCAGAGCTGTTTGTGGAGCATGCGGCTGCGGCGGGGCGACGTCTGGGGTTGACCGGGTTAGCGGTCGGGTTGCTGCTCGCTGGAGCTGAGCCTGAGGAGCTGATCACGGCCGTGATCGCCGCCTTGCGGGGTCGGGGTGGAATCGCGGCCGGGGATGCCATCGGGGCGAACATCACCATGCTGACCTTGGTCTTGGGCTTGGCTGCGTTGCTGGGACCGCTTCCTGTCGGAGGACGGGTGCGCCGCTACCTGGTGGGAGCTGCGGCGCTAGGCGGCGTCGCCGCCGCGGTGCTGCTGCCCGGAGGTGTCGGCCGCGGCGAGGGCCTGGTTCTGGTGTCGCTGTACGTGGTCGCGGTTGCCGCGGTCTGGGTTCGGGAGCGGAAACCGCCGGCCATCGGCGAGCTCGCCGAGCTAGAGGAAAGAGACCTGGCGGGCCACGAAGAAAGGGAGGGCTGGAAGGGTCTGCTGTTGGTCATCTCAGGGATCGGGATCATGGCGACCGGTGGTTGGGTGGCCGTGATCGGCGCGGAACGCCTCGTAGACGCACTGGGTGTGGCGGACTCGGTGGTGGGGTTGAGCGTGGTGGCATTAGCGACCACAGCCGAGCTGTTCGCATTGGCGGTGTCGGCACATCGGCATCGGATCAGCGAACTCGCAGTGGCAGGAGTGGTGGGTTCTGCCGGGTACAACGCCACGGTCACTTTGGGTGGTGCCGCTCTGGCTCGTCCCCTTTCCACCGCTGGGGTGACGGGAGCTGGATGGCTGGCGGCCGGGCTCCCGCTCCTGATTCTTGGCCTCGGCGGCAGGGCCGGAAGACTGAATCGGTGGGCTGCGGGTCTCCTGCTCGCTATCTACGTTGTCTACGTGATCATCCTCTACCAATGAGCCTCATGGCCACCATCGTTTGGATCAGCGTCGACAGCACCATCCTCGACCTCGGCCTGCGCATCTGCAACTGGCCCCGCCTCAAGGGGAGACCCACACCAAGCCCGAGCGCCCACCCCTCCCCATTAGCCATCACCCCCAGCTCCCGCCGATTATCTCGTCCCGGTGAGGATCCGACACACGCTCTCTGGCGGACAGTCAGTCGGGTCGAAAACAGCGGCCTCACCAGCCAGCGCGGTGAGGTCGCGGCGCAGTCGGCGCAGATCCTTTATCCGCTGGTCGATCTCATCGATGCGAAGATCGATCAGCTCGGTGACATGGGTACAAGGAGCTTCGCCTCTGTCTCGGATACCGAGCACTTCTCTCAGCTCGGCCAAGGTCAGGCCCACTGCCTGACCTGCTCGAATGAAGGTCAGCCGGTCGATCACCGACGGGTCATACTCCCGATAACCCGAGGGTGTCCGGTTGGGCTCGGGTAAAAGCCCCGACTCCTCGTAGAACCGGATGGCCGATGTGGCGACTCCGATCTTGCGTGCTACCTCACCAATCTGCATGACCACATAATAGCCACTTGACATTCAAGTGCACTTGAAGGTGTACGTTGTCGTGATGGAGACCAAACCCGAGGGAAGCAGGACCACCTCTGAGCCGATCCGTCTCGCCGTCGTGGGGATGACCTGTGACCATTGTGAGACCACCGTCGCCGGGGCACTCCGCCGAGCCGGGATGGAGGAGCCGGAGGTCGACTGGCAGAGAGGGTCCGCCGCCGGCCTGGCCTCGGCCGACTTCTCCACTCGACGGGCCGCCGACGAGTTGGAGGCCGCCGGCTACCAGCTCGCCGAGGGCGACCAGCCCGTCGCCGATGCGCCGGTCGAGCCGCACGGCGAGGACTACGACCTGTTGATCATCGGAGCGGGATCGGCGTCGTTCGCCGCCGCCATCAAGGCCTCGGAGTTGGGCGCCCGGGTGGCCATGGTGGAACGCGGCACCGTCGGGGGCACTTGTGTCAACATCGGCTGTGTCCCCTCCAAGACGCTGCTCCGCGCCGCCGAGCACTATCACCGTGCCGGTCATTCCCCCTTCGCCGGGGTACCAACCTCCGCAGGCTCCGTTGACCTCACGGCCCTGGTCGCTCAAAAGGACGAGTTGGTGGTGACCATGCGACAGGAGAAGTACGAGGACCTGATCGATATCTACGGGATCGATCTCATTCGCGGGGAAGCCCGATTCACTGGACCGGACACCGTCGAGGTCGACGGCCAGGAGATGCGACCCGGGCGTTTCCTGGTCGCCACCGGCGCCGCCCCCTGGGCACCACCCATCGACGGGCTCGAAGAGACCGGCTACCTCACCTCAACCACCGCCCTCGACCTCACCGAGTTGCCCACCGAGCTGATTGTGCTCGGCGCCAACTCCATCGGCCTCGAGCTCGGCCAGCTGTTCTTGCACCTCGGCACCAAGGTGACCTTCGTCGAGGCACTCGACCGGATCGCCCCGTTCGAGGAGCCCGAGATCTCCGCCGCCCTCCAAGAACACCTCGAATCCTCGGGCGCACAGGTCATCACCTCGGCCACGGTCGCCAAAGCCGGCCGGACCGGCCACCGCCGCTGGCTCGACATCACCATGGACGGATCGACGGAACGGATCGAAGCCGACCAGCTGCTGGTCGCCACCGGCCGCCGGGCCCGCACCGCCGGACTCGGCCTCGAAGCCGCCGGAGTCGACACCGACCCACGGGGTCATGTCGTGGTCGACGACCGGATGGCCACCACCAATCCAAAGGTCTTCGCCGCCGGGGACGTCACCAACCTCCCCCAGTTCGTATACGTGGCTGCACTCTCCGGAAGCATCGCCGCCGAGCACGCCCTCCGCGGAACCGGCCGGCGTATCGACCTGGCCACCATGCCCCGGATCACCTTCACCACCCCCCAGATCGCATCGGTCGGACTCACCGAAGCCCAAGCCAAAGAAGCAGGCCATCAGGTGATCACCTCGCTGCTCCCCATCGAGGCGGTGCCACGAGCCTTGGTCGACCATGCCACCACCGGGCTGGTCAAACTGGTCGCCAAAGAGACCGACGGGCGTCTACTCGGCGCCCACATCCTCGCCGACGGAGCCGGCGACGTCATCCAAGCCGCACTGACGGCCCTCAAATACCGGGCCACCATCGACGATATCGCCGACACCTTCCACCCCTACCTGACAATGGCCGAAGGCCTCAAACTCGCCGCCCAGGGATTCACCAAAGACGTTAAACACCTTTCCTGCTGCGCCGCCTGACCTCGGGGACTTTCTTAACCGAAGAGTAAGCCGGCTGATTCTGCACCTGAGACTGCTAGAAACCGGCCACGGTCCGTGATATCTGCGTTGGTCAAGCCAGCCACACACGCGTTCAGACTCACCGGTATTGCGGCATGCGCGGATGACGAGTGTCATCACGAGCGGACCCGCGCGACGAGGTCGAATCGGCGAGAGCAAGGGGAAGCGAGTTGGTTCCGGGGGGTGCTGGTTGGTTCTCGTTGGTGCTCAACCGACGCAACAACCCGCCCCGAAACGCCCGAGTGAACCGGTCAACGGAACCCCGCCGGGGTTGAAGGCTCCTCTCATGCCGCTCCGACATAGTTGGCGAGGTGCTCGCCGGTGAGGGTGGAGCGGGCGGCGACGAGGTCGGCGGGTGTGCCCTCGAAGACGATCCGGCCGCCGTCGTGACCGGCGCCGGGGCCGAGGTCGATGATCCAGTCGGCGTGCGCCATCACCGCCTGGTGGTGCTCGATGACGATGACCGACTTGCCGACGTCGACGAGCCGGTCGAGCAGGCCGAGGAGGTGCTCGACATCGGCAAGATGGAGGCCGCTGGTCGGCTCATCGAGCACATAGATCGCGCCTTTCTCCGCCATATGAATGGCCAGCTTGAGCCTCTGCCGCTCACCGCCGGACAGCGTGGTGAGCGGCTGGCCGAGGGAGAGGTAGCCGAGCCCGACATCGGCCATCCGGGACAGGATCGCTTGGGCCGCCGGGGTCTTCGCCGGGCCGGACCCGAAGAATCCGGTCGCCTCGCTCACCGACATCGCGAGCACCTCGGTGATGTCCTTGCCGCCGAGCAGATAGGTGAGTACCTCGGCCTGGAAGCGCTTGCCCTCGCACTCCTCGCAGGTGGTGGCGACGCTCTCCATGAAGCCGAGGTCGGTGTAGATGACGCCCGCGCCGTTGCAGGTGGGGCAGGCGCCCTCTGAGTTGGCGCTGAACAGCGCCGGTTTCACGCCGTTCTCCTTGGCGAAGGCCTTGCGGATCGGCTCCAGGAGCCCTGTGTACGTCGCCGGGTTGCTGCGCCGCGATCCGCGGATGGCCGCCTGGTCGACCGTCACCACGCCCGCCGCGGCGGGGATGGAGCCGTGAATCAGCGAGCTCTTGCCCGAACCGGCCACGCCGGTGACCACGCACAGCACGCCGAGGGGGATGTCGACGTCGACCTCCAGCAGGTTGTGGGTGGTGGCGCCGCGGATCTCCAGCTTCCCGGTGGGGGTGCGCACCGTCGACTTGAGCGACGCCTGGTCGTCGAGGTGGCGGCCGGTGAGGGTGTCGCTGGCCCGGAGCCCCTCGACGGTGCCCTCGAAACAGAGAGTGCCGCCCGCCGCACCGGCGCCGGGGCCGAGGTCGACGACGTGGTTGCCGATTGCGATCGTCTCCGGCTCGTGCTCGACAACCAGCACCGTGTTGCCCTTGTCCCGCAGCCGCAGCAGCAGGTCGTTCATCCGCTGGATGTCATGGGGGTGCAGGCCCGTGGTCGGCTCGTCGAATACGTAGGTGACGTCGGTGAGCGAGGAGCCGAGGTGACGGATCATCTTGGTGCGCTGGGCCTCTCCGCCCGACAGCGTGCCCGACGGCCGGTCGAGCGAGAGGTAGCCCAACCCGATTTCCACGAACGAGTCGAGGGTCTCCCCCAGCGTCGCCAGCAGCGGCGCCACCGACGGTTCGTCGAGGCCGCGGACCCATTCGGCAAGGTCGCTGATCTGCATAGCGCAGGCCTCGGCGATGCTGATGCCCGCTACCTTCGAGGAGCGGGCCGCCTCGTTGAGGCGGGTGCCGCCGCAGTCGGGACAGGCGGTGAACGTGACCGCCCGCTCCACGAACTCCCGGATGTGCGGCTGGAGCGCGTCGACGTCCTTGGACAGGAACGACTTCTGGATCTGCGGGATCAGCCCCTCGTAGGTCAGGTTGATGCCGGTGACCTTGACCTTCACCGGCTCCTTGTAGAGGAAGTCGTGCAGCTCCTTCTTGGTGTATTTGTTGATCGGCTTGTTCGGGTCGAGGAACCCCGACTCGGTGAAGAGGCGCACCGACCAGCCTCCCGCCTTGTAGCCAGGCACAGTTATCGCGCCCTCGGCGAGCGACTTGCTCTGGTCGTACACCTGGGTCAGGTCGATGTCGTTGACCGAGCCCATGCCTTCGCAGCGGGGGCACATACCGCCGTGATACACCGCGCCGCGCACCACGATCCGCTCCCCCTTGCCCTTGTCGACGGTCATCGACCCGCTCGCTTTCCGGGTCGGGACGTTGAACGAGTAGGCGATCGCAGGCCCGATGTGCGGCTGACCGAGCCGACTGAAGAGGATGCGCAGTATCGCATTGGCGTCGGTGGCCGTGCCCACCGTGGAGCGGGCGTTGGCGCCCATCCGCTCCTGGTCGACGATGATCGCGGTCGTCAACCCTTCGAGCACGTCGACCTCGGGGCGTGCCAGCGTCGGCATGAAGCCCTGCACGAAGGCGCTGTAGGTCTCGTTGATCAGCCGCTGCGACTCGGCGGCGATGGTGTTGAACACCAGCGAGCTCTTGCCCGATCCGGAGACACCGGTGAACACAGTGAGCCGGCGCTTCGGGATCTCGATGCTGATGTCCTTGAGGTTGTTCTCGCGCGCGCCTTGCACCCGGATCAGACCATGGCTGTCGGCGGCATGCATGGTTCTGACGGCGCCCACCGCGACGATCCGGCGCTACCCCTGCTCGATGCGGATCATGTTGCCCGCCGGATCGCGCACGGCGGCGTCGCGGACACCCCAGAACTGATCGGCAGGCTCTGACAGCACTTCGACCCCGGGCGCGGCCGCAGTCTTCTCGAAGGTCGCGTCGAGGTCGTCCGTGCGGAAGAATGGACCTGGCAGCTCACCCTTCGCAAGCAAGGCAGCGAGGGCGTCCCCGTCCTCCTGGGAGCGGCCCGCATGCGGCTGCGACAACACGATCTTGATCTCGGGCTGACTGTCGGTGACGAGGGTGATCCAGCGGAAGCCGTCGTTGGCGACCTCGTTCTGCACCGTCAGGCCGAGGGTATCGCGGTAAAAGCCGACGGCCGCATCGGGATCGTCGACGTAGATGTGCACTGTGCTGAGTGAAACGGTCATGGCATCGACGCTACGCGGGTGTGGCGACAGATGCTTCTCCAAAACTGCTCTCTTCCGCGCCCCGGGCGCCGCCCCGGCGCGGCCGGGTCAGCACCATCGTCTGGCAGGCAGGCACCGCTCGCAGCTCGTCATGGCTGCGGGCGCGGTAGGAGCTGGGCGTCTCGCCCACCAGTTGGGTGAAGCGTGCGCTGAACGAGCCGAGTGATGTACACCCGACCGCCATGCAGACCTCGGTGACCGACAGGTCGCCGCGGCGCAGCAGCGCCTTCGCCCGTTCGATTCGCCGCGTCATCAGGTAGGCATAGGGCGTCTCGCCGTAGGTCGCGCGGAACTGCCGCGAGAAGTGTGCGGTCGACATCAGCGCAGCGCGGGCGAGCGCCGGCACGTCAAGGGGCTGCGCGTACTCGCGGTCCATCAGATCGCGAGCGCGGCGCAGGTGGGCGAGGTTGGCGAGCTCCTCAGGCGTCACCGTGCCAGCGTAGCGGCGTTCTAGAACCTCACTTAGCTCGCTGCCGGCAGGGACCCTGTCGTTTGGCGTCGGATTGGCTTCAGGAGAGCCTGCTTCCGGGTGGCATCCCGGCGGGAGAATGCCCCAAGAACGGTAGAAGGCCTGGTCAAAGAGTTTTCTGACCAGGGCCTTCTGCCATAGCGGGGGCCGGATTCGAACCCGCGACCTTCGGGTTATGAGCCCGAGAAGAGCCAAGCTGCTGACCTGGTGAAACGCGCGAAATGCCTGGTCAGAGTTGGTTTTTACTTCTCGTCGTTTCGCCTTCTTTCCCTCTCCGTCGCATCCTCTTGCGCGATGGACGCGCGATGGAGACGTGGAACCGAGCCGACTAGCAAGATACCTCTAGGATGGCGACGATCCGATCGACCAGGTCCTTGACCGACATCTCGGCAACACGGTGCAGGATTACCCGGTCCAACATCCTGCCCACCGCGCCCAAGGGTGGCTGATAGACGCCTTCGAACCTGATCTGAGTTAGCTGGTCACCCAGTGGGAACATCATCAGATCGGCGGTCATCTTGGGAAACAGGCGTGGGGTTCCGGTCGCCGCCCAGGACAGCGGAATCCGAATCGAAGATTGTTCCCTGATCGGCGTGCCGGCCTGCAGGCGCACCGCCTTCGCCGCCGCCACTTTGTATGTTCGGTAGCCAATCAGAACCAAGAGCTCCTCGCCCTCTCGATACGAATCCTCCCCTAGCTCGTCGAGACGCACCAACACCTCCGGGAGAACGTCGACGATCCTCTCGAACGGTTTGGAGATCTCGCTGAAGTACTGGACGAAGACCCCCGCCGACACGGCCGATGTGGAGTCAACCACTTCTCCGCCAAGGCCAACAGGCCAGTGCACCTGGGTTTCGTTCGCAGCGATCGACTAACTCCGACTGTCTGCGCCGGGTGGCCCCGATAGCTGCAGTCATGGCATGCATCCGGAACGGCTCGAAATGATGGTTCGGAATCCGCGTTCAGCAATTGATGGCTTAGTCATGGTCACCCGACCGGACTTGGTGTCTTGGGCAGTCCGGGAGTCCGGGTCGGTCGGGTCATGACAACGAGCGAATCGGCCCTCTTGCTCTCTGCGATCGTTCCGGTCAGATCCCGGCCAGGGCCGGGGATCGCGTACCCGAACAGGAGCACCGCTGTCAGCACCAGTCCTGTCTGGTAGGTGCTGATGGTCCCGATCCCTCCTGCGGTAAGGAGCATCAACCCGATCGCCGTGAGTCTCTGGTCGGTGGCCAAGGCCGACCACAGCGTCGTCATCAGGCTTCCGAGGGCGATGGCGTAGCCGACCCCGGGTAGCCAGCCAGGCACACCCAAATTCCAGAGGATGAGGATCGTGAGAGTCGACGAGCCCGATACGAAGGCAGCAGCACCGACCAGTGCAAACCCGAGCCCAACGAGAATCGCCAATCTGGGTGGTGGGCCCTTCAGCAGAAGTGGCGCGGTGACCGCAGAGAGGAGGAGGGAGATCTCGGCGGTCAGCATGAGCGTGTCTACCTGCCTTCCGCTCAGCCCACCCATCGTGCCCTGACCGAGGACAGTCCAGCCCGCCGCGGCCCAGCCGAGGACAAAGAAGCCGATGGGAAGGGTGCGGAGCCCTCGCCACACGGTTGCGGTCACCACGACGAGCAAGACGACGGATGCCCATCCGACGACCGGGACCGCGAGGATCTCGAGACGCCCTGCCCCGGCCACGGCCAGAAACACCAGTGCCCCGACCCCGCCGGTGACATGACGAGGGGTTCGGGTTCGGATGCCCTGGTAGGCGAGGATGGCCAGCACGGCCACCAAAGACACAACAGCCAGGTAATAGGCAAAGCGACCCACCTCGGCAAGGATGCGGATCGGAGTCTCGTATCGGCCCAGGCCCGGAATGTGGACCAAGGTTCGGGTCCCGGTTCGTAGCAGGACCAGCTCGCCAAGGGCGAGGACACCGAGCAAACCGGGAAGGCCTGCCGGCAGCCACCGTTCACTGCTCTTCGTCATTGGTCTCCTTCGGACCACGTCTCAGGTACACCCAGACGCCGGCAGCCATGATCAAGAGCACTGCGAAGAACCCGACGGTCACCCCGACCAGGGGGTTGGGTGGGGTATAGGCTGGCCAGTCGTCACTTGCCGCAACGCTTCGCCGCGGCGGGCCTTCAGAGGTGATGGTCATCTGGGTGAAGGCGGAAACCGACTTGATTCCGTCGCGCTCCCCTTTACTTCCGTCCCAAACCGCGAATGCGACATCGATTGGCTGCTCGCCACCGAACGTCGGCTGCAACTCGCCTGATGGCTCGAAAGGACGCGTGTAGACGACCATCCAGCGGCCATCTGAGTGGAGGCCGTGGCCGAGGAGCTCTCCGTTGTCGGTCGCGGTCAACGTCCCGAACCCTCCTGCGACCAGGTTCTGAACCGGGGTACGGTCTCCCTGGGAGAGAGGATTGCCCGCGGCCCGGGCGGGGAAGTAGAGATCGTCGGTCGATGGGTACAGGTCCACGTAGCCGTCAGCGGGAAGGGTGGGGGCGTCCTGTTGCTGGTCGCTGCGCCACTGCCAGATGTTGACCGCCTGGTCGGCCTGGCCCATGCAGACAAACGGGACCGCGCTCCCGGCCTCTGCGGGGAATTCGATGGCAGCGGCATCGGAGAAGGCCTCGTACCGGTCCGTGACGTAATCCGGAGTGTGGTCGGCCCACTCCAGCATCACATACAACCGGCCCTCCCAATGAACCGCTCGCACGGCAACCCGCTCGACAGTGCCACCGCCCATCGGTGGTGTCACTTGCTGGGCCGTGGTGGGCACGAAGATTGGGACGATCGATTGCCATTCGGGCGCAGACCCGTCGAGGACTGGCTCGGAGGAGACTCGCCAGGCGCCGATGGTCTGCGTCTGCGCAATGGCCGGGTTGGCGTCGGTGACCCGGAGGACGACAGCCACCAGGACCAGGCTGAGAACGACGGCCAGTCTGGAGAGAGTCGACCTCATCAGGCGGAGCCTTGCTCAGGCATGGGGCACGGGCCACACGCACCGTCGTCGGGCGGTTCCTGGAGAAGAGGCTCTTCGACGACCTCGACCGGGATGACTCCGGCCGCTGCAATCTCCTCGTCCACCCACAGGGCAACCAGTGAGCCGAGGCTCTGGAACCACGGGCTGCCCGACACGGTCGAGGCGCGCCGGCCAAACGCCTGTGCCCAGCACCCGAGGTGATCCTGGAGAAACAGGGCGGCCATGTCGCGACAGATCCCGGTGCTCTCGGGCCAGCCGTTCTGCAGCGATAGGACTTCCTTCCTGGCCAGCACCGCCATGAACTCGAGCTCGACCGTTATGTGATCGAGCCGCTCACGCTCGCTGCCGCCCGCCCGGAGCCCGTGGGCCCGGTAGAAGCCGGCGATGTCGGCAAGGAGAGCCGCCTGCTGGAAGATGCCGTCGCCCCGGTAGGCGGTCTCGTAGCCGGGTGCATCCTGGGAAGTGATCGGCGGGAAGAGCGCCATGTGGTCGTCACGCGCGGCCTCCAAGTCCGTAGGGAGGTTGGATGTCAGGGTCCGCACAGCACGGTCGAGAGGAGCCGGGAGCTCGAGCGTGGTGACACCCGGTATCAGTTTGGTGCGGAGTAGGGAGAGCCGGTCAGGGGTTGGGAAGGCCAGCCCGGTGGCCAGAAGTGAGTACACCGTGGCGCGTGCCGCTGCATCTATTACCTCGTACTGGAGTTCGACGGTCGTGCTCATATCGAGTTCACCTTCAACGGACGCTCATGCAGTGGCTCCTCAACGTTGATCCGCACTATCTCGTGACCGTCGGCGTCGAACCCGATCGCAGTGTCGTTGAAGATCTCATAGGGCCCGCCTCCGACTGCGACCTCGCCGGTCTTCTCACCCTCCTCCACATCGAAGGAGAAGATGGTCTGCTGGGACGCTCGAAACAGCTGAAGCACTGCGAGGAGACGACGGGAAGGCCTGGTGTAGCGCTCCAAGGCATGATCCACACCTGGGCCGAACATCTGGCGGAGGTAGTCGCGGGGCACCCAGCGGGGCGGGATGTAGTAGATATTGGGCTGGGTGCCGAACTGCGGATAAAGCGGGAGGGCGACCTGCTCCTCATGAACCAGGTAGTAGAGGGGATGGTTGGGGTCCTCGGTCCAGGTCCCATCTGCCTCCACTTGGACTAGACCCTGCATGCGGATCTTTCCCACGCACGCAGCCATGCATCTCGGTTCCATTGGTTGCCCGTTGCTCATTGGGTCCGAGCCTTCCACCCTCGGATAGCACCCGATGCACTTCTCCGAGGTAGCGGTGCTCGGGCGATACATCGCCTTCTTATACGGGCACGCCTCGACGCATTTGCGGTAGCCCCGGCATCTCTCCTGATCTATGAGAACGATCCCGTCCTCGGGACGCTTGTAGATGGCGTTGCGGGGGCAGGCAGCCAGACAGGCGGGATAGGTGCAGTGATTGCAGATCCGAGCCAGATAGAAAAACCATCCCTCATGCTCGGGAAGGCTCGTCCCCTTCGCCGACCAGCCCGTGCCGTGGTCCTCGAAACGGTTGGGCGCCTTCCATTCATCGTCACTGGGCAGATAGCCGACTGCCTGTTCTTCGGGACCTGCCGCTTCGAACACGGTCTTGCCCTCGAACCGGCCGTAAGGAGCATCCGCGGAACGGTTGCTGGGATCCCAGACCTGGCCACCAGGGTTGGCCTTCTCCAGAAGCTCCAATGCGTTGACATCCCAGTGTCGGGGGTATCCGCCGTAGGGCTTGGTCTCCACGTTGTTCCACCACATGAGCTCTTGGCCGGGAGAGAAGGTCCAGGTCGACTTGCAAGCCATGGTGCAGGTCTGGCAGGCGATACAACGGTTGATGTTGAATACTGCGGCGAACTGGCGCTTGGCCCCACCGCCCTCGAAGCGGTAATCCATCTCCCGACCGAGCTGCCAGTTGTAGGCCGTGGTCATTGAGAGCTTCCAAACACCTCGTCGATGAGATCTCGCACGAACTCGACCCCGCGGCGTTGATAAATGGCATGGGAGTGGGCGTACAAAGGTGATTGGAACAGGACGAGGATGTCGGTGGCCGCGAAGCCGGTGAGCGCGTACTCCTCGACGATGCAGCGCGCTGTGATTCGGTCGGTCTCCTCGGGGTTGGCTACCGGGTACCCGGTTCCGATCAGCTCGAAGGGGTCTTCCCGCTCAAGGTCCTTCATGAGGGCCTCCCCTTGATCGTGACCAGCTGTCCCCCGAGATATCTCTGCATGAATCGATCCTCGCCCCCGGGGCTCTTACCAGTGGTGGCTCCCGACCAAACCCCAATCCCGTCCGGGCCTCCCGACTCGGCCTTGGTAATCCTGACCACGGTCTCCTTGGGAACAGTGTTGATTGCGTGGTTGTCCACGTCGAAGCCGAAGACGAAGCCCATGGCCCCAGCCCTCTTGTGGAAGAGGGTGTCGGTCTGATGCATGGGCGGTGCCCAGCCCCGTGTGAGCGATTGCTGGCTTCCGTGACGGAAGCTCGACTGGTACCCGGTGTCCGCCAAGGCACGGCCGTCGACACGGCTCTTCTGGGCTCGGACCGTCCGCGGGGTGGCCATGTAGAAGGCGTGCTTGATCATCGTCACGCCCGGTGGGTAGGAGGGGTTGTAGCTGACCCTTGCCATGAGCCGGGCTGCCTCGTAGAAGGGGTCGTCGGGAGAAGCTCCCACATAGGGGCGGTCTGCCGGGTTGGCGTCGATCCATACCCAATCGCCGTTCTCCAGACCGAGACTCCGGGCGTCGACGGGGCTCATGTGGAGTTGGGCGTCGCCCACTCCTGGCATCCTCTTGTCGCTCCGTTGGGGATCTCCGAAGTTCGAGTTCCAGATCCAATGCCAGTCGGTGATTGCCCACGATGAGTGGACCGAGTGACGTGACTTCGGGGTGAGGCAGAGGAAGCGATAACCCTGCTCGAACAGCGGGTTGACCGTCCGACGCACCTCGCTCCAGGGCATGTTGATGTTGCGGACCTGACGACGGTCGGGATCGAGGTCCTCAGGAGAGATCCCATAATCCTTGGGGCGGATCCAGGGGCTGGTGGAGACGATGACGTTGGGGAGGTATGGAGTGGCTTCTATCGCCTCCCGGTGAACTATGAGGTTCTCCCCATAGTCGATTGCTTCGGGAAGGTCGCAGTAGGCGTTCATCCGACCGGTGTCGGTGTAGAAGGGGAGACTGTCCTTGATCTGCTCCCAGAAGGGAATCCTCGGGTAGGTGCGATATTGCATCAGCGCACCCCCGGGCTCTCCGTAATCGCCGGCCATGATGTCCTTCACCGTGTATCCCTCGGTGGTGAACGACGCCTTCAAGACTCTGTCGAGATAGACCTCGGGCCTGCCCTCGCTGGCGAACTTGAAGTATTCGTCAAAACGACGCTCGCCGGTGAGCCGGGTCAGGGCTCGGGCCACTCCGGCGAAGATCGCCACGTCATCCCGGCTGTCATAAAGAGGCTTGATCCCACCCTTCCACAGCTGGAGGAAGGGGTTGGAACAGGACCCTCCCATCTCCAGAGTCTCGAACTCGAGCCAGCTGTTGGCGGGAAGGATCACATCGGCGAACTCGGCGGAACCGGTCCACTCGATCTGCTGGTCGACGATCATGTCGACCTTGGGGTTGACGTTATGGATCAGGTGGTAGGCCCATTTGGCCTGGTTGATCAGGTTGGCGTTGTTGTACCAGAGCAATTTGGTGGGGGTGGGCATGTGGCTGCGGCCGGTGAAGACCTTCCGCCCTTCACTTGGCGTGTCGACCACGAGAGGACGGTCGCCATACCCCCAGTACGACACCTCCTCCCCGTGGATGTAATGGTGGATGTTCTCGAAGGTGTAGGTGTCGTTCTCATCGAGAAGAGGTCGGAACGGATCCTCGTTGACATATCCGCCCACACCCGGCCCATACCAGGGAGCTCCGTGGAAGATCCCGCCCTTGTAGTTGCCGGCCCAGGTGCTGACTCCTGCTCCGGGAATGCCGATCTGACCAGTGAGCATCGAGACCAGGTAGGTAGCGCGGTTGTGGAGAGTGGCGTGGAAGTAATGATTCACGCCCTCACCGACGTGAATGGCCATCGGGCGGATTGTGGCCACATCCTCGAGAAGCTGTTCGAGCAGATGTCGGGGCGCACTCGTGATGTCGACGACGGTGTCCAGGTCGTAATCGGCCAGGTGCTCCCGATAGAGATGAAACGCGGTCGCCGCCTCTACCTCGACTCCGTCACCAAGCCGAATGGTCCCCCGCCAGTCGATCTCAGGGTCTACACCGAGCCTATCGCCGACGTCCTCCCGGCTCACGGCGCGCAAGGCGCCCGAAACGTCGCGCACCATCCGATCGCCGATCGTCTCGTACTGCTCTGCCGTCATCCCATGAAGGGTGAAGCTGGGGCCATCGGGCTCGAGCAACGGTTGGTAGTCAGTGAAGACCTCGTCCGCCCGCAGTCGGGTCATGGTGTCGAGCCGGATGAGGAGCGGGAGATCGGTGAACCGCTTTACGAAGTCGATGTCGTACAGCTCGCGGTCGATCAGCTCCTTGGCCAGGTAGAGGAAGATGGCCGTGTCCGACAGCCCCGCTCGAACCGGGATCCAGTAGTCGGACTTGGACGATTGGGGGCCGTACTCGGGAACGATCGAGACGATCTTCCCCCCTCGCTCCATGATCTCGTGGAACCAATGGCTCTCAGGCATCTTGTTCTCCACCAGGTTCTTGCCCACCTGGATGAGAAGCCGGCTGTGGCGAAGATCGTTGAAGTCGACCTCGCTGGTTTGAAGCCCATGGACGAAGGGGAACCCGGGCGCCTGGTCGCCACGCCACGTGTACTCCGACCAGTCCCTGGCTCCCTTGGCCGAATCTGGTCCGACGCCACGAACACTGGCATCGAGGAGGGCCATCATGTTGGCGAAGCGGAAGAGGCCGAACTTGCCCGCTACCCCATGTAAGGGCAGGGAAGATCCGAGTTTCATTGTGCGGACACCCGACTCCTCCCAATGCTCGAGCATCTCCGGCTCATAGCCGTCTTCATCCAAGAGACGGCGGCGCCCCTCCTCACCGGAGTAGGTCAGGGCTATGGCCTCCAGGGCGCGGGCGGTGTAGTCATCGACGTCGTCCCAGGCCATCCGGACGAAGGTGTCATTCCCTCGATCGTCGAATCGGTACTTGGTCCGAAGCTGGGGGTCGTCGGACAAGGACGGGAAACCATCATCGGCCCACTCTTTCCATCCCCGTCGCAGCATCGGGGCCCGCAACCGGTAGGGGCCATAGACCCGGCGATGGAGGGTGTATCCCTTGAGACACCCTCTCGGGTTCCAGTGCAGGGTTGATTTGTTCCCCTGAGGGTCGCTGTAGTTGCCGCCGTCGTAGTTCTGCTCGAGCCGGATCACCACCCCGTTGCGGGAGAAGGCGCGGAGCCGGCACATATGTGTGTCGTTGGGCGCACAGATCACGGTGAAGCTGTCGTCGTAGCCGTATTGATCCCGGTAGATCTTCTCCCAGTCCCGGTTTGGGTAGGTCAGGAGCGGGTTGTCAATCCCCGGAAAGGCTTCCAGTGCGATCAGGTCGAGATCGATAAGGCCGGTAAGGAGGGCCAGACCTGCCCCTCCGGCAACCTTGATAAAGCGGCGGCGTGTGATGCCAGCCATGTACGTTTTCCCCACCTATGGCCGACCGATAGGGTGGTCAACCGGGTCGGTAGCACAACGCCAACGATTCTCACTGGCCATCACCACAAACAAAACGCCCTCGGCATTCTCGACATAGGGGCGAAAGTCCCTATTGATACCCCTGGTCTAGTTTTTACGTCCTAAAACAGATAAAATCCGGGTGCAGTGAGCACTCAACCGGTCAGCGGGCGAAGCGAACTGACCTATCGCGCGCTTGCTGATCCCAACCGACGCCACCTCCTCCGCCTGCTCGATGATGCCGACGGCCCTCTCGAGGTGGACACGCTTTCCGGGCGGGTTGGGCTGCATCCCAATACGGTCCGCGAGCATCTCGAGCTGCTCAGCCAGGCGGGGCTGGTGACGCGGAGTCCTGAGAAGAGAACTCGGCCCGGACGGCCTAAAACCCTCTACGAGGCTGCTCCCCGGCAGACTCGGTCTCCTGGGTCCGAGGGGTATCGCTTTCTCGCCGAGCTTCTCGCCAGCTTCATCGAGGCAACGGTCGAAGATCCGGCATCCGCCGCCGAGGAGGCGGGACGGGTGTGGGGCCGGTACATGGTTGACCGTCCCGCGCCTTTCCTGCAGCCGAGCTCATTGCATGTCGTAGAGCAGATCGTCACGGCTCTCGCCGCGCTCGGATTCGCACCGGAGGAACGGCAGAAAGAGAAACGCATACTGATCAGTCTTCATGACTGCCCTTTCCGGGGCGTAGCTCGGTCGCATGGTGCTGTGGTCTGCTCGGTCCATCTCGGGATCCTTCGGGGGATGGCTGAGGAGCTGGGCGGTTCGGTATCAGTGGACGATCTCCAGCCCTTTGTCGAGCCTTCTCTCTGCGTCGCCACCCTCTCGACCGGGGAGTGATCGTGAACGAAGCGTCGGCGCCCGGTTCACTGGTCCATTGGGGGAATCGAGAGACTGAGCCAGAAACGCCGAAAGCCCGTGCAGCAAGGGCTTTCTCGTAGCGGGGGCGGGATTTGAACCCGCGACCTTCGGGTTATGAGCCCGAGAGCAGCCAAGTCGGTGACCTGGGGAAACGCGCGAAACTCCTGCTCAGAGCCAGTTTTCTGGTTCACGTCATTTCGCGTTCTTGCCCGTCCCTTCGCACCCTCTCGCGCGATGGGCGCGCGATGGCGACCGCCATTTGGTTCCTGACGTGCCGATCACGTTTCTCTGCTTCGTTGGCTCCAGGATCAGCCGTAGGCGTTCGCCGGAATGCCGACGAGGTCGGCGCTGACCTGCAGAGGCGGCCGGCGGTCATTGCGTCGTAGGAAGCGTCGTGGGACTTCTTTATCTTGCGGTCGGCGAAGACACAGTCACGACACGAGCCGGCGCCGAGGCCATCATGTCGTCTCGTTTCTTGCTTGATTCATTGCAGGCTGAACGGTGGGTATCGGTCGGTGATCAGCAGAGTGGCGTAGGCCTGCACGCGCAGGGCCCATCTCCCCACCCCGACGACATAATCGAAGAGTCCCCGTGGGTAGCGACCACTGAAGAGGATGGCGAACCAGGCGATGAAGATGGCGAAGATCGCTCCCACCACCAGCACGGCGAGGACGATGTAGTGGGGGATGGCCAGTAGCCATTTCACCAACGGCATCCAGCGGCTCAGATCCTGTTCCACATT